>Ga0302326_10011305_pt1 | contig 19249 bp, 18 predicted proteins | sample Palsa_T0_3_FD_202264 | JGI IMG/M metagenome (GOLD analysis project Ga0302326, IMG submission 202264) | Peat permafrost microbial communities from Stordalen Mire near Abisko, Sweden - Palsa_T0_3 | ecosystem: Environmental > Terrestrial > Soil > Palsa > Peat permafrost | place: Sweden: Abisko...
ATCTGATTGTCGCCGCAGATACCGCAAATGCGCGAGGTGATGAAGTGCGCGTCGCGCGGGTCTTTGCCTTTCATGAAGATCGAGTAGCCGCGGAAGATCGACGACGTGCTATGGCACTCCGCGACCTTTTTTGCAGCGAAGTCGATCTTCGTGTAAATGCCCAGGCTGCCGACGATGCGCGTGATCGGATCCCACGACATCTCGACAAGGCGCCCCTGCGGCGCGGACTGTTCCGTGGCGGGCAGATCCTGGATTGCCATGCACGTACCTCAGCTGAAAGCGACCTCAAAAACCATCGTCGGTCCTCGCGTCGCAGCAACGAAAAAGATGCGAACGAGGTTCGATTAACGCGAGCGCGGTTGGTAGCCCGTGGTAAGCTGCTTCCCTTTGTGGCGCCACTTCGGCTCTTTGTCGAGCGTGTTCAGCGTGAAGCTCCGCAGCGTTCGAATCGCGCTTCCGTACACACCGATGACTGTCGAACTGAGCTTTCCGCCCGGTGGTTCGTCCATGAAGGGCATGAATTTATCTGGGAAGCCCGGCATCGTGCAGCCGATGCAGATGCCGCCGACGTTCGGGCATCCGCCGACCCCGCCCATCCAGCCGCGTTTGGGAACGTTGCATTTCACGACCGGTCCCCAGCAGCCGATCTTCACCAGACATTTCGGCGAGTCGTATTCGCTCGCGAAATCGCCTTGCTCGTAATAGCCGGCGCGGTCGCAGCCTTCGTGGACGGTGTTCCCGAACAGCCAGGTCGGACGCCCCGCTTCATCGAGCGGGATCATGGGCGCGCGGCCGGCGGCTTGCCAGAGCAGATACAGGATCGTCTCTGACAGGTTGTCGGGCTGCACCGGGCAGCCGGGCACGCAAACAATGGGAATGCCGGCCTTGGATTTCCATTCCCAACCGAGATAATCGAGAATGCCCATTGCACCGGTGGGGTTGCCCGCCATCGCGTGGATGCCGCCGTACGTGGCGCACGTTCCGACGGCCAAAACCGCCAGCGCTTTCGGCGAAAGCAGATCGATCCAATCACTGAAGGTCATCGGCTGATCGGAACCCGGCTTGTTGCCGAACCCCGAGAAGTAACCTTCGCCCGCGAACGACTCATTCGGAATCGAGCCTTCGACGACGAGCACGAACGGATCGAGTTCGCCGCGGCCGGCCGCGAAGAACGCCTTGAGAAAATCTTCACCGACCGTGTACGCGATGAGCGGCCAGTGAAAGACCACATTGGGTAATCCCGGCAATGCGCCCAGCGCGATCTCTTCGATCGCCGGCTGCGTGGCGCCGGTCAGGGCGACGGAGTCGCCGTCGCAACTTAGGCCGGCCGGAATCCACAGGACGTTGACGACGGTATCGGCCGGCGGAGCTGTTGCCATCTCGGATCGCTCCTCTCGCACGGATCGTGCGCAAAGTCGAAGGCGCGCTCAAGTCGGATCGGGTTCATCCCTACCGTTTACGAGGGTAACGGAAAAAAGCTGTTCACGCAATATGTAACGTATGGAAAGTCTTTTCAGATGGGGCTGCGAACGCAAGTGCGCGATGCATGAACTTTCGCTTGCACTCTCGCTCCTCGATGAGGTCGGCGCCGCGGCCGCGCGCGAAGGCGCGACGCGCGTTGCCAGCGTGCACCTGCGGCTCGGACGGATGAGCGGCGTGGTTCGCGATGCGTTGCTCTTCGCGTGGGATCTCGCCCGCGCTGATACCATCGCAAGCGACGCCACGCTCGTTATCGACGAGGTTCCGGTCGCAGTCTGGTGTGCGCATTGCGCGGGCGAACGTTCGGTGCGCGCCGGCGAAGGGCTCATCTGCGCACAGTGCGGGGCTGTTACACCGACAATCGTACGCGGCCGCGAACTCGAACTCGTCGCGATGGAGGTGCTCTGATGAAGTTGCGCGTGGTCCAAATCCAGCAGAACATCCTGCGCAAGAACGACGAGCTTGCCGGCGCGCTGCGGCGCCGGTTTGCCGACTCGGGGACGCTCGTCGTCAATCTGCTCTCGAGCCCGGGCTCGGGGAAAACGACGCTGCTCGAAGCGACGCTTGGTGCGCTCGCGCAATCGTATCGCGTGGGTGCGCTCGTGGGCGACCAAGCGACGCGCAACGATGCCGACCGGCTCGAGCGCAGCGGCGCGCCGGTGCGTCAGATCACGACGGCCGCAGAATGCCGGCTCGATGCGGACATGGTGGGCAAAGCGCTCGCCGGCTGGGACGCACTGCCGCTCGACGTGCTCTTCATTGAAAACGTTGGGAATTTGATCTGCCCCGCCGAGTACGATCTCGGCGAAGATGTGCGGGTCGTTTTGACCGCGGTCACCGAGGGCGAAGATAAGCCGCTCAAATATCCGCTGGCCTTCAACACGTCGCACGTCGCGCTCATCACCAAGACCGACCTCGCGGCGGCGGTCGGTTTCGATCGCACGGCGGCCCACGACGCGATCGGCCGCGTCCACCCCGGTATCGAGATTCTCGAGATTGCCTGCCGCACCGGCAACGGTCTGGACGCCTGGTATGCGCTTTTAGCGGGACGGTTGCGCGCCAAGCGTTCCGTGCCGAGCGCGGTCGGCACCTAACGATTTAGACGAGCGCTGCGCGGCCCAGGGCATAACCGACGAGCCGGTCGATCAGCGCTTGATAGGAAATGCCGGCGCTTTGGGCTTCATCGGGGAGCAGCGATTGCGGCGTGAGGCCGGGCAGCGCGTTGATCTCCAGAATGTACGGTCGGCCTTCTTTGGTCACGATGAAGTCGGTACGCGAGTAATCGCGCAGACCGATCAGCCGATGAACTGATAGCGCGAGCATCTGCAAACGTGCGGTGAGATCGTGGTCGATCGGCGCCGGGACCAGATGGCGCGCACCGCCCGGGGTATATTTTGCGGCGTACGAAAACACTTCATCCGGCGCGAGAATTTCGACGACCGGCAGCGCGCTCTCACCGAGCACGCCGCACGAAAACTCCCGTCCGGCGACATATTCCTCGGCCAGCAGCGCCTGCGTCCGCGATGCCGCCGCGATCATCGTGCGGGTCCACTCCTCGTGCGTGCGCACGATCGACACGCCGGCGCTCGAACCGCTGGCGCGCGGCTTGACCACGATCGGCGGGTTGAGCGAGCCCGGCAGCAATGGCAGCGTTCCGCCCGACAAATCGAACGTATCCCAGGCCGGAGTCGGCAGGCCTTCGGCCGCCAGCAGTTTCTTCGTGAGGTGTTTGTCGAGCGAAAGCGCGCAGCCGCTGATATCGCTGCCGGTGTACGGAAGGCCCAGCCATTCGAGCACGCCTTGTACCTGGCCGTCTTCGCCGCTCGTGCCGTGCAGCGCATTGAACACCAGATCGGGCCGAATCTCGCGCAGTGCGTCGACGAACCGCCGGTCGAAATCGAGCGATTGCGCATCGTGCCCGAGCGCCGCGAGCGCGTGCAGAACGCCCGTGCCGCTTGCGATTGAAACCTCGCGCTCGTCGCTGGGGCCGCCCATCACGACGGCAATCTTCAGTCTAGCCATGCGCTCCGTATTTTCATTCCAGCCGCCGGGAACGTCAGCTTCGCCCCTGGCCTAACGTTCGGCCTCCGGCCCGGCCGACCGGTGATTCCGGCCAGCCGTATTCGCACCGGACTCAGCAGACTTGAACGCTCAAGCAATGAACTCGCCTACCAGATGCACCTCGAGCGCGAGCTCGATGTCGCATGCCTCGCGCACGGCACGCCGGACGCGGGCAAGCAGCGTCGTGACGTCGCGGGCCTGAGCCCCGGCGACGTTGACGATGAAATTGGCGTGCAGCGGCGACACCTCGGCTCCGCCGCTGCGCCAGCCTTTCGCGCCGACGGCTTCGATGAGCGCGCCGGCCTTGGCGCCGGGCGGATTGCGGAAGCACGACCCGGCGTTGGGCAGGCCGACAGGCTGCGTCTGCTTGCGCCGCACGAGCCGTTGCTGCAGGCTGGCGCGCACCGCGAGCGGATCGCCGCGTTCGAAGGCCAGCGTCACCCGCGCGACGATCGCGTCGCGCTTCAGCGTCGTGTGACGATAGTAATACTGGACGCCGATCGGATGCGCGTCGGGCTTGGACGGCGTGTGCACCCAGACATCGCGCACGAATTCACCGATTTCTCGATCGGTGCCCGCGTTCATGAAGAGCGCGCCGCCGACGCTGCCGGGAATGCCGGCCAGCGACTCGCTGCCCAACGCGCCTTTCGAAGCAGCCTGCGCGGTGAGCAAGGCCATCTGCACCGACGCTCCAGCGTGCACGACCACGGTCGCGGCGTCAGCGGTCAGCTCGAGCGCCCCGAACTGACCACCCAAGCGCACGACCAGGCCGCGGATGCCGCCATCGCCGACGAGGATGTTCGATCCGAGCCCGAGCACGAACCACGGCAATCGCCGGCGCGAAGCGAGCCGCAGCACGAACGCGGTGTCGGCGCTCGACTCGATGCTGATCAGGGCGTCGGCAGGGCCGCCGATCCGCCACCACGTGTACGGGGCGAGCGGCGCGTCGAAGGCCGCCCGGTCGCCGAAGTACGCGCCTAAGGTCGCGCGGTCGTCCGCCGTCAAAAGGCTGGCCAATGCGCTAGCCGGCAGCGACCGCGGGCGTATCGATCGCCGCGCCGAACCGCTGCGCGGCAGCCGAGATCGAGCCGGCGCCCAGCATGAGCACCAGCGCGCCGGCCGGAGCTCCGGCTCGAATGAGCCCTTCGAGTGCGTCGACCGCGGCATACGTGACGGGCGTTCCGGCCGCGGCGAGCGGTTCGCCGATGAGGCGTTCGCTCACGCCGTCGATCGGCAGCTCCGCGGCGGCATAGACCGGCGTGAGATACACGTGATCGGCGGCGCGCAGCGCACGCGCGAAATCAGCCGCCAAGTACGCGGTGCGCGTGTAGCGATGCGGTTGAAAGGCCACGATCACGGGACCGCCGTTGAACCCCCGGGCGGCGGCGATCGTTTGGGCGACGGCCGTCGGATGATGTGCATAGTCGTCGACGACCGTGAGCTCGGCACATCGGCCAACGACCTCGAATCGCCGGCGAACGCCCGCGAACGCCGCCAGCGCGTGCGCGATCGTGGCAAACGTGACGCTCGCGGCACGCGCGACCCCGATCGCCGCGAGCGCATTCTGGACGTTGATGATCCCCGGAACATTGAGCGTGATGTCGCCGAGCACGCTGCCGCGCTCGACGACCGTGAAGCGCGACCCCAGTGCGCGATAGGTGACGCCGGTGGCCTGGAGATCAGCGTCCCGGCCGGTCGCGAAGGTCGTGACGGGCGCCGCGATACGGCTGACGAGCGACGCACTGCGCGGGTTGTCGATCCCGATCACCGCCGCGCCGCCGGACGGCAATTTTGCTAGGAACGACGCAAACTGTTCGACGAGCTGCGGCAATTCGGCGTCGCTCGTGATGTGGTCGTTCTCGATGTTCGTGACGACGGCGATGGCCGGCGAGAGCCGCAGAAACGAACCGTCGCTCTCATCGCTCTCGGTGATGAACCACGCGCCCGACCCGGTGCGGGCATTGGACGCAGAGTCGACCCGCTGCCCCCCGACGGCGACCGTCGGATCGAGCCCCGCCGCCTCGAAGATCACGGCGATCATCGCCGTCGTTGTCGTCTTGCCGTGGGTCCCCGCGACGGCGACGGTCGGCGTCGGGCCGATGATGCGGGCCAGCATCTCGCCGCGCGCGACGACCGGGATCCCGCGCCGCAGGGCTTCGGCGAATTCGGCATTGTCAGTCAGGATCGCGCTCGAGACGACGACGATATCGGCCGCACCGAGGTTCGCCGGGCGATGGCCGATCGTCACGCTGGCGCCTTCACGGACCAGCTCGTCGACCAGCGGACTGGGCCGCTCGTCCGATCCGGTGACCGCCATTCCGCGCCGCAGCAGCAGCCGCGCGATCGCGCTCATCCCGCTGCCGCCGATGCCGATCAGATGGTAGGTTGCCGGGCCGTTTGCCGTCTCTCCCTCAGTCACGGGCCTCCTCGTTCGGGCTGCCGGAATCGGCCACCCGCGCCCCGAGCAAGGCGGTGATGCGCTCCACGATTCGGTTCGCGGCGCCGACCGGCGAAACCACCGCCGCCGCCGCGCGCATGCGCGCGAGCATTCCATCTTCCAGACAATCGCGCAGCGCGGCGGACAGCGACTCGGCGCTCAGCTCCGCATCGCGCAAGACCACGGCGGCACCCCCGACAGCAAACAGCGCGGCATTGGCCGTTTGGTGGTCGCCGGCCGCGAACGGAAACGGCACGAGCACCGCGGGTGTCGCCGTCACGGCCAACTCCGCGAGCGTGGAAGCGCCCGCTCGGGCGACGACGATGTCGGCGGCGGCGTACGCGTTGCTCGGATCGGACAGGTACGGCACGAGCCGAACGAGGTTGCCCGGCGCGAGCAATGCTTGGCAGCGCTGCAGCGCGGCATAGTCGCGCTCGCCGCAGATGTGCAGGATCTGCCATGTCGGCGGCAGGACGCGCGATGTCACCAGCCCGGCAACCGCGTCGTTGATCGAACGCGCGCCTTGCGACCCGCCCATGACAACGATCGTGGTGCGTTCGGGATCGAGACCCAGCGCTGCCCGGGCGCTGGCCGCCCCGGCGCGATGCGACAGCGCCGCGCGCACCGGCGCTCCGGTGAGCCGGGCTTTGGCGCCGAAAAAGCGGCCCGACTCAGCGTACGTGATCCACACTTCGTCGACGAGCGGTCCCAGCAGACGATTCGTGAGCCCCGGCCGGACATTGATCTCCAGGAGGGCGATCCGGCAGTCGAGCAGTCGCGCCAAGCGCAGCAGCCGCGCCGCGGCGACGACCGGAAAGCACACGTACCCGCCCGTCGCGATGAGCAGCATCGGACGGTACGTCAGCAGCGCACGCAGCGCGACGGCAATCCCCGCGGCATTGCGCGCCAGCGTGCGCACCGTTCCGAGCGAGAGGCTGCGCTGCAGCGGCGCGCTGGGCACGAACGTGAGCGGCATCGTGGTCACGAACTTGGCTTCGAGCCCGTCGCGATTGCCGAAAAACCGGCGCTCGTAGCGGCCAGGCGGGACCGCGCAGCGCAAGGCATCGTCGATGCCGAGCGCCGGATAGATGTGGCCGCCCGTCCCGCCGCCGGCGAACGCGACCCGCATGCTTAGAATGACGCAGCGCCGGAATTCCGGTGCCGCCCGACATTGATGATCAGCGCGACCGCCGCGAGCGAGACGACCAGCGACGTGCCGCCGAACGAGACGAACGGCAGCGGCACGCCGGTTACCGGCCACGACGACGTGACGACGCCGATATTCACGAACGCCCCGATCACGATGAGCAGTGTGCAGCCCAGCGCGAGGAGCATGCCGAATCGGTCGGGGGCGGCCAGCGCGATGCGAACCGCTCGAAAGGCGAACACGACGAACAGCGCGATAACGCCCAACGCGCCGAGCAAACCCAACTCCTCGCCCAAGATGGCAAAGATGAAGTCGGTATATTGCTCGGGCAGATAGAAGAATTTCTGGCGCGACGCGCCGAGGCCCATGCCGAACAAGCCGCCGCTGCCCAGCGCGAGCAGCGACTGAACGATGTGGAAGCCTGTATTTTGCGGATCTTTCCAGGGATCGATGAACGCGAAGATGCGGGCGCGTTTATAGGCCGACGACCCGATCGTCAGCGCGACCACCGGCAGCATCGAGAGCGCGCACATCGCGAGGTGTTCGATCCGCGCGCCGGCGCAAAACAGCAGGCCGAACGCGCCGAACACCAGCAGGCTCGCGGTTCCCATATCGGGCTCGAGCAGGATCGGCACAGCGAGCGCGCCGGTCACGAGCAAACACGGCACGACGCCGCGCACGAGCGAGCGCAGTCCTTCGCCTAAGGTCGAGAGTTTCGCGGCGAGAAAAACGACGAGCGCGATCTTGGCAAACTCCGACGGCTCGAAACTGAACGTGCCCGCGCCGAGCCAGCGCCGCGAACCGCCCGATGCTTGACCGACGTGAGGCACCAGCACGGCCGCCAGCCCGACGAACGCCAGCGCGATGCCGAACGGCGCGACGGAGCGCAGCTTCCGATAGTCGATGCGATAGGCCAGAAACGCGGCAACGAGCGCAACGACGAGCCAGAGCAATTGGCGCTTGAGATAATATGCGGTGTCGCGATAGGTCGCATACGCCGTCGCACTCGACGCACTGTAGATCATGATCAGACCGATTGCGACGAGCGCCGCGATCACGGCGAACAGCACCAGATCGGGCGGCGCAAGCCGGGTCGCGCGCAGCGCCGGCGCGCGCCGCCGGCGCGGCGGGACGCGCCGGCGGACGGCGGGACCCCGACTATCGAGCACGCGGCGTTACCTGGGCGCCGCCCAGACCGTTGACGGCGGCGGTGAATCGCACGCCGCGGTCTTCGGCCGAATCGAACATGTCGAACGACGCGCAGCCGGGCGAGAGCAGCACAACGTCGCCGGGGGCGGCCAGCGACGCTGCGACCGCGACCGCTTCATCCATCGAACCGGCCCGGCGAACCGCGGCGCGCTTGATCGTTTTCGCGATCGCGTCGGCGGCTTCCCCGATGAGCACGACGGCCTTGGTGCGCGACGACGCAACCCGGCCGAGATCGGCGAACTCCGTGCCTTTGGCCTTACCGCCCGCGATGAGCACGATCGGGCGGTCGAACGTACGCAGCGCCGCGATGACCGAACCGGGGTTGGTCGCTTTGGAATCATCGACGTACGTGACGCCGGCGCGCTCGGCGATGACTTGCAGCCGGTGCGCGAGCGGTGTGAAGTCGCGCACCGCCGCAGCGATTGCTGCACGATCCAAGCCCGCCGCCAGGCCGGTCAGGATCGCGCCCAGCACGTTCTCGACATTGTGCTTCCCGCGCAGCGGAATGTCGTCGATGCGCATGATCTCGATTGGACGCGGATCGCCCGTCGGCGGCGCGTACACGATCGTTTGCTCGCCGCGCACGTAGAGCGCCGTGTTGCGATGGGGCTCGCCCGCGAACCACAGCGCGCGCCCCTTGATGCGGTTGGCGTCCTCGCCGGCCAGCACGGCGATCCGGCCGTCGTCGAGGTTGCCCACGAACGTGTCGCCCGGACCTTGATTGGCAAAGATGCGGAACTTCGCTTCGGCATATTCGTCCATCGAAAAATAGCGGTCGAGATGATCCGGGGAGATATTGTTGATGAGCGCGACACGCGGCTTGAACGAGCGAATCGATTCGAGCTGGAACGACGAGACTTCCGCAATCACCCAGTCGTCGGGCCCGGCGATGGCGGTCTCGGCGATGAGTGCGTTGCCGATATTGCCGCCGACGAACGTCGTTTTGCCGGCGCGCCGAAAGATATCGCCCAACAGCGCCGCCGTCGTCGTCTTCCCCTTGGTGCCGGTAACGGCGACGATCGGCGCGCGGCAAATCCGATACGCGACCTCGACTTCGCTGAACACCGGCACGCCCGCGGTCTGAATGCGCCGCACGAGCTCACCGTTGAGCGGGATGCCCGGCGACAGCACCGCCGCGGTAACGTTGGGAAGCACGTCGCCCAACGACCCGGGCGCGACGAACGGCACGCCGAGCGTCGCGGTGTCGACTCGCGGGTCTTCGTCGGTGGCATAGATCGCGCCGACGCGCGGCTGCAGCACGGCGATCGACGCGCGTCCGCTGCGGCCCACCCCGATCACCAGGACACGCTCGCCGCGGTCGAACAGACCGCTCTTGATCGGCGGGTTCACGCCCGCGCCGCCAGCACGAAGCCCAAACCCGAGAGCGCGGCCGACGCCAGCCAAAAGCGGGTGGTAACTTTGGTTTCCGGCCACCCGCCCAGCTCGAAGTGATGGTGCAGTGGACTCATCCGAAAGATCCGCCGTTTGGTCAGCTTGAACGAAGCGACTTGCACGATGACCGAAAGCGTCTCAGCCGCGAACACCCCGCCGATGATCGGCAGCAAGAGCTGCGATCCGGTAACGATCGCCCCGCCGGCAAGCGCCGCACCCAGCGCGAGCGAACCGGTATCGCCCATGAACACTTTGGCCGGATGACGATTGTAGAGCAGAAACCCCACCACCGTGCCGGCCGTGGCAATCTCGAGCGTCGCCGCGGCAGTGGCGCCGGATCGGATCGCGATGGAGGCCAGCACCGCGAGCGGCGGCAGGATCGTCCCGCCAGCGAGTCCGTCGAGCCCGTCGGTGAGATTGACCGCGTGCGTCGTCCCCAGAATCGCGAGCAGCGAGAGCCCGTACCAAACCCAGAGCGGCGGCGTCCCCAGGCCCAGCAGCGTCGGCCCGAGCGGCGAAAGATTCGTCAGCATTCCCAGGAAGGTCGTGCCGACGACCGCCGTCAGCAGCAACTTCGTGCGCGCCCGCAGCCCGCGGTTGCGACCCCGGCGGATGGCCGCCATATCGTCGACGAAACCGATCGCCGCCATGCCGGCCACCAACACCGCCAGCGCGAACGTGGTCGTGCTCGGCGCGAACCCGAGCGCGATCAGCGGTGCGGCGAGGAACAGCAGGCCCCCCATCGTCGGCGTTCCGGTCTTGGCTTGATGGGTCTGCGGTGCGTCCTCGTACGCCAGCTGACGATATTTCAGCCGCGCGAGCCAGCCGATGAGCGGTCTCCCCGCGATGGCGCTCACGCCGAAGGCCAGCACGCCGGCCAGTGCGAGCTTCACGCGGCGGCTCGGAGCGGGTTGGGGCCGCTGCCGCGCCAGGCCAGCACGACGAGCGGGGTCTGTTCGTCGCCGTTGCCGTGGGGGTTTGCCAGCAGCGCCTGCTCGACGTGCGCGCGAACGAGGTCGGGCGAGGCCCCGAGTGCCTTGGCGCGGCGCAGATCGTTCGCGTCGACGATCGCGAAACCGTAGCCGAGCCGGTCGCGCAGTTCCGCGCAGACGCGATCCGGATCCGCCGGACCGAACACGATGGCGCGCTCATACGGCGGCAGCGTCCCGGTATAGCCGTCGATCGCGGCAATCGCCTCGCCCAGTATCTCGTAGAAGACGCCGCGTTTGCCGCGCAGCCGGCCCCACACGTGCGCGATGCTCGCGAGCACGACCTTGGCCGGGCCGACCGCATCGATCACGATCTGCAGCGACTCCGGCTGATTCACCGTGGCCAGGGTCCCGGCGCGGCGCGCCAAGGCATACGCGAGGCGCGACGGTCGGACGAACTCCGCGCCGACGAAGCGCCGCTGAGCGATCGCGACGGCCGTTTCGGCGATCACGATAACGTCGTCCGGACGCGCGATCCCGCCGACGGCGTGGGCCACGAGCGCAGCGACGTCATCGCCCGGTCCGACCAGCCGCGTCCGAATCGGAATCGCGACGAGACCGGCGGGCAAACCCGGTTCGTTCACCGACTGTGGGATCACGGCGTGCTCGAAGCGAGGAGTGCATCGGCGATCTCCTCCATTTTATATTTGCGCGAGCCCTTGAGCAGGATCGCGTCACCGGCGCGCGCGTTCGCGCGCAGCCAGGCGACGGCCGCGCCGTTCTCGGCATAACTCAGGATGCGCGAGGCCGCGGCGCCGGCATCCGCCGCGCCGCGCACGATGTCCGCGGCAAAGTCGCCGCCGGCCAGGATGATCTCGCTGGCGCCGGCGGCGGCGGCCCCGACGCGGCGATGCATGTGGGCCGCGTCGGCACCGAGTTCGGCCATGCTGCCCAGCACGGCGATCCGGCGTCCGGCGGGTTCGTGGGCGAAGGCGTCGAGCGTTGCCAACGTGCCGGTCATCGAGGCGTTGTAGGCATCGAAAATCAGGCGTTTATCGCCCGCGAGCAGAATCGTTTCATAGCGTCTAGGGGGCTGCTTCACGGCGCCGACATGGGGCGCCAGGACGTCCGGCGCAAACCCCGCCGCGAGTGCTGCCGCGAGTGCTGCCGCGAGATTACGCCGATTGTGCTCGCCCGGAACGCGCGCGTCGATTGCGCGTTCGACCCGGCCGCCGGCGTCATATATCACCAGGGTCTGCGCGTCAGGGATGACCACCGCGCGCGCCCCCGGCGGCGGCTCGACGCCGCCGGCCCCGAACCAGATCGGCGCCGCGTCCAGCGATTCGGCGCGCACGCGCGACGCCGGATCGGCGAGATTGAGCACCGCGCGCGCCCCGCCGCGAAACAGACCCCACTTGGTATGCGCGAGCCGTTCGGGCGTGCCCATGATCTCCAGATGCGCGTCGCCGATATTGGTGAGCACGGCGATATCCGGCCGCGCCGCGGCGACGAGTACATCGAGGTCGCCGTATTTTCGCGCGCCCATCTCGACGACGACGACCCGCGCGTCGTCCGCTTCGAGGCCGACCAGAAATTTGCTGACACCGATTTCGTTGTTCTCATTTTCCGGCGTCGAAGCCGCCGCGATGCCGGCCGCCGCCAGCAGTTGGACGAGATACGACTTGGTGGTCGTCTTCCCGGCGCTGCCGGAGATCGCGATGACCGGACCGCGAACCCGAGCCCGCGCCAGCCGCGCCAGTTGGAGATACGCCTGCAGCGTGTCGGCGACGACCAGCGCCGGCCGGCCGGCCGGAACGCTCGCCCCGGCGTCGACGATACACGCCGCCGCACCGCGCGCGAACGCTTGCGCGATGAAGGCGTGGCCGTCGAAGCGCTCGCCGCGCAGCGCCAGGAACGTCACGCCGGCGGCGATGCCGCGCGTGTCGGTACCAACGGCAAGCCGCGCGGGTAAGCCTTCGGCGACGCGCACCCGCGCGTCGAGCGCGGCGATCGCCGCAGTCGTTTCCAGCGTCATCCCACGACCTGCGCGTGCGCGCGCGCGGCGAACGCGGCACGCACTTCCTCACGATCATCGAACGCGTGCGTTTCGCCGCCGGCGATCTGATAGGTTTCGTGACCTTTTCCCGCGACGATGACCGTATCGCCCGCCGCTGCCGCGCCGATCGCTTCGCGAATCGCGCTGCGCCGGTCGAGCACGATGTCGGCGCGCGTGCCGTTGACGATCGCGCGCGCGATCGCCAGCGGGTCTTCCGAACGCGGATTGTCGGAGGTCACGATCACCCGATCGGCCAGACGCGCCGCGATCTCGCCCATTTGCGGGCGCTTGCCGGGATCGCGATCGCCGCCGCAGCCGAACACCACGATAAGCTTCCCGCGGGCCGATTCGCGCGCGGTGCGCAAGACGTTTTCGAGCGCGTCGGGCGTGTGGGCATAGTCGACGATCGCGTCGATCCCCAACGCGGCGATCCGCTCCATGCGCCCGGGGACGGCGGCGACGCTGCCCAGCGCGCGCGCGATCGTCGCATCATCGACGCCCAGCGCGCGCGCGGCAGCGAATGCCGCCAAGGCGTTGTAGGCGTTGAAGCGGCCGCGCAGCGGCAGCTGTATCGTCGTGCCGTCGACGGCGAATCGGCTGCCGCCGGCATCGAGCACGAGCTGCTCCCCGCGCAGCTGCGCCGGCGCGTCGAACGCGTAGGTCGCGGCCTGCGGAAACGCGCGCGCGAAGCCGGCGCCGGTGGGATCGTCGACGTTGATCGCGCTCTGGTGCGCGAGCTGCAAGAGCCGCCGCTTCGCGTCCGCATAGCGCTCGAGCGTGCCGTGAAAATCAAGATGGTCGCGGGTGAGGTTCGTGAAGACCCCGACAGCGAAGCGCACGTCGTCGACGCGTCCGAGCGCGAGCGCGTGCGAACTGACTTCCATCGCGACCGAGGCGGCGCCGACGCCGCGCAGCGCCGCGAGCAGCGCGTGCAGTTCCAACGCGAGCGGCGTGGTGTTCGCGAGCGGCCAACGCTGCGCCGCGAAGGCGGCGCCCAGGGTTCCGATCGTCGCGCACGGCGATCCGGCGGCGGTCAGAATCGTGCAGATGAGATGGACGGTCGTGGTCTTGCCGTTCGTTCCGGTCACACCAGCCACGCGCAGCGCGCGCGACGGCCGATCGAAGAACGCATCGGCTAAGCGCGAGATAGCCGCGCGTGTATCGGCCACGATGATCTGCGGGACCTCGACGGCGAGTTCACGCTCGACGACGAGGGCGGCCGCGCCGCCGGCGACCGCCGCCGGCCCGAAGTCGTGACCGTCGACGCGCTCGCCGCACAGCGCGACGTACAGCGTACCGGCGCGCACCAGACGTGAATCGGTTTCGATCGCCCCAATTGCGGCTGGTAGGACACCGACGACCCGGATGTCGCCGAGCACCCGCAGGAGGTCGGCGGTCGCTTCGATCATCGGGTTTGGTTCGCCGCAATCCGGGCCGGGACCAAGCGCGGCCGGACCGGCGGCAAGGCGGGCATCTCGCCGGCGTGCAGCATCGCGACGCGGGCCAAGGCGGCGAACACCGGAGCCGCAACCGTGCTCCCGTAATACACGCCGCGCGGGCGCTCGATCTTTACCAGAATCACAAATTTCGGTCGCTCCGCCGGCACGTAGCCGATGAACGATGCCACGTACGCGCCGGCGGCATAGTACCCGTTCTCCACCATTTGCGCCGTTCCGGTTTTGCCGGCGGTCGTGTATCCGGCCACCCGCGCGGTTGGATTCCCGGTGCCGCGCAGCACGACGCTGCGCAGGTAGCCGCGCAGGATCCGCGCGGTGCGCTCGGCGATCACCCGCCGCTCGATCTCCGGCCCATACGCGTAAGCCAGCGTGCCGTCCTCGTTGTACACCGCGCGCACGATCCGGGGCCGCATGAGCAACCCGCCGTTGGCGATCGCCGCGTAGGCGCGGATCATCGCGAGCGGCGTCGTCGAGATACCCTGACCGAACGCGATCGTGGCGAGCGAACTGCCGCTCCAATCGGCAAGCGGCGGCAGGATGCCGGGGTTTTCTCCCGGCAGCTCGATTCGCGTGCGCTCACCGAAGCCGAACTTGCGGATCGTGGCGTAGAGCGTTCGCTGGCCCACGAACATTCCGATTTCGGCCGCCCCGACATTGTGCGAGTAGGCGATGATGTCTTCGATCGATTCGGGTCCGCCGCGGCCGGTCATGAAACCGTCCTCGGCGTTATGAATTGTTTGGCCGCCGACGGTGAGCTCGTCGCGCGCCGGAAAGCGCGTCGCCGGTGTCGCCTTCCCGCTGTCGAGTGCCGCGGCCGCAGTGATGAGTTTGAAGGTCGAGCCGGGTTCGTACGAATCCTCGATCGCGCGATCGCGCCGCGCGTCGTCGGAATATTTGAAGTAGCGCGCGGGTTCGTAGTCGGGCACGTTCGCGAGCGCGAGAATCTCGCCCGTCCAGGGATCCATGACAATCGCCGTGCCGCTGCGGGCGTGCGACGCGGCAACCTGGGCCGACAAGGCGCGCTCGGCCTCGAATTGCAGATACGAATCGATCGTCAGCGCAAGATTGCGCCCCGGCGCGGGCCGCTGCACGATCGTCGTCTCACCGAACGGGATTGCGCGGCCGAATTGGTCGGCTTCGATTCGCATGCTGCCGGCTGTACCGCGCAGATAGCTGTCGAAAGCATACTCCGCGCCGGCTAGCCCGTTTTCATCGAGACCCACGAAACCCAACACCGTCGAGGCAAGGTGCCCGGACGGAGTGAAACGCACGCCGGTTTCCTCGGGCTCGGTGTAGATCCCGACGATCGACAGTGCGCGGATCCGTTGCGCGGCATCGTAAGGGATCTTGCGCGCCAGCCAGCGGAACTGCGCGCGCACGCGCAGGATCGACTCGACCGCGGCGGTCCGCAGGCCGAGCAGCGGCGCGACCGCCGCGGCCGTCGCGTGCGGGTCGGTGATGTTCGACGGCACGGCGTAGACACTCTGCGACGGCAGCGACCGGACGAGCACGGCGCCGTCGCGGTCGAAGATCGCGCCGCGCTTGGCGAGCAGCTCAACGGTTTCCGACCGCTGAGAGAGCGCTTCGCGCGCCAGCCGCGGCCCTTGCCGGATCTGAACGTCGACCAGCCGCCAGGTGAGGAACAGTCCGATCGCCGCCACGAGGTAGAACGCGGCTTTCGCGCGCACCGGCGCGACCCGCGCGAACGCCCGCGCAGCCATTTAGGCGGCTCGGCCGCGGGCCGAACGCGATCGATTCGTCTCCACTATTACCGCTTTTACCGCGCGATGTCGCCGGCAGCGGCGCTCAGCCACTCGTTCATCGCGCCCAGCAGCGCCACGCCGCGCGCTGACGGCGGTGCGGGCGGCGGCGCCGGGAGGGCGACGACGGCATACACATGCGGATCGTGCATGCCCAAACGGGCAGCGATCACCGCCAGCCGCTCGCGCGATTCGAGCTTGGCGATGCGATCCTCTTGCCGCATGGTCGCCGCGAGCAGCGCCGCTTTCTGCGCTTGCACGTGCGCGAGCTTGTAGTTGAGGCCCGTCAGGTTCGCGGTCAGCATCACGTACAGCATGAGCGGCAGCGCGAGCGCCGCCGCCAGTCCGCCGATCCGGAAAAACGCGATGTAGCCGCGGCGCTGCGCCCGCCGAAAACGGCGCCGCGTCGCGCGCCGCCCGCGCTCGACATGACGCGGTTGCGGTTCGGGTTGAATCGCTTGCAGCGCGATCATGCAGGCCGGCCTCCGAGGGCGGGGTGGGTGACGGCGCACACCCGCAGTTTGGCGCTGCGCGCGCGCGGATTCGCGGCGGTTTCCGCCGCGCTCGGAACGATCGGCTTCCGCGTCACCCGGACGGCGCGCGGATCGTCGCGAAAGAGCTGCTTGACGATCCGATCCTCAAGCGAATGGAAACTGATCGCCGCGATGCGGCCGCCTTCGAGCGTGCGATCGAGCGCCGCATCGAGGCTTTCCCGCAGTGCGCCGAGTTCGTCGTTCACCGCGATCCGCAGCGCTTGAAACGTGCGCGTCGCCGGGTGCAGGCGCTCGCGTTTGCCGCGGACATGCACGACGCCGGCAACGAGGGCGGCGAGTTCCGCGGTATCGCGCGGTTCGCGCTGCTTGATGGCGCGCGCGATTTGCCGGGCGGCGCGCTCCTCGCCGAACTCGAAGATGATGTCGGCCAGCTCGCTCTCGCTGCGGCCGGCGATGAGCTCCGCGGCGCTCTCGCCGTACGTCGGATCGAGCCGCATATCAAGCGGCGCCGCGGCACGAAACGAAAAGCCGCGTTCGGCATTATCAAGCTGGAGTGAACTGATCCCGAAATCGTACAGCACGCCGTTCACGCGCTCGATCCCCAGCGCATCGAGCTGCCTGCCGAGCGCGCGGAAATTTGCATGCACGAGGCGCGCGCGGTCGTCGGTGTCGCGCAGTCGCGCGACCGGATCCGTATCAAAGGCGATAAGCTGCCCGGCCGGTCCGAGGGCGGCCAGGATCCGCGCGCTGTGACCGCCCGCACCGTAGGTGGCGTCGACGTAGATTCCGGCCGGATCGATCGCCAGCGCAGCGATGGCTTCATGCGCGAGAACCGGTACATGTTCCACGCACTAAAACAGGCCGAGCTCGGTGGCGAAATCGCGGATTCCGGCCGCGTCGTGCGTCTGTTTCTCGTAGCGATCGCGCGCCCAGATCTCGACGCGCGTGAGCGAACCGATCGAGATGACGTCCTTTTCGATGTCCGCGTACGAGCGCAGCGCCGCGGAAATCATCAGCCGGCCTTGGGCGTCGCACGACAACTCGTCGGTGTGAGCGAAGAGGAAGCGGACGAAACTCCGGTAGCTCGCATCTTTGACGGGCGCGGCCTCAAGCTTGGCGCACAACTCGCCCCAAGTCGCGGCCGGGTAGAGCGCCAGGCACGGATCGGGCTGCGCGATCGTAAGGAAAAAGCCGGCACCCAGCCGTTCGCGAAACCGCGCGGGCACGACGAGGCGTCCTTTCTCATCAAGGCTGTGCTCGACGCTGCCGGTAAAGAGCGGTCGATCCGCGGCCAAAGAATTGCTTCCCCACTAGCTACCACTGGGCACCATTTCCAACCACTATATCCCACCTGACACCCTTTGGAAAGGGTTCGGCGCAGCCGGAATGTGCGAATTTCGAACGCCTGCCCCGGCGCGGAAATCGGGCCTGCCGGGCGGCGGTCGAATCCGACCGGCGCCGTTAGCGGCCGGTTAAACCTCTGCATCCTTTTGCACTTGGCTGTAGGCTTGCGGCCAGAACCGACCGAACATCGGCGGTGAAGTGAAGCGGCGTATGGTGCGGCGGGCCAATTTTCCGACGGCTCTGTTTACGGTCTGCCTTGTGGTGAGTTCGCTCTTCGGGTGCGGCTCGGGGAGTTTCGTGCCCGGCGTCGGCCGGCCGCTCGACTCCGCCCGGCTCGACGCGCTCGTCGCCGCGGCGGCCCGCGCGCGGGCCGTCTCGCCGCAACTCATCGCGGCCGTCATCGCGGCCGAATCGCACGGCGATCCTTCCGCGGTCAGCCGAGCCGGCGCTCAGGGAATCATGCAGCTCATGCCCGCCACGTCGCTCCAGTACGGCGTCGTCAATCCATTCGATCCGGTGCAAAATATCGACGGCGGGGCCCGCTACCTGCACGATCTGCTGCGGCGTTATCGGGGGAACATCCCACTCGCGGTCGCGGCGTACAACGCTGGGCCCGGCGCGGTCGATGCCGCGCGCGGCATACCCGACTTTGCCGAGACGCGCGCATATGTCGCGCGCGTTATCGCGGCAATGCCCGCGCAGTAGGCGATGGCCGCTTACCCCGGCGTCGGGAATCGCTTTATTGCGCGCGAGTCGCCGCGCGGGCCCTGGCACCTGCCGATCCTCGACGCGTACATCATGCGCGAACTCTGGCCGCCGTTCGCATTCGCGCTCGGCGCCTACCTCCTGTTCTGGTTCGTCAACATCTTCTTTTTGGCCGCCGATTACGTGATCAACAAGGGCGCGCCGATTTTCCTCGTACTCCGGTTTCTCATTTTCCGGGTACCGCAAGCGACGCCGCAAGCATTTCCTTTCGCCTGTTTGTTGGCGACGCTCGTCGGCTTCGGGCGCTTGATGGCCGACAACGAGATCACCGCGCTGCGCACGTCGGGGATCCCGTTCAACCGGATCGTGCGGCTTCCGCTCATCGCCGGCGTCATCGCGTTCGGCGTGTCGTATTGGATCAATGAACGCGTGGTCCCGGCCGCGACCGATCTCTCGACCCGCACCTTCTACCAGATCGTCTACAAGATGCAGACGCTCCCGCTCGAGCCCAATATCTTCCGCCAAGATCCAGCGACCGGCAACACATTTTATGTCGGCAACGTCGACGCCGACGGCAAGACGATGCACAACATCATGATCTTCCAGCCGTCGCGCACGTCGCCGTTCCAGATGGTTACGACGGCCGCCGCCGCGCGCATCAACGGCGGGACGCTGACGCTTTTCAACGCGTCGATCTCGCGCTACAAACCCACCGGCGACTTCGAGTTCGAGACGCATCAGAAATCCTTGGAGGTCGGCCTGCCGCTGGCCGAAACCTC
>Ga0302326_10011309_pt1 | contig 19246 bp, 13 predicted proteins | sample Palsa_T0_3_FD_202264 | JGI IMG/M metagenome (GOLD analysis project Ga0302326, IMG submission 202264) | Peat permafrost microbial communities from Stordalen Mire near Abisko, Sweden - Palsa_T0_3 | ecosystem: Environmental > Terrestrial > Soil > Palsa > Peat permafrost | place: Sweden: Abisko...
ACCATCGGATCGATCCGGTGAATGAATTCCCGGTTGCATTCCGGGAAACGGCTGTCAGACCGGAAGCGAAGCATCCCGAAATCATCGGAATACCCACCGGCGAAGCGTCATATGAGGGTTGGCGGTACTTTAATAGCATCGCTACATTGGTATTATCGCACCCTAAGGATAGTATCACTACATGAAATAGATAACGACCGAGAGTTTGCGATTAATCGTGAACAAAATGTCCAGTTTCGGCGTCCTACCTTTAACACTGGAGGCATCGTCACAGCTGTGCCCGTCACAGCACGGATCGCCCATCGGGAACGCTTTGCAGGCATGCAGTTAGTGTGCGGTCCTCCGGATGCTGGAGTCTTCAGATACGAATTCGAATTGGCACCATGATTTGTGCCTATGCCGGGCGTCCCTGATCTGTTGTCAATCCCCTTGGTCCCGTAGGTCTTAAAGAGGTCGAAGATGGAACGAGCAGCATTTACAAGCACAGGCTTGATTATTCTTCTGAGTGGCGTCAGTCTCGGTCAATCGTCCACTCAGCAATCGTCCACCCAGCCCGCACCGGCTTTTGAAGTAGCGGACGTCCACGCGAGCCCGCCTACCCGCATTCCATTTATGAGAGATCCGGCGATCAGGCGCGGCCGCTATGAGATCCGCCTCGCCACCATGGTGGACCTGATCAGGACCGCCTATACAATCGACGCCGAACGGGTACTGGGCGGCCCCAACTGGCTGGAGAATGACTTGTTCGACGTGATCGCTAAGGTGCCGGCGGGAACAACCACGGACACCGCGAAGCCGATGCTCCAGTCACTCCTGACCGACCGCTTCAGCCTGACCTTTCACAAAGATACGCAATCGATTCCGGCATATGGTCTGAAGGCCGCCGGTAAGCATCCGCAGTTGAAGGAGGCCGACAGTTCGGGCGAGGCCGGATGCAAGTTCATACCGCCCACTCCTCCGGGTCCCGGCGGCCCTCCTCCCGGCCCGTTTATCCTCACTTTCGCCTGCCGCAACATGACCATGGCTGCATTTGCGGAAGCCTTGCACACCACAATTTTTGTCGCCCCACAGTACCTCAACGAGAGGGTCGTGGTGGATGAGACGGAACTGAAGGGCGCGTGGGATTTCGATTTCAAATTCACCCCTCGGGGCATGATGGGACCCGATGGACCCATAGCAGGCACCATTACACTCTTTGACGCTCTCGAAAAGCTTGGGTTGAAGGTTGACCCGGTGGACGTTCCTTTACCGGTTATCGTTGTCGACAGTGTCAACCGGAAGCCTACTGCGAATGCGCCCAGGGTAGCGGAAATCCTGCACGTTGCCCCGGCTCCAACGGAGTTCGAAGTTGCGGAAATAAAACCGACCGATCCGGATTTCAAGGGGATGAGGCTCCAGATTCAGCCCGGTGGCCGCGTCAACATTGCGGGCACACCGCTGAAGTTTCTGATCGAGCAGGCATGGGACCTCACGGATGAGATGCTCGCGGGAGCGCCGAAATGGATGGACACAGATCGTTACGACATCGTCGCCAAGGCAGCCGTCGATGGGCCCGAGATGGATATCGATGAGCTTTGGCCAATGCTTCGAGCCCTGCTGACGGAACGCTTCAAGCTGGCGATTCATAGGGAGGAGCGGCCAGCGACTGCTTACACCCTGGTAGCGGTGAAACCCAAAATGAAGAAGGCTTTGCCGGCCAGCCGCACCAAATACAAGGAAGGGCCGGCCTCGGATGGCAAAGATCCAAGAAATAAAAATCCAATATTGGGAAGGCTGGTAACTTGCCAGAACATGACCATGGCGCAATTCGCGGAAAAGCTCAAGAATATTGCGCCGGGTTATATTCATACTCCGGTTCTCGATGCTACCGGGCTCGAAGGCGGTTACGATTTTACTCTGAGTTTCAGCCCTGCCGGACTGGCAGGGACCGGTGGGGGAGGCCGCGGAGGCAGAGGCGGCGGGGAAGGCGGCCCACCACCGGCCGGCGACGCAGCGACAGCGGCGTCGGATCCCAACGGAGCGATCACGCTTTTCGACGCGATCGAAAAACAACTCGGACTGAAGCTGGAAGCGCAGAAGCGGCCCGTATCGGTCCTCGTGATCGATCGCGCGGAGCAGAAGCCTACCGAGAATTAACGGATTGTTAGGGCGGGTTGCTAAAACCCAATGTCACATGTAGAGCGAGTGGGGCGGCCAATCGTGGCCGCAGCCGCCTTTCCAGGCGGCAGGACCGGAAAGCCGGTCCGCGGGCAAGAATGTCCGCACTACACCGGGCCGACAATTCATCCTGTCACCGCACTCTCCTCCGATATCGCTCCGCCTCCTCCCTCTCCCCCACCGCCTCCGCAATCGCCGCCGCATGACGATAAAAATCCGGCTCCGGCGTACCCATCCGCACCGCCTTCAAACTCGCCGCCCGCGCCTCCCGCACCCGCCCCACCTTGAACAGCACCCAGGACATCGCATCCCACGTATACACATCTCCCCGCACCGGAATCTCCGCCTCCATCAACTCCAAAGCCCTATCCAGACGCCTGCCCCGATCCGCCAGAATCACCGCCAGATTCCTGTTCGTCGTCTCCCGCGACGCCCGTCCCAGCGCATCGATAGCATCGATCGTCTGCAACTGCCCGTCCGCCTTCTTAACCAAACCCCGTCCCCGATACAGTGTTTCCAAAGCCCCGGCATACTCCACCAAAGGCACAATCCGCTGCGCCTGCTCATAATCCCGGATCGCCGCTTCCACCTGCCCCCGTGCCGCCTCCACCTTGCCCAGCCCGGCATAAGCCCGATGCAGCGTCGGGAACAAATCCACAGCCGCGCGATACGCCGCCTCGGCCTCCCCCACCTGCCCGAGCTTGAAGTACATATCGCCCAGCTCCGCCCAACACCATGCGGTGTTCTCCGGCACCGCCCCGCCCGCCTCAACCGCCTGCCGCATCGACGCAATTGCGCCCGCCGCATCCCCGGACACGAACCGGTAAAACCCCAGCCTGTTATAGCTCGCAAGGCTCGGCCGCAACGTGAACATCCTGGTGTAAGCGTCGCCCGCCGTATCGTATTCCCCCAGTTCCATCGACGCGTCCCCCAGATTTCCCCAGTTGCCCGGATCGGAAGGCGCATATTTCGTCATGCTCCGCGCCCGCTCCGCCACCGCCCGGAAATCATGCCGCTGCAGGTCGATTTCGTTTTGTAATCGCAGCGCCAGGGAACTGCCGCCATCCTCCAGTTCCATCCGCTCTACCAGCTTCGACGCGCGTTGCAGGTAGCTCCCATCGCCGGTCTCCCGCAGTTTCTGCAGATAGGCGGAAGCCAGCGTGCCCTGCAATGCCACATCGTTCGGAGACTTGTCCAGCTGTCGCTCAGCCGAGCGAATCCGGTCGTCCGTGCTCCCTCGGGGAACAGCGACTGTGCGCGGACCGGAACCTTCCTGCGCTTCGAGCAGCCCTACAGCCAACACCAAAAGCGCCACGCAGTTCATTTTGTAATTGCGCGCGAATCGGAGCACGCGTTCCCGAATCGTTCTATCGCCGCCAAATCATGCATCGTCGTGGCAATCTGCAGGGCATGGCAAAGGTAGCCCTTGTCTCGAACTCCGGGCGCCAGTGCGCGATCCATCTGCGTCCGCCCCTCCGCCACTTTCCCGCTGCGGTAAAGCGCCCACGCCCACGCATCCAGCGTTGCCGAATCGTGCCGCTTCTCCGCTTCCTTCGCTGCGATCGCCAGCGCTTGCGCGGCATCCTTGCGATAGTCCGCGTAGTAGAAAACCAGCTCCCGGTTTGAATTGAGCGTTTTCCCCATCTCCGCCCGAGCCATGGTTTCGAACGCAAGGTACTCTTTCTCCGCCTCCGCCGCCTGCCCGCTCCGTTCCAGCATCACGGCCAGATCGTACGTGTTGCCGGCGCCCGGGGACTGTTCCACGCGTTTTCTCGACAACCCAACCGCCTCGGTGTAATTGCCCTGCGAAGCCGCCAGCGCCGCCAAACCCGCCAATGCGTCCTGACTCCCCGGGTCCGCTGCCAACGCCATCTCAAGCAACTCCTTCGCCTTCGCCGCATTTTCCGCGGCCATCTGCAACCGGGCGTTCCGCGTCATCAGCCCCGCCCGTTCCGCCTTCTCCCCTGCCGGCGTCCGCAGCAACGCCTCGTTATAAAACTCGATAGCGCCTTCCGGATCGCCAAAAGCCTCCCGAAGCGCCGCCGCCTTCTCGAACCCCAGCGTGCTGCCACGGCGCAGATCCAGAATCCACTGCGCCTCTTTCTCCGCTTCTTCGTAATCGCCAAGTGCCATCTCAGCGTCGACCAGATAGCCCCGGACCGCAATATCGTCGGGGACTTTCTTATTCAGTTCTTTCGCGCGCCGCAACGCTTCCGAAAAGTCATGCAGGCCCAGCAGTACCGCAACGCGCAGTTTGAGAGCCTCATAGTTTCCGGGAAAAAGCTCCAGCGCGCGATCCAGCGCGCCGGAAGCCTCGGTGTAAAGGGCAGGTTTGGCGCCTTCCCGCGCCCGCTGGCACAGCGTATACGCCTTTTCGATATAGTCCTGTGCGGCTCTCGGATCGGGATTCTGAGCCGCACAGAGAAGCGAGAACATCGCTAACGCGCAGCAGGCTCGCACGGTCAGTTAGTCGGGCACGCCGCGCCCGTGCCCATCGTGCAGCCTGCCTCACCCGGATCGATGTGTCGGCGCTGACGCCCGCTCTGCGCCCACGCTACATAGGGGAAGGTTTCCTGGTAAGGAACGTCGTTGGTGTTCACACCATCGCCCAGCCTGTAGTTGAATTGCGCTCCGGCAAGTATCCCGGCCACCGCCCGCAGCGCAATATCGGCCACGTCATCCGACACCCGCCGTCCGTTCGGGAAGCCCGCCGCATCGCCCGCCAGCAACCCGAGTCTCTTGCGCGAAGCCATTGGTGTGGGTGCAACGCCTGTGTTGAGCCGAAGCATGTCGGCGATCGGACCGGCCGGAGTTCCCGGCGCGGCGATCGGCGGTGCATACGTCACCAGCGGTAAGAGGTCGGTCCGCGGCGGCGTCGGAATGGCGATCCCGTAAATCGCATTCAACACGCGCGCCAGCAGCGGGTCCAGATCGAAACTGGCGAACTGCGAATCGTTCACCGGCTGGCTCATGCTCCACGTATCCTTGCTGCCCGTGCCGATAATCAGTTCATTGATCAGCGGATTACCCATGCGCTGAATCTGCGAGAACGAGCCCGAAGACGCGGAGGGCAGCGGCGCGCGGCGCACCGTGGTCCGGGGCCGTGAAGTCGTCCCCCATGCGCCGATGGTCGCGGCGGTGCTGGTCGACGGCAGGAGCGTACCGGTGCCGGTCAGCATCGTGATCGGGACCTGGATCGCAATGGTGTTTACGTTGTACCCGGATACGGTATCCGACGCGGTGTTGACGTTGTCGTTCGCATCGGCGGCCGCGCTCAGAACGCCGCCACCCGCGGCCGTGCGGAAATTCAGCGAATCGAACGTAGCGCCCAGGTCGATGTAGAACGGATCGTCCACCGTGCCCGCGAAGATCTTGATGCCGTTGTTCAGCGTATAGATACCCTGCGCCGCCAGCGCCGGATAATTCGGCATCGTGCGCGGCCCAACATTAGCCGGTACTGCGTAAAGCGGTGCAGCGTTCGAATTCGTTAGCGGCGTCGTGACGCCGTTCTGGACCATGCTTACCGTATAGGTCTGTGAGAGGCTCAGCCCCGCGGCTCCGGCTCCGCTGAGCGCGGTGATAGCCGGCGGGATAATCGGCGTTCCGGGAGCGACGGGAGGAGGAGAATTCGCAGGCGCGTTGATCCCGGCCCCTGCGCCTACAAACCCCGTAAACACTCCGGGCGCGTTGATGGTGGTTGTGAACTGGACCTGAAACTGGACCGCCGGCAGCGCTGTGTTGTTGTTGTCGATGTTGATGGAATAAAGAATTGTGTCGTCAAACGGAAAATAGTTCGGACCGTTGCCCGGCTCCAGGAATGGGTCAACATTAAGAATAAAAGTTACTTTCGTCGGATCCTCATAGCTGACGAATGCAAAGAAGTCGGTAATGTCGGCCTTCTGATCGAGCGCGGTTATCGGCGCTTCGCGATGGCTCGCGGCGAAACCCACGGGCGGCGCCGCCAGGAACCATGTCAGCATCAAACAAATAATCGCTTTAACCTTACGCATGGCCAATTCTCCTCTTCCGAAGTCGCAATGCGGCAATCGCTATCCCCGCGCCTAAAAGCAGACAAGTCGTGCCGGGTTCCGGTGTGCCCGTCGCGAGCGGCGTCGCGTTGAGTTGATCCACGAATGTTCCGCCTGAAGCAGATCCCACCCCGCCGCTGTCGATGACAATGTCGTCGGTGATACTGACTAGGTGCGGGCTCGCCAGCGAAGCGTTGTCCATGTTCTGGACGCCATCGTCGGTAACGAGCGCGCCGTTCGGCCCGGTGCAGCCGTCTACGCCATCCGGTCCGAACGATCCGCCCTCGCAGAAGTTCTGTATATCGGTAACGTCCCCGTTGCCTGTCTCGGAACTACCGCTCAGAGTCAGCGTGTCCGCCGTATACGCGGCTCCCGAGATCATGTAATCGAAAATCGCTTCAAGCGTTTGATTCGTGTTAGCGGTCTGGCTGAGTTGGATCATCAGACCGGGGTTGGTGGTTCCACCGATAGGCGTAATCGTTATGGCGCCGGGACTGATTGCCGTTCCTCCCGAACTCCCGGTCAGTGTGATAAACGATGCCAGCGTGTTGGCGCCGATTGTACAGCCGCCCGCGCCCAGACTTTCATAGGTTGCAAGACTTCCGGTCATGCACATCGGCGTGGCGGATAGCGTCTGAAGCCCCAAAAGACTGGCGCCAAGCAACAACAAATGCTTCATCTTTGGCGTTTCCTCCTCGTCCAGTCTACGGGAGAGCAGACTCAATCAGATTTGAAAATCCAGGCCATAGAGAAGTCGCCTGTGCGCTCAAGGGCAGTTGAGATTCGGGCTAGAACGGGCTTGTGATTACGAGTACAGGGCCGTTACGCCAACGCAAGATTCTCAATCGCCTCGTCAATCTCGCCTGTATTTTTATAGCCAACCGTCACGCAATCCACGCCTGCATTGCGAAAAGCGAACTTCATGGCGGCCTGCCGGTCTTGACGGGTCGTGAACGTACCTTCGCCCACCAGTTTCATGCTGATCACGCCCATGCCGTCCCCTTTGACTTGCCTGACATGGCTCACGACCTCGTTCACATTCCCCGGGCCATTCGTATCGAAATTCTCCGCATCCATCCTCGTACCCTTATGATTCATGCGGATCATCGCGATCTCAAGCCATTTATTACCCGGCATCTGGCGCAGCGCGGGCAATCCATGCACCGACGCGCCATATCCAACCACAGCCTGTTTGTTCTTCGCTTCGAGGATTCCGTCCTGCCAGCGCACCGTATCGGTTGGCCACGAGCCCACATGCTGGTAATGCATCAGCATCACATCGAAGTATTCGGTATTCGCCAGCTTGCGCAGTTCGTCGATCTTCTGCCGGGGATCGACGCCCTCGCGCGTCGTCACCTTCGACATGAGCCGGTAAGAATCGCGCGGGATGCCTTTCAAAGCCACGCCCAGCATCTTGTGCATTTCGCCGTACGTCTCGGACGTCTCATAGAAGCGAATGCCACGGTCGTAAGCGTGCCGGACCAGACGGGTGAACTGATCCTGCCCTAAGTCGCGCTGCACCTGCCCGCTGATCGTTCCCGTGCCAAACGCCAGCCGCGTGACTTTCACGTTGGATTTTCCCAGCGTAACCCAGTCGGTCGCCGTCCCGCCCGCCGCCCGCAAGGGCAGGTTTCCGCTCCCTGCCAATACGCCCGCGGCCAGTCCTGTCTTCAGGAAATTACGTCTTGAACATTGCGTCATCTATTGGCCTCCATTTCCCATCAGGTGTTTGCCAGTCTATCATCGAAGATCGTGGCGCACGCACTTTTGCGTGCCGCGTCGGCACTCCTGCCGACGCCCGGCGCCATGCGGCAAACACCGGTATCGAGAAAATCTCTAAAGCGCCATCTTTAAAACCATAATTGGCTGAAATCCGCTCTGTTTTTCATCCTGAATATTCGCCATATAAAACAATTCGTTCCCCACAATAACTCCGGTGGTTACTTCATCGAACAAAGGATTACGCCGCTCCAGAACCTCAAACCCTTCAATCCCGCGAAGATCCTTCCGCAGCCGCAGACGCACCACACGTGGCGACATGAAAGCATACTGTATCGCAATAAGCGCGCCGCGATAAAAATAAAGCCCATCGATTGTGGCCAGGCAAAGATCGCCAGGCCGCGCCACCGCCCGGACCTCATTCGTCTTCAAATCCACCACCATCGAACCTTCGGGAAAAGTCGACACATAAAGCAGCCGCCCGTCACCAGACACAGCAATTCCATTGGCATGGCCGAATTCCCCGGAAATCCGCGTTAATTCCGCCCCGCCGCGTTTCAACTCCCAAACCGCTCCCGCACGAGTATCCGTCAGATAGACGTTTCCGGACGCCGCAACAACCAGATCGTTGAAATTATGCGCCCCACTTACCGCATACCGCCGCACCGGCTGGCCCGACGCAAGCTCAAAATGGACCAATGCCGATTCCTTCTCCAGATTGCTGAGCACCCACAATCCGCCGCGGAAAACCTTCAAACCCAGCACCACGCCCAGCCCCTCAACGGAGGTCTCGCAGTCTCCTGCACTCGAACACCGCAACAACTTTCCCTTCCGCATACTCCCGAAATAAAACCGCCGGCCCCGCGGATCGAACGCCATACTCTCCGGAACCAGATCGCCCTCCGCCACCTGAAACGCCACCTGGCTATGCGACACCGGAGGCGTGGCCGCCAGCGCTGCCGCCTCAATCGCCGCAAACTCGTGCGACCCGCGCAATTCCGCAAACAGCCTTTCGCGCGCAGGATCGAACCCTGCCTTCGAATCCACCGCCTTCCGCAGCCATTCCACTGCCTCCGGCCACTGTTTCCCCGCCGCCCAGGTGCGCGCGATCTCATAGGTGATCGTGGCCTTGTCGGGAGCCGATTCCAGCATTTTTTCTACCCGCGCCACCTCGGCCCGAAACGCCACCCCATCGCTCTCCGATAACCGTTCTGACGGCGGCAGTTGCGCGGCAGCCTGCCCCAGCCCTGCAAGCATTAACCCCCACACACCGTACCGCATTACGCGTGCCACAATCAGCATGATATGCAGGAACATCCTACGGGTCCCCTCAGCCCGGACGAACTTCGAAAACTCGACGCCTACTGGCGAGCCGCCAATTACCTCTCGGTGGGCCAGATCTATCTGATGGAAAATCCCCTGCTCCGCGAACCTCTTCTCAAGGAGCACATCAAGCCGCGCCTGCTGGGGCACTGGGGCACCACGCCGGGCCTGAACTTCGTCTACGCGCACATGAACCGCGCCATCTGCCTCTATGACCTGAACGCCATCTATGTCTGCGGCCCCGGCCATGGCGGCCCCGGCATAGTCGCCAACACCTATCTGGAGGGCACCTATTCAGAGGTCTATCCCAACATCGCCGAAAACGTGGAAGGCATGAAGCGCCTCTTTAAACAGTTTTCCTTCCCCGGCGGCATCCCCAGCCACGACGCGCCCGAAACCCCCGGCTCCATCAACGAAGGCGGCGAACTCGGCTACTCGCTGCTGCATGCCTACGGCGCCGTCTTCGACAATCCCGGCCTTCTCGCCTGCTGCGTGGTCGGCGACGGAGAAGCCGAAACCGGTCCCTGCGCCACCAGCTGGCACTCCAATAAATTTCTCAACCCCGCCCGCGACGGTGCCGTCCTCCCCATCCTGCACCTGAACGGCTACAAGATCGCCGGCCCTACCGTGCTCGCCCGCATCCCGCATGCCGAGCTCGCGTCTCTGTTTGAGGGCTACGGCTACAAATGCTGGTTCGTCGAAGGACACGACCCTGCCCTCATGCACCAGCAGATGGCTTCCACCCTCGACGCCGCCATTCAGGAAATCCGCACCATCCAGGAGGAAGCGCGCTCCGCGGCCGGCCCGCTCCAGCGGAGCGACTGGCCTCTGATTATCCTGCGTTCCCCGAAAGGCTGGACCGGCCCGAAAGAGTTGGACGGCAAACCCGTCGAAGGCACCTTCCGCGCGCACCAGGTTCCGCTTGACGCGGTACGCGAGCGCCCCGACGAGCTCGCCATGCTCGAAGCCTGGATGCGCAGTTACAATCCCGAAGAACTCTTCGACGAAACCGGTAAACTGCGCGCCGAGTACGCGGCTCTCGCGCCCAAAGGCGACGCGCGCATGGGCAAAAACCCGCACGCCAACGGAGGCCTGTTGCTCAAGGATCTGGCGCTGCCCGATTTCACGCAATACGCGATCGACGTGCCCAAACCCGGCGCGCCGCCCATCGAAGCCACTCGCGTGATCGGCAAATATCTTAGGGACGTCATGAAGCTCAACCTTGAGTCGAAGAACTTCCGCATCGTCTCTCCCGATGAAACCAACTCCAACCGCTTGAACGCCGTCTTCGATGTGACCAACCGCGAATCGATGGCCGAAATCATCGCCATCGACGACCATGTGGCCCAGGATGGCCGCGTCATGGAAGTGCTCTCCGAGCACATGTGCGAAGGCTGGCTCGAAGGCTATCTGCTTACCGGACGCCATGGCTTTTTCAACTGCTACGAAGCTTTCATTCACATTGTCGATTCCATGTTCAATCAGCACGCCAAGTGGCTTAAGGTCACGCGGCACTTATCCTGGCGCCCGCCCATCGCCTCGCTGAATTACCTGCTCAGTTCGCACGTCTGGCGGCAGGATCACAACGGCTTCAGCCATCAGGACCCCGGTTTCATCGACCACGTCATAAACAAGAAAGCCGAAGTGGTCCGTGTCTACCTCCCGCCCGACGCCAACACTCTTCTTTCGGTGACCGACCACTGCCTGCGCAGCCGCAATTACGTCAACGTGATCGTGGCCGGCAAGAACTTCGAGCCATCGTGGTTATGCATGGACGACGCCATCCGCCACTGCACCGCCGGCCTTGGCATATGGGAATTTGCCAGCAACGACCAAGGCAGCCAGCCCGACGTCGTGATGGCCTGCGCGGGCGATGTTCCCACACTCGAAACCCTCGCCGCTGTCGACTGGCTGCGAAAGAACATACCCGATCTCAAGATCCGCGTCGTCAACGTTGTCGATCTCCTGACGCTGCAACCTCCCAGTGAGCACCCCCACGGCATCTCAGACAAAGATTACGACGCCCTGTTTACCAGGGACCGGCCGATTATCTTCGACTATCACGGCTATCCCTGGCTGATTCATCGCCTCACCTATCGCCGCGCCAATCAGCAGCTTCACGTCCGGGGATACAAGGAAGAAGGCACCACCACCACTCCCTTCGATATGTGCGTGTTAAACGAGATCGACCGATTCCATCTCGCCATGGACGTAATCGATCGCGTGCCGCGTCTCGAAAACATCTCGGCGCATTTACGGCAGCAGCTGCGCAATAAGCTCACGGATCACACGCGCTATATCCGGGCGCATGGCGAAGACATGCCCGAAGTAGTCAACTGGAAGTGGCCGTCGGAATGAATATTCTCGTTCTGAACGCGGGAAGCTCTTCGCTCAAGTTCGATTTGTTCGAACATCCGGATCGGATGCTCACGCACGGCCTCGTGGAGCGCGTCGCCAGCATGGACCAGGCAATCGATGGCGTCTTCGGCAAATTGGGTGGTCAACCGGTGGACGCGGTCGGACACCGCGTGGTCCATGGTGGCGACCGCTATTACCAATCCGTAATCGTCGATGACAGCGTCGAGAAAGCCATCGACGAACTGTCGGCGCTCGCGCCGCTGCATAATCCGAATAACCTCGAAGGCATCCGCGCCGCCCGCGCCAAACTGCCGAACGTGCCGCACGTTGCGGTTTTCGATACGGCGTTTCATCACACCCTGCCGCCGCACGCATATGTGTACGGACTCCCGTACGATTATCTGGTGAACAAGAAGATCCGGCGCTACGGCTTTCACGGCATCTCGCACCGCTATGTGTCCTGGCGATTCGCCGATCTGCACGGGAAAAAGCGCGCGGATTATAAACTAATCACCTGTCATTTAGGGAATGGCTGCTCGGTTTGCGCCATAGATCGCGGAAAATCCGTGGATACTTCCATGGGTTTCACGCCGCTCGAAGGTCTTGTCATGGGCACCCGCAGCGGAGACGTGGACGCGGGCGCCATTCTCTACCTGATCAACCACGGAAAACAAACGCCTCTCGATCTGCTGAACTTGCTGAACGGCGAAAGCGGCCTCAAAGGAATATCGGGCGTGTCGAACGACATGCGCGACGTTCTACAGGCATCGAAGGACGGCAATGAAAGAGCGACTCTGGCAGTAGATACGTTTTGCTACCGGGTCAGGAAATACATCGGCGCATACCTGGCCGCCATGAACGGAGCCGACGCCCTGATCTTCACCGGAGGAATCGGAGAAAACTCAGACGAAATTCGGGCGCAAATTTGCGCGGGCCTGGATGCATTGGGCGTAGCTGTCGATGCGCCGTTGAACACCGTCGCGTCAAAAGAAGACCGCCAGATAGGCAACGCTCAGGTCAAAGCATGGGTAGTCCCCACCCAGGAAGAACTCCTTATAGCGCGAGACACCTACCGAACCATCAACAACATCCCCCACGAATAATTTGGCAGGCCAAAGGCCTACTCCACAAGCTTGATTCTTCGTTGTGGAGCCGGCGTCCTCGCCTGCATTTCTGAAATAAGCGACTGCTTACGCCTTCAGTTCCAAACCACGCATCGTCCCCGTTGCCGACGCAAAGCGGTCGTGCTCGATCCCCAGGCGCTGCAGCACCGACACGAACAGATTCGGAAGCGGATAGTTCCACTCGCGGTCGAATGACAGATGCTGGCCGTGACGGAATCCGCCGCCCGCAAACAGCACCGGCAGGTTCGTCGTCGTGTGAGTATTCGCGTTCCCCATGTTACTGCCGTACAGAATCATAGTTCGGTCCATCAGCGTCTCCCCGCCTTCGCCGCGCGCCTTCAGATCGCTGAACAGATGCGCCAGCAGCTTCATATGCGCCCGGTCGATCCGTTCCAGCTGGCTCAGCTTCTCGGGCTTCTTGCCATGGTGTGAGAGATTGTGATACCCGTCGTCGGTCGGCTGGTTGTCCACCGTAATGGCGGGTGAATTTACGCTGTCCAGCAGCAGGGCGACAAACCTTGTAGAATCCGTTTCGAAGGCCAGCCGCGCCATGTCGTACATCAACCGGACCTTCTCCATATAGGCCCGCGGATCGGTCGGATCCACCGGCGGAGCTTCCTTCACCACCGGCTTCGGACGCTGTTCCCATTCGGACGCGGTCACCATCCGGCCTTCCAGATCCCGCACCCCCGTCAGATACTGATCCAGCCGCGCCCGGTCCGCCGGCCCCACTTTCCGCTCCAGGCTCCGCGTCTGGTCGGCGACAGTGTCCATGATGCTCTGGCCCAGCGCGAGCCGCCGCATCTGCGCCTGAATTTCATCCGGGGTGCCCGTGATGAACATGCGCTGAAAGACCGAGGCCGCCTTTTCCTCCGACGGGATGAGCACTCCACCGCGCGTCCAGGAAAGGCTGCGTTGGCCCTGCATCACGTTCACGCCCAGCGTCAGCGAAGGAAAGCGCGTCTGATTGCCTAACCGTTCGGCTGCGTACTGGTCGAGCGAAATCGTATTGCGGAAGCCGCCGCTGCTCGGGTGCGGCGCGGCTGTCAGGAAGCAGTTATCCGCCGGATGGCCCGCATCCACGTCCGGATGCGACACGCCCGAGAACACGGTGAAATCATTCCTGTGTTCGGCCAGACCTTCCAGATAGGTAGACGGCTTGTAGCCTGCGCCGGCTGAGTCCGGGGCGGGGAAGAACAGTTCGGGCAGCAGCCCGAGGTTATTGCAGATGCCGAAGAAACGCCGCGGCACCGGATTCACCTCTGCCCGCGCCCGCGCCGGAGTCATTGCCTCCAGCCAGGGCAGCCCGAGCGCAACGCCCGCACCGCGCAAAAAATGCCGCCTGTGAAGCTTCTGGTTCGTGATGACGGACGCCATGGGCGAATCTCCTTTATTCCTTCTGTTGTACATCATTTTGAGCGGAAAAGCTCGCTCTGAATGACGGCGTCGATCAGGTCCGCCGTCCCATAACCGCTGTTCTTCGCCCGGTCCAGAATCGCTTCCAGCCGTGGCCGGTCCCCAAACCTGACCGGAGAGCCCGTCGCATACACCACCAGCTGAGACGCCAGATTCCGGGCGATCTGCCGCTCATCGGCCAGCAGCAGATTCTTCAGCTCGCGCACATCCGCAAACGAACGCCCGTCCGGTAACGTACCCGACGGGTCCACTGGCAGAGCGTAGTGGAACTCGAACAAATGCCCGTTTTTCCCCACTCCTTCAGCTGCCTTGCCTTCGCTGCCCACCGCCCGGTACTTTTCGCGATCGCCCCCCGCAACGTCGAAACTCTCCAGTGCGAAGCCCGGAGGATCGATGCGTGCATGACACGATTTGCACAAAGTCTGGCTGCGGTGCTGGGCCAGCTGGTCCCGAATTGTCTTAGTGCCGCGCACATCCGGTTCCACCGGCGGCACGCCGCCCGGGGGAGGAGGCACCAGCCGCCCCAGAATCCGCTCGTTGATCCAGACGCCTCGCAATACCGGCGACGTAGTCGTTCCGTTGGCAGTCACCTTCAGCACACTCGCCTGCGTCACCAGCCCGCCCCGGACCGAATCGGCGGGCAGCGCCACTCGCCGCAGCGCCGAGCCCTGTACCCCCGGAATCCCGTACAGATCGGCCAGCCGCTCGTTCAGCATCGCGAAATCCGACGCCACTACATTACGCGCCGGGAGGTCACTCTCCAGCATCGCCGTAAAGAACGCCCGGGTCTCATCGCCGGCCGACTCCACCAGATAATCGTCCAGATAGTAATCGGGATAGAGATTCTCGTCGGGCGACGTGTTGTTGAGCTTGCGCAAATCGAGCCAGTAGTCGAGGAACGCCCTCACGAAGCGCTGCGACCTCTCGTCCTCGAGCAGGCGCCGGGTCTGCGCCCGCAGCACTGCCGGGTCCTGCAGGCGATTCGCCGTGGCCAGTTGCATCAGTGCAGCGTCCGGCTCCGTGTTCCAGAGGAAATACGAGAGCCGCGAAGCCAAAGCATAGTTATCCAGGTGGCCGGGCTGCTCTTCTAAAGTTATAAAAGCGGGTGAAACCAGCACCGCCGAGTAAGCGGAGATCATGGCATCGGTGAAGGAATAACCCGCAGCCATTGCCTTGTCCGCCAACTTTGCAAACCGCTCGACTTCTCCTTCCGGTACGGGCCGCCGGTATGCTCTCTTCAGAAAAGCCGCCAGAAGCCGCCGTGCGTCCGCCGCCGGAGAGTTCGAATGATAAACCGGGGAGTGATAAACCGCGCCGCCCTTCTCCCCGGCCGAATAAGGCAGGTTGCCGAACATCAGTGTTGGCCCCGCCGTTGGCCACTCGTCGACAATCGGACCTTCCGCTTCCAGCCACCGGAAAGAAACACCCGGCTGCCCGTCCTTTGTCGCCAAAGGATTGTGCCAGCCACCGGTGACCGGCCGGGAGCGGAAGAAGCGGGCCGCGTCTACCCTGATCGTTTCCCCTTTCAGAAGGTAGATATCCAGTTCATTCGTCTGAGCCTGCGGATGAACGTCGAACCGACCCAGCCACCTTTGCTGACGGGGAGGCCGTTCGGAATAAACGGTGATCGGCTCGTTCGTCCTGCCGGCCGAAATGTTCTCCGGATCGGGTTTCCACCATTTTTCGCCCTTCGTCGGACCCACCCAGACCGTGTTGGCATACAGCCGCAGTTTGTAGCGTCCGGCCGCCGGCGCGGTGAACTTGTTGAAGTGAAGCTCGATCGGCTCATAACTGCTGCAGACAACCGCCATGCCCTCGATCTCGCGCGTCGGCGATTTCGGGTCCCCGGGCTTTCGCCGGCCAGTCTTATGCAGTTCTTCCACATCGGCAGTGTTGCCCACCACGGGATACACGTCGCGCTCGTTTGAAGGAAAACGGATCTGTCCGAAAAACGAATTCATGTCCCGCGAGTAGAAGCGCTGAGTCACCGGCACCGGCTTTGACTCCGTCTGCGGCAAAACCTCGCGGAGCGCATAATCCGCCGCGGCGAGGTACTGATTCATGTGGACATGCGATACATCGAGGGCCTCGCCGGATTTGTTGAACTTGTAAGCAATCCCATCCTCGGGAAGCATCTCCTGAATCTGAAGCCACGGCGCGCCGAGCAGATCGCGCAGTGTATTCTCGTACTCCTGGCGGTTCAGCCGCCGGATCACCGACCGTCCCGAAGCAGCGTGCCGTGTCCGGTCTGCCGCGATGAGCGGCGTCGACAGCGATTCCAGAAAGACGTCCCGGACAGGCCGCGTCAGACTCGCCGACCGAACCGGAGGCATCTCACCGTCCCGTACCCGGTCGTGCACTTTGGCCCAGATCGCGAAGTTATCCCTCTGTGCGGGCTCGAAGGGCAAATGAACCAGATCCAGGTTGCCCTGTTTCAAAGTGGCGTTATGGCACCCGGAGCACTGCGCCATTACGAAGGAATGCACGGCAGGAGGAACCGGCGCGGCCCAGGCGGCGACCGTGAGCATGAGAAGGATGCCCAGCTTTTTGAGGGATTGTGTCATTTCGCCTCCCACCATTCTGTCATTCATTAAGCCAGAGGATATCGGAAACAATCTGAGTATATTATGGGAGGCTCTCCTGCTGGAGGCCAGTCCGCCTTGGCCGATAGGAATGCCGCTGGTGCGGTCGCTTGGAAACGAGCTGTGGGAGGTCTGGCGCCGGTCGCCGCGTGGAGCGAAGACGGGATCTGTGAAGCCATAAGCGGCCCCGCGATTAAGCACGATTTCCATTGCCAATTCGAAGATCCCGAGCGGTAGACTCGATGCCGAGGCAACTTCATATCCGTTCTGCTGCTCGCCGGATTGCTCGCGTCGGTCGTTACCCTGACAACGGTTTCGGTTTTCTGCCTACGCGGGGAATTCCGCCGCGCCGGCCAGGCCATTTTCCGGTGGGGCATCGGTCTGGCGGTCTACACAGCGATTATAATGGTTACGGCCTTGAATCCGCGCGAAGCACCCCTCAAGATCGGAGCGCCCTATTGTGACGACGACATGTGCGTCAGCGTCGAGAGCGTCACCAGGATGCCACAACAGGACGCCAGTTCTTACCGACTCGGAATACGCCTGTTTACCCGGGCGAACCATGGGCCGCGAAGCACTAACTAAAGGTGCATCGGTGTATCTTAACCGACGAGCGCAACCGGTGCTTCCTTCCCGTATACGACCCTTCCGCAACTCCTTTCGATGTTGACGTGGAGCCGGGGAAGTCGGTAGTGCCTCACTAACGTTCCCTGTACCATCGGACGCCCACACACTAGCGTTTGCCGGCGGGATGGACCGCATACAATATGCGAGCTTGATCATTGGGAACGGCGATCTGTTGCACAATCCGCGCCTCAAGCTTCGCCTTCAGTGACTTCTGCACGGAATCGGGTGGGACCGAAACTCGGACGAGATTGTGCGGCCCGCACAAACCGCTCGTTTGCCGAACTGCCACCGTTCGCTGATCCCTACCAGCCGAAGAAGCCAACGTCCCATCCCCGGGATTGCACTCCTTACCGGCCGGGATAAACGGGCTAAACAGGAATAGTGACAGAAGCGCCGCGATCCTTTAACCTGAAAGAAGATCGCCACCCAAAAGCAGGAAATACAAAATGGCAAGTCTTGATCGGTCACAATGCCCAACGGTTGAGAGCGTGCCCGGCCGGCTCAGCGGCGCGCGGGTGTTCCGCGACACCCGCATGCCGGTATCTGCCGTCTTCGAAAATCTCGAAGTCGGAGCGAGCGTGGATGATATTACCGAGTGGTTCGATATTCCGAAGGAGCAAGTGATCGAGGTCCTTGAATTCGCGGCGCGGAGCCTTGATGCTCCTCCCCGTGGCGACGCGTTGCCCCTCGATGCGCATCCTGTTTGATCACAGTACGCCTGCTCCGCTGGCCCGCTTTCTGACGGGACATGCTGTTACCAAGGCGAAGGAACGAGGCTGGGACGCGCTGACGAACGGTGATTTACTGGCCGTCGTGGAAGAAGCTGGTTTCGACATGCTGCTGACAGCCGACAAGAACATGCGCTATCAGCAAAATCTTACCGGGCGGCGCATCGCCCTTCCAGCAGGCTCGAAGGTGTGCGTCCCGCGTATTTCTGGTGAGCCTTCGGCATGTGCCCGGTCAGGGTAGTGGCTTTCCCTGTTTCATAACTGCGGACATGGGAAGTTGCCCGTGCCCCGCGATGCAGCACTTCGACCGTCTCCGCCGTCAGGCGCACTTCCACTTCCTGATGCGCCAGCGCGTGCGGCACGCTGTAATAATGCCGCTCGATCTCAATGTGGTAGTCGATGTTGACGCGCACTTTCTTCCACTCGGCAAACTCGTAGCGCGTGGCAGGCAGTGGATGGAGTGCCGGCCGGTCCAGCTGCGCGAACAGAGTGGCGCGGCTGCCCTCGCGTTTCCGGAACGGTCGCTGGTTGATGTGCCCGAGCAACCCGGCGATAGCCTGATTGGCCTCGTCCAGAGAGAAGAACCGCCGTTTTCGCAATGCCGCCACGATCCAGCGCCGGACTACCTGAACGCCCGCTTCCGCCCTGGCTTTATCCCTGGGCCGGTACGGCCGCGCCGGAATGATTGCCACCTCATAGTGTTCGCCCCACTCGCGATAAGTGGGGTTCAGATCGGGCTCGTAATAACTCGGTTTTCGGACGCCGGACTTCAGATTGTCCGGCACGACCACCAGAGTCACGCCACCCAGGAACTCGAAGGCCCGGATGTGCGAGCCGATCCAGTTACGCAGGTCCTGGCCTGAAGTGGCTTCGGCGAAGGCGTAGCTGCTGGCGCCCAAAACTGCCACGAACACGGCGGCCTGTTGCACATCTCCTGTGCGGGGATCGTAAATCGGAATGGTGTCGCCGGCATAATCGACGAACAACTTCTCGCCGGCACGATGTTCCTGCCGTAAAACCAGATCGCGTTGCTTCAGCCATCGCCGGTACAGATCGCAGAACCGGCTGTAGCCATAGGCCACGGGATCACTCTCTCGCTCTTCCTGCCAGGCCAGCTGCAGCGTCAGGTTCTTATGCGTCTGCAGTTCCTGGTGAATCCTTGCCCAGTCCGGCTCGGGATGTTT
>Ga0302326_10011310_pt1 | contig 19244 bp, 16 predicted proteins | sample Palsa_T0_3_FD_202264 | JGI IMG/M metagenome (GOLD analysis project Ga0302326, IMG submission 202264) | Peat permafrost microbial communities from Stordalen Mire near Abisko, Sweden - Palsa_T0_3 | ecosystem: Environmental > Terrestrial > Soil > Palsa > Peat permafrost | place: Sweden: Abisko...
ACATCTTGAACTTCGCCGCTTATACAACTTCGTCCGGCTCTCTTGAAATCATCGAGCTCGATACGGATAAATCCACGAGCGGCGCCGCCTTCCCGCAGACGAATACCGGACCGTTCGCCGGGAGTTTCGCGCTCAACCTGGCGGCCGTGACGAGCGGCAGCAAGACTTTTGCTGGCGAGAACGTGCTGGGGGCGATACAGGTCAATTCTTCGCTCGATGCTCTTTCGGGAACGCTGGACGTCAATAACGCAGGAAGTGTGACATCCGGCGCGCCGCTTGGAACCTCGACCAGCACCATCATTAGCGCCGCCGACGCGAACGGGCGCGGGACGGCGAGCCTGATTACGAGTGGAACGACTTTTGGCATTGCCTATTACGTTGTTAATCCCGCCACGGTGTTGTTCATAGGGACGGATAATTCGCGCGTTGCGGCAGGCAACGCAATCGCCCATTTTTAGGCGCTTTAGCGCCGACCGGCGCAGCAGTGAATGTGCCGATCCGGGCCACAGGCGCGACCGTCGCGATATATAGATGAATGCGGTTCGTGGCCGTGTTGGCCACGGCATACCCGAGTTTCCCAAGAGCCACCCCCGGTACAAAGGTACTATTGCCGTTCTTTGCTCTGACCTCCGAGAATTCCAAAAGCGCAGCACATAAGCACTTAAGGGGGAGAACGGCGTTCTGCCGCTCGTACCATTATGATGCCAGTCAAGGACACAGTAGAAAAACCGATACCAGCCAGTGCGCCTTCTGCGTCCCAGCCTGCCGCGACCAGCAAGCAGGAAACCGGAGGCCTGCGGTCCGATGCCGTCTCGCTGGAAGTGCCCGTCAAGGTGCACGGGTCGCGCATCACGGAAGTCGTCCGCGACGTTACGCCGCACACCGAGCCTTTTGAGGAAGAAACTTCCACGATGATCGTGTTCCCGCAGGGCGGCGTGCTGAAGATGTCGACGGCCGTCAGCGTGGGACAGATGTTGGTGGTCACGAATTTGAAATCCGGCCAGGATGCGATTTGCCGGGTGCTGAAAGTACGCGCGTATGCAAATACGCAGAGCTACGTGGAAGTCGAGTTTACGCATCGGCAAGCGGGATATTGGGGAGTGCAATTTTCCTCCGATGTTGTCGAAGCGCCGAAAAAGCCAGCTTCATTGACCGTGCCGCGCCCGCCCGTTCCGACCGCGACGTTTGAGGCGCCTCCGCCTCCGCAAAACCAGCCGATCCCTTTGAACAAAGTGCCGATGACCCCGACGCCGGTCAAAGCGTCCACCGAGCCAGTGAAGGCGGCCTCTCCGTTCGTGGAAATCGGATCGCAAGAGGATGTGCAGGCATCGGCGACGCCGACGGCGGCAAGGCCGAGCGTTGTGGCGCCCATGGCGCCCGCGAATGTCAAAGCGCGTGGCGTCGAGCCGCCGAAACAATCTGCTCCGCCGGTTTCGCCAGTGGCGTCGCCCTCCGTCGCAGAACTGCGAGGCGATGCGCAGTCAGCACCAGAGACGGTGGATAACGATGAGCCGGTGCTGATTCTCGAGGATAGTGAGAGCCGAGCCGTTGAAACGTCACCGGCACCAAGCGCCGCCCCCGCCTTCCGGACATTTGACAGTAGCGCCAACCCGGCGGGCAAGCGAACTGCCGCACGGGAAATGTTCGGCGTTTCGCTCGAACCCGAAAAAGCAGTAGCTGAAGGCGAAAACTCCAGGAACCTGATGTTAATCGCCGTCGCCGTGCTGCTTTTGGTCGCCGCGGCTGGCGGCTACTTTTTCTTCCATCAACATGCTGCTGTGCCAGTTGAGCAGGTCGCTCTGCCGTCCACACAAGAGGTCACACCTCCGAGTCCGGCTCCGAGTGTGGCTGCGCAGGCCCAGCCAGCCGCACCGGTAAGTACGGGCAGGTCTGCGCCGGCACCGCGCTTGGCGGCCGCCCCAGCGCCGACCCCGGCTCGCGTTCGTGAAGAAGCCCCCGTGGAAACGAAGCAAGCCGCGCGGAATGAGGCGCCCGCTCCAGCGCCGCCTGAAGCACAGCCCGGTGCCGAAGCGCGGCGTCCGTCTGGCAACATGCCGAGTTTGTTTGGCGCACTGAACGCGCACCCGGTTGCGTCCCATTCCGCGGCCCGGGAAAATGAAGCGCCGGCTATTCCAATAGGGGCTCCCGCGGTGGCACCTGAGAGCCTTGCCGTCATTGCGCAACCGGCTGCGGGTCTGCCCGCACCGCCAACGGCTACGAAAGCTCCCCGTCTGATCTCATCCGTCTTGCCGGTCTATCCGGACTTTGCGCGCCAGAGAGGAATCGACGGTACCGTAGTAATCCAGGCCACCGTCGAGGCCAACGGTACGATCGGGACCACAAAGGTGCTCTCCGGTCCCCAGTCGCTGCGCGAAGCGGCTCTTCACGCGCTGCGCCAGTGGAAGTACGAACCGGGCAAGATCGACGGACAGACGGCTCCAGTCGACATCACCGTCACCTTGCACTTCAACGGCAAGTAACGCCGCGAATGGCGTTTCCGCGAACCTCCGCGGCGGAAACCGCTTCTGTTGCTTTTTGCCCTTGCAGGGCATCCAATGTATCTGCTTCATTCATTCGATCTATGAGGTGAAATGATCCGCGGCTGCGTGCTGCCAGCTTTCGCGGCCGCGAGCGAGGTGCGAATATGCGTGACGCCGTGATTGTCAGCTCTGTGCGGACCGCCGTCGGGAAAGCTCCGAAAGGAACGCTGCGGGCGACGCGGCCCGATGATTTGGCGGCGCTGGTCATTAAGGAAGCAATTGCCCGGGCCAATGGCCTGGACGTGAACGAGGTCGAGGATGTCATTCTCGGCTGTGCCACTCCCGAGGGCGAGCAGGGAATGAATGTTGCGCGCATCGCTTCGCTGCGCGCGGGACTGCCGGTTGGCGTATCGGCCATGACCGTGAATCGATTCTGCTCCTCCGGTCTGCAAGCCATTGCCATCGCAGCGCAACGCATCATGGCTGGGCAAGGCGACGTGGCAGTCGCCGGGGGCGTCGAGTCGATGAGCATGCTTCCGATGGGCGGGCACAAGATCTCGCCAAATCCCTGGCTGATGGACCACTACCCGGATACCTACCTCAATATGGGCCTGACCGCGGAGAACGTAGCGAAGAAATACGAGATCTCCCGCCTGCAAGCTGACGAGTTTTCGCTGGCCAGCCATCAAAAGGCGATTGCAGCAATCGCCGCCGGAAGATTTAAGGATGAAATCGTGCCGGTGGCGGTGAGTAACACAATTTTGTCCAATGGCAATGGCGCCGCCCGTCCCAAAACCCAAGACAGCGTGTTTGCGACCGACGAAGGCCCGCGCGCCGATACTTCGCTCGAAGCTTTGACGAAGCTCAAGCCCGCATTTCACGCGCACGGTGTAGTGACGGCAGGGAATAGCTCGCAGACCAGCGACGGCGCTGCCGCTTCGGTATTGATGAGCGCCGAGCGCGCCGCCGCCCTGGGATTAAAGCCTCTCGCGCGTTTTGTCGCTTTCGCCACGGCCGGCGCGCCGCCCGAGGAAATGGGCATTGGCCCCGCGTATGCGATTCCCAAAGCGCTGAAAATTGCTGGACTCAAGCTCGATCAGATCGAAGTAATTGAATTGAACGAGGCTTTTGCCGCGCAGGCGCTGGCGGTGATCAAGACTACGGGAATTGATCCCACACGCGTGAATGTCAACGGCGGAGCTATCGCCTTAGGGCATCCGCTCGGGTGCACGGGAGCGAAGCTCACGGCGACGATTGTGCGCGAACTTGAGCGACGCCAGGCGCGCTACGGATTGGTGACCATGTGCATTGGCGGCGGCATGGGAGCGGCGGGAATCTTCGAGCGCGTCGCTTAGCGGCGGCTATAGCTTACTCTCCACGCGAGTACCCGTGCATCCAACGGCCTCTTATGCGGTACGGTGTACAATGCTGCTTCTCGGGTCGCACGCTAATCTGCCAAGTGCGGCCTGCCGCAAACTGAAAGAGAGAATCCGCATGTCCACCACACCGGTTTCGCGCTCCCTGCATCGCGGCGGAGAATTCCTTACTTCATCCGTCGACGCGCGAGACGTGTTTACCCCGGCCGACTTCAACGACGACCAACGGTTGATCGGCCATACTGCCGAGGAATTCGTCGCCAAAGAGGTTGTTCCCCATATCCCTGAACTCGAAAAGCACAAGGAAGGCCTGATGCCTTCGCTGGTTCGCAAGGCCGGCGAACTCGGCTTGCTGGGCGGGGGAATCCCTGAGGAATATGGCGGCGCGGCGCTCGATAAAGTCTCGTCAGCGATCCTCTCCGAGAAATGCGGCGTGTACGCGTCGTTTACGTCCGCGTTTGGCGCGCACACTGGTATCGGCACGATCCCGATCGCTTATTTCGGCACCGAGGCGCAGAAGAAGAAATATCTCCCGAAGATTGCCACCGGCGAGTGGCTGGCCTGCTACGCGCTTTCCGAACCGCAAGCGGGCTCGGACGCGCTGGCCGCACGCACGCGCGCCGTGCTTTCGCCGGACGGCAAGAGCTGGATTCTGAACGGTCAGAAAATGTGGATTACCAGCGGAGGATTTTCGGACGTCTACACGGTTTTCGCGAAGGTCGACGGCGACAAATTCTCTGCTTTCATTGTCGATCGCAACACGCCGGGTTTTTCCGTCGGCGCGGAGGAAAACAAACTGGGTATCCGCGGCAGCTCCACCGTGCCGCTGTTCTTCGAAAACGCAGCGATCCCCAAGGAGAACCTGCTGTACGAAATCGGCCGTGGCCACATCGTAGCCTTTAATACCTTGAACGCGGGCCGCTTTGCCCTGGGAGCGTATTGTCTGGGCGGGTGCAAACTGATTCTTGGCGTGGCTTCGAAGTACGCCAAGGAGCGCACGGCTTTCGGAAAGTCTATTTCGGAATTCGGGCTGATCAAGGCCAAGCTCGGGGAGATGGCGATTCGTACCTACGCGCTCGAATCGATGATCTACCGCACGGCGGGCGCGATGGAGGCGATGGTGTCCGGGTCCTCCGCTGGCAGTGACAAAGTGAAGCAGTCCATGGAAGTCCTCGAAGAATATGCTGTCGAGAGTTCCATTAGTAAGGTGGTCGGCAGCGAGGCCCTTGACTACGTGGTCGATGAAGCAGTGCAGGTTTTTGGAGGCTACGGGTTTCACGAAGACTACCCCGTAGCCCGTGCCTATCGGGACAGCCGCATCAATCGGATTTTCGAAGGCACGAACGAAATCAATCGTCTGGTCATCATTCAAATGCTGCTGAAGCGGGCCATGGCGGGAACTCTTCCGTTGATCCGGGCGGCTAAGAAACTGGGCGAAGAGCTGCTTGCGGGGCCTTCTTTCGAGGAGTCGGCGTCGGGCGAGTGGACGGAGGAAGAGCATTCGCTCGGGCAATCGAAAAAGATTTTCCTTCTGGCGGCGGGAGCCGCGGTCGAGAAGTTCCGGGATCGGCTCACTGATAATCAGGAAATTGTCGGCTGTCTCGCGGATATCGTGATGGACGTTTACGCTATCGAATCGTCATTGCGCCGCGCCCAGAAGGCGGCTTCCGCGGGCAGTCAATCTGCAGGGCTAATGGCCGATGCGGCGCGGGCCCTTATATACGATGCCATCGATCGTATCGAGAAGAACGCGCGAACGGCTCTCGCGGCCACCGCTGAAGGGGACACGCTGGCTACACAGCTTGCCGCGCTACGACGACTCGCGAAGCACACTCCCGTGAATACGATTGCTCCACGCCGCCGCGTTGCGGATGCCGTTCTCGCGCAGGATCGCTACCCATTCGAGGGCCGCTAGTAATTTTCTTTCGCTGGCTGCTACTGTTTCGAGATTGTTTCCATACGTTTGCCGCGGGTCTTGGCGCTTCGGTCATTTTTGGTCACCCCTGTCTCAAACCGTAGACATCTCCCAAAATAAGAAATCTTTTCTCCTATTCACCGGCTTGGATGGTGCGCGGTAAGCCTGATTTCAGTCACTTACGAGATCTGCGCCGCTTGGACTTTCTGTTGCATCTGATGGTACGAGGATGACGAATTATATGGAAATCGGGTTTTCAGGATCGTTGGCGAAGCTCCGAAAGGCGTTCATGCACTCCAAGCTTCGCTGGGCTGCGATTCCGGTATTGGGAATTGTGCTGATCTTGCAGGTTTACTTCTTCCGCGAGATGGTCGCGGCGGAATTGCTCTTTGGACTTGCTTTTCTGGTGATGCTTGCGCTTGTTGGAATCTTCTATGTAGTCGGAGCTATTGGCGAGCGGGGGTTGGAGGTCGCCGAAGTGGCGGTGCGAGCGACTGGCCGATTTGCCAGGCGTGGCTACAATGCTCTCGAAGTGTTTGCTAGGAAGTCGGTTCGGCACCCGGAATCTGCTCGATAGTCTCCCTGGCGGGAGTCAGACCCGGACACGAACCAAATGTGCAGCCGCAGGTGCCGGGGAACTGGCGCCTGCGGCTTTTTTGTTTTATCGGTTACAGCTCCGAACTTCTCTCATCCGTCGTTCACAATCGTCGACGGGCGAAGTGCTAAGATTTAGGCGGTTGCAATCAACCGCTTTTCGAGGCTGCCGCGGTGACTTTGGATCGCCGACAATTCCTCAAGATCGCCGCGCTGGCTGGCGCGGCCACTGCCGTTTCCGGCGCTGCGAACTTTGATCGGGCCGCGGCGCAAGATTCCGTTCCGGGATCATTCGATTTCGTTTTCTTCACGGATACCCACATCGAGCCCGAACTTGACGCAGCGCATGGTTGCGATATGTGCTTCCGTAAGATCGCTTCTCTCCGGCCGGAGTTCGCGATCAATGGGGGCGACCATGTCTATGACTTGCTGGGCGCCAACGGGCGCCGCGCCAATTTGATTTTTGATCTTTACGAGAAAACGCAGCAGTTGCTGGAGATGCCTCTCTACCACGCCATCGGCAACCATGATGTGTTCGGGATTTACGCCCAGACGGGCGTGTCACCGAGCGATCCGGGATACGCAAAGAAGATGTATGAAGACCGGCTAAGCCGGCACACTTACTACTCCTTCGATCGCAAGGGCTACCACTTCATTGTGCTCGATTCCATCCAGCCGACGAACGACCGCTTGTGGCAGTCGCGGATCGATGACGAGCAATTGCAGTGGCTGGCGAACGACCTGCAACAGACGGGCGCGGTACGCCCGATCATAGTGGTCGTGCATGTCCCGATGGTGACGGGTTTTGCGACGTTTGCGCCGAAATCGACGGATCAGCACAAGTACAACACCTACACCGTGGACAATACGATCGATGTGCTGCCGCTCTTCGAGGAACACAACGTGCTGGCCGTGCTGCAGGGGCACACCCATGTGAACGAGTTGGTGCGTTACAAGAATATCGACTTCATCACCAGCGGCGCTGTCTCCGGAAATTGGTGGCACGGACCTCGAATGGGTTTCCCCGAAGGATTCACGGTAGTCAGCCTGCGCAACGGTGCGCTGACCACGCGCTACGAGACGTACGGCTTCCACAGTGTCGATATTCGCGAGCGGTTCTGATCTCGACGCGGACTTCTACCCGCACTTCTATCCGACAAAGCTGCCGGGCAGGAACTCGTTGTAACCCATTGAAAATATGGATCGCCCTCCGGGGTGCGCCTTCGGATCGGCCTTAGGATCGGGCGTCTATAGGCGAGTCCGATCATCGCCTCACGGCAGTGCCCGATTTGTCGCTTAAGTGGCAAAGAATCTGGCGGGGTCGGGGTCGGTTCAGGTAAGATACCGGTACTTGGAGAGAACCGATTGATGCTGACAAATATTCAGGGCACGGGCAATGGGCAGAACGCAAATGGCGTGAAGACCCTGGTGAGGGTACGGCCGCGAGGTTTCTGCGCGGGCGTGGTGCGCGCGGTCGATATCGTCGAGCTGGCGCTGGAGGCCTATGGGCGGCCGGTGTACGTGCACCACGAAATCGTTCACAACCGCTACGTAGTAGATCAGTTGCGCCGCCGCGGGGCCATTTTTGTAGAGACGATTGAGGAAGTGCCTCAGGGGGCGGTACTGGTATTCAGCGCGCATGGAGTTCCGCCGCGCGTGCGCCAGGAGGCCAAAGAGCGCGAGTTGCGAGTGATCGACGCCACTTGTCCATTGGTGACCAAAGTACATTTGGAGGCGTTGAAGTTTGCGCGCGAGGGCCGCACGTTGATTCTGATCGGACACCGCGATCACCAGGAGATCGTAGGCACGTCCGGCGAGGCGCCGGATCGAACCGTGGTAGTCGGAACAATCGAAGAGGTCGATCAACTGGAAGTTCCGGATCCTTCGCGGCTTGCTTTCCTGACGCAAACCACACTGTCGCTTTACGACACGCAGGAAATCGTGGCGCGGCTCCGGCAGCGTTTTCCGAGCATCGCGGGCCCGGCCTCGGACGATATCTGCTACGCTACGCAGAACCGCCAGGAAGCAGTGGAGGCGCTGTGCCGCGAAGTGGAGCTGATTTTGGTCGTGGGTTCGGCGAACAGTTCGAATTCGAATCGCCTGGTCGAGGTAGCGCAGCGTGCGGGAGTTTCGGCGCGATTGATTGAGGACGCCAACGACGTTGATTCGTCGTGGCTCGAAAATATCAAGACGGTTGGGTTGACGGCGGGCGCATCGGCGCCGGAGATTTTGGTCGAGCAAGTGAGCCAGCGTCTTTTCGCTTGCGGCTTCACGAACCAGCGCGATTTGGATTTGATCCGCGAGGATGTGCGTTTCACTCTGCCGCCGGAGCTATCCGCCCGGCAGGGGCAGGCCGCGCGTTGACGGGGTACTGCTCGGATTTCTCGGAACGCAAAGGGAGATTGTGAGTGGCGGCTAAGATCGTCCGCCAGGCAAATAAGATCGCTCTACTAGGCTCGCCGACGAGCGCCGCAGCTCTTTCGGCCGGGCACGAAGGCGCTCCCGCCGCGTTACGTGCCGCGGGGCTTGCTGAGCGGCTGCGCTCGATCGGTTACGATGTCGTCGATTTGGGCGACGACCCTCCCCGTCTTTATCAACCTGATGAAGAAAGCCCGCGCGCGCGTAATCTGGCGGGTGTGCTGCGTGCCATTGAAACGCTGAAGCCCCGCGTCGAAGAAGCCGTCAAGTCCGGCGCGCTGCCGCTGGTACTGACCGGGGATGGTTCGATCGCGTTGGCCACGGTGGCTGGCGCGCGCCGCTATTTCCGGCACGTCAGTTTGATTTACATGCACCGCGACGCAGATTTGCACACGCCGGCAACGACGCCTACTGGCTCACTCGACGGCATGATTGTTTCGCATCTGACCGGACGCGGGGCGGCGGAGCTCGTGCGATTTTGGGCCGAACCTCCTCTGGTACGGGACCCGGACTTGGCCCTGTTTGGCACAGGCCCCATGGAGCCAGTTGAGGAGGAGGCGCTGCGGCGTACGCCTCTGCGCAGCTATTCTGCGGCAGAAGTGCGAAGGAAAGGCGCCGCGGTTGCGGCGGGGGAGGCGGTCGAGCGGGTGCATTCGAATGCCCGCGAATTCATTCTGCACTTTGACGTAAATGTGATCGCCGGATTTTCGGCGACGGATCGTCCGGGATCGGACGGACTACGACAGGATGAAGTGCGCGAGGCGCTTGAGGTCTTCGCGAAGCAGAAGTCTCTGGCGGCCATCGATGTGGCGGCCTACAATCCGACGAAAGATCCCGATGGGAGCGGTGCGAAGCTGGTCGTCGACTTACTGGAAAGCATGCTTAAGGCACGCCTGGAATTTCTGAAATCGAACGAGGCGCCCGCGAGCGCTGCCGAACCAGCAACTGGAACCAGTCGCGAAGCTTCTCATCCTGCAGCTGCGTCCGCAGAGGAAAGAGCCCCCGTGGCCGTAGCGCCTGGAGAAGCGTGGTCCTCCGACGCCCTCGAAGAAGCTTCCGAGCCGGCACAGGCAGGCGGCGATCCCGCGAGCGAGACACAAGCATAAAATCCTGGCAACGATTTGAGCGCAGGATTTCTCTCGCCGTTCTCCCCATGACGAGTCCCATGAAAGTCAACAAACTCATGCCTGAAGTCATTGTTTTCGATATCGACGGTGTGCTCGTCGATGTACGTGGATCGTTCCATAAAACCACGCTCGAAACGGTGCGATTTTTCACCGGCAAGCGCGTGACGCGCACGGAACTGCAGGGTTGGAAAAGCAAATCGGGGTTCAACGATGATTGGAAGCTTTCCACGGCGTGGGTACATTCCCTCGGCGGAAACACACCCTACGAAGAAGTGAAACGAAAGTTTGTCGAAGTATACTGGGGCGCGAATGGAGAAGGAAATGTCGTGCGCGAAAAGTGGCTGCTCCCCCGGACAAGTTTAAGGCGGTTGGCCAAGCAGGCGGAGCTGGCGCTCTTTACGGGGCGAGTGCGAGCCGAAACCGATTACACCTTGAACCGCTGCCGCGTCGGTGAGTTCTTTCGCCAGATTGTCACTGTCGAGGACGTGAAACGCCCGAAGCCCAATGCCGAAGGGTTGCTGAAAATTCTGAAGGGGCGCGATCCTGCGGCGGCGCTGTATATCGGAGATAACATCGACGATGCATTGGCAGCTCGTGCGGCAGGTGTACCGTTTCTGGGTGTTCTGCCGCGCAAGAGCGAAGCGCGGCGCCGACGCGCCACTCAACTACGGGAATCCGGCGCGCAAGCCGTTCTCGACAACGTCAGCGAATTGGAGAAGTGGCTGAAGAAGAAGAACGCATCCCCCTCAAAGCTTCGTAAGTGACCCCGTATCAGATGGTTAAGAGTTAGTACTAAACAGGACACCCGTACCATTGTCGTCGGCGAGCTCCGCCCGCATCCTGTTCAGGAAGCGGACAATGTCGGAAACCATACATACACGATTGACGGCGGCACGAGCCTTCGTGCGCAGCCTGAATATTCTGCTTAAATTCGCGCGCATGTACGATTTCGGACACCCGCGCACGGCCAAGCAATATGAAACGGCGTGGAGCGAGCTGCACACCGCGCTCGGCTCGGACAATGAAGCGGGCTTGCTGCTCGCAGTTTCCGGCGAACAGCTCTTGCTCGACGGCACGCCGCTCGAGTCCGCGGCAGCCGAGCGAAGTTTTGCGCGGATGCTTTCGGCTGCCGGAATCGCCAGCATCCATTTTTCTCCTCGCGTAGCGCAAGCCAGCCTCGCGCGCCTGGTGCGCGGTTTCCCCACAAGTCCAAGCTCGAAGCCTGGCCTACTCGCCGAGCAACTGAAGGCTGCTCTCGACGGCGACCCCAGTATTCACGTGAATGAGGTGTGCTTCGTGCCGGCGGACTCCGCCGTGGCGAGATCCACGATGGCGGCGCAATTGGCAGCGCGCACCATGGGTTTTAATTCACAGGAAACGGAAGCGCTGCTGAACGATCCTGAAAAGCTTCTGCAACTGATGGTTGCCGCCGAAGGCGCCCGCGGAAAGGGCGAAGGCGCCGGGCTTGGGCCGGGTCTAGGCCCCGGTTTGGGACCAGGTCCGGGACCCGGGTTAGGCGCTGTTCCGGAAGGAGCGGCGGAGGGATCATATTCCGGGTCGCAAGAGACCTTGATAGCGAACCACACGCCCGTGGAAAATTCCGACGTCGCTCCCGGTAACGTTTCCGTACCGCTTCACGGAAACGGAACGGCTGGAAATGCCCCTGTCCACGCCCATGCGAGCGGATCGTCGCGAGGGGTGGCGAGTCTTTGGGCCAACGCTTCCTCCGGCATTCGTAGCAATCGTCCAGCGCGTGGCGCTCAGGGATCGATGACGCTCGAAACAGGGCTTATGACTCTGCAAGAGACAGAGTTGACCGGAATCCTGCAAGTTCTGGGACAGATCGGCCGGAGCGGCGACAGTTCGAAAGAAACCCTGGATATGAATTCGTTTCAATCTCGGCTCTCGGTACTGCCGAGGCGCGCGCGCTTTACCGTAAGCCAGGCGCTTTCGGCGCTGGCGGCACAGGCCCCCGCCGAGTCCGCGGAGAAACCCACGCTGCTGCGGCTGGCCGAGCACATCGCCGTGCGCTTCGCGCTCGAGAGTTACGAGCGCGGCGACGTGAAAGTGAACAGCGTGCGGGAAATGTTGGAGGAGATGAACCAGGAATTGAACGGCCTACGCAAGATTCTCGGGAGCTATGAAGAAAAGCTGACCCGCGCGGGCATTCCGGTTCGATCGCACGTCGAGACGCTCGCGGATGAATTTTGGGCCAAGGTGCCCGCGGAAAAATTGGAATCCGTTCTGGAATCCGATGAAGCGTGGTGCGTTCCGGCGAGCAAGGTGCGCGCTCATGTGGAGAATCTGGTAGCCAGCGGCAATGCGGAAGCGGCCAACGCGGCCCTGCGGCGCTACGCCGCCGGCATCCGCAGTGCGGACATGCAAGCGCGGCGGCAGACGGCTATTGGAGTGGCGGAGCTCGGCGCGTTGTACGCGAAGAGCGACTCAAAGCTTTTTGCGGACACGATCCGCGAGGTGGGTTTGCAACTGGCGGAGGAGAAGGATCCCGAGCTACAGAGCTTCGTGAGCGCTGCTTTCGTGCGGCTATCGCAGGAGGCTTTGCACGTCCGGGCATACCCGGCGATGCAGCGTTCGGTTGAGCTGATGGAGTATATGGACACGGAGCGGCCCGGCACGGCCAAGATCGTACGGCCGCGCATCGCCGTGGAGGGCCGGCTGGCGGAGTTCATTGAGGAATCGATTCGGGCCGGAGAATTCTCCCCCGATCTTCGGCAATTTCTGCGGCGATTGCCGCTGCCTTCGGCGGAGCATATCGCCAAGCGCTTTGGCCGGAGCGGATTCCGGGAAGACTCGGAGCTGCTTGTTTCCATGATGAGCGCGTTGGGGCCCGAAGCGATGGAGCATCTTCGCACGCATCTTCGGAGAGGCGACACCACGGAATCGCTTGATGTCATCGGGATTCTGGTGCGCATGGACTTCGAGACCGTCGAGGAGTCCCTGCCGGGACGGATGAAAGACTGGAAGCGATCGACGCATGACCGCGTGGTCCGTCAAATTGCGGTCAGCGGGACGCCGCAGCGCGGCAGATTACTCTTGCGGCTATTTGATTCTCTGGATCGGCTGATACTTCCGCTGGCCGTTGACGAAATAGGGATGTGCGGCGACGCGCTCACCGACATGCGTCTGCTGCGGATTGCGGAAGGAGATCTGCCGGATGGCTCGACGGATTATCTGCAGTTGAAGGCCATCGAGGCCCTGGGCCGGCTGCGGACAAGCAGCGCCGAAGGAATCCTGCGAAGGATTGTGGAGGGCCGCAAGACTTGGCGTTGGGCCAGTTCCCCGGAGTTGAGAATCTCGGCGGCGCAAGCGCTGCAACGGATCGCACCGGAATGGGTGCGCGATTTCGTCCCACGGAGCGGGCTGAGCATTTCCGATTTTTCTATCGAACCCCTCGACAACGATCCGACCTCTTCGGCGATCCGGCAGCGGCGTTATCCCCGGTTGAGGCTCGATCATCCGGTAACGGCCACGACAACGAACCTAAGGGACAACCACCGTCTGCAGATTCCGGAACTGGCATTGGGAGGCGGCGTAGCGATAAGCGAACAAAGCTTGCATCCCGGAAGTATCGTGGAATTGCGGCTGAGTCCCGCGGAACGGACAGTAAAGGCTCTGGCGATCGTGCGCGATGCAAATACGCATGCGCGGGCGTTCGAAGTGGTGGATATCGATCTCGACGAGCGCGGCAAGCTGCGCAAGCTCCTGGTGCAAGCCGGGAACCAGGGCAAACAGTCGACTTCTCTGGAACGAAAGCGCAGTGCGGTACGGACGATTCTCAGCAGCGGCAGCTAACCAGGTTTCGCCCTCGATCTAATGGAAACTCCCCCGATGCATCTCGTGGCAGTCGATCCGCGCTCCTAGCGCACCAAGCCGGCTTCCAGCCCACGCAATCGTCCCCACGATCAGAACCGAAACGATGATGAAATCCATTCGCCCCGCGTGACCGCTCAGCCAGCCCGCTATCCCCAACGAAACCGTAATGGCGTAACACGCAAAAGCCACCCGGCGCGGCGACCAGTCGCGGCCGAGGAGCAGGTCATCAGAAATTACCTTTTCCATATCTTTGACAAGCTCGGAGTTTCGACGCGAGTCGAGTTGGTGTTGTACTGCTTACAGGAGAGGCAACTGCCGCCCGTGAGTGACTCCGTGCATCCTCAATAGACAGTTTTTGCCTTCCCCTCGGCGCGACGCGTGCGAGTCTATATACTATAGATGTACTGGTATAGTGAGTTACCTATGCGTGACAAGTCCAGCAGCTATCTCGTCTGGTAGTACCCGAAACGAAAACGAAGGATTGTGAAGCCTTGACCCCGGCGTGCGGACACGTTTGAATCAATGGGAGCTTTGGAGTGTACTAGGTTGACTACGCAAACGAGCATAGATCCAATTGCTATTCCTGATTCCGGAATAGAACAGCGCACGCAAGTAATTCGCCGCGACTTAAAAACACTGGGGCGGCACGATTGGTCCCTGTGGGCGCTGGCGGTTGTGATAATCCTTTCGTTGACCGCTGCCATCATCACCATTTCTACATCGGTTGTTCCAGAAGCAGGTGATCCTTTCTATCAGTTTCACATCAGCCAGTCTGTTCGAGGATTGGTAGGTCTTGTCCTCGTGTTCAGCGTTTATACGCTCTTTCAGCAAGTCCAACTCCGACGGACGCGCAAGGGGCTGGCGGACCAGGTTGAGATTGCGGCACTTCAACAGGCTCGCGCAGAGGAATTCCTCAAGTTGGCCATGCTCGACCCGCTGACCGGTTTGCACAACAGACGTTACGCGCAAGAGCGTTTGGCGGCGGAAATCTCTCGATCCCAGCGCTATGGGGATTCCCTGACGGTTTTGATGCTGGACCTGGATGACTTTAAGCGGATTAACGACCGTTACGGACATCCGACAGGTGACTCGGTGCTGGCGGTTTTTGCTGAGAAGTTGCGCACCGCGATTCGAGGTTCCGACTTGGCGGTGCGCGTCGGGGGAGATGAATTTGAGGTGCTGCTGCCCAAGTGCACTCCCGGGCAAGTGCAAACGATCTTGGGCCGTTTGTCCCCGATAGAAATTGAGGTTGATGGAAAAAAGATCTCGTGCGCCTTCTCAGCGGGCTGGACGGAGTATCGAGCCGGCGAAGCGCCCGAACAACTCCTCCAGCGCGCGGACCATGCTCTCTACGCGCAAAAGCAAACTCGCAAGAGCGAGTTGCACCCCGTCGCGTAGTTTTTCCTTTTTAAGAGCGATCGGTTCTCGCTTGTAGCAGACGCAATAGAAACTCTACGCCGTTAGGCAACGTCAAACCCGCCACAAACGGGCCGCTTTGTCCGCACAAATCATTTCGGAAAGGAGCCGATGTCGCTCCGGCTCGTTCGCCTTCATCTATCCCGTCGGTGGAATGCTCGTGCCGGTAGGCTATCCCTGTCCTGTGCCTATTCTGCTCATAAAAAGCACAATCAACACGGGAACGAGAAACAGAGCGAGAACAAAAATGAGAGTGGCAGTGAGATATTCGCTCAAGTTCTTGTTCGTCACGAGAATGATGGCAACGAGTAAGATCAAGACGAAAAGCACTGCAAGAATGATCATGGGAATCCCCCTGAGAGGCACGATACCACTACCGACCTGTGACTACAAAAGTCGTTTGCTAACGCCCTTCATTGGCGCTGTTACCGGACATGCAGAGTACTTGGGTTCTTGGTGCAGCGTACTGAAAACTGGTCTGTAGGCGTGTTGTTCCGGATTTGCATGACTGCAATCTTCGCGCTTTATAGAACTCGGGCTTGTATCCGGTTTGCATTCGTACTCATTAGCCTAGCGAGCACGGAATTCAGGTCAAGATAGGTTTTCAGAAGGGGCGCCGCGTGCCGCTCCCAACATCGGGCGATGTCAGCTACGGGCTACCTAGTGGGGGCGGATGCTGGAAATGGGTTAGAAACCCAAATCCAAAAACGTCCGTAACTTCCAGAAAAGAATGGCGGGGACGACGAGACTCGAACTCGCGACCTCTGCCGTGACAGGGGAATCCCCGGCGCTCTACGTAGTATCGGGTGCTCCTATGTCGTTGATTCTAGTTCGCGGGGCAGGCTCGGGGCCAACGGCTAGTATCGTCTGGTTCGCGTAGTTCCTTCTCGTATAGACACCGCTATGGACACCGGTTGCCGGATGAGGCGCGCAGCTAGTCGAGAATAAAGGTGACCTCCATAGTCACACGGTATTCGACGACCTTTTCCTTCTCTACCTTTCCTTTCAGGGAAAGTACCTTGAAACCCGTGATGCCGCGCAAGGTCTTTGCGGCGCGATTCATACCCTCATCGACCGCTTCCTTGAAGCCCTTAGAAGATGCAGCAGTGATCTTAGTGACGCGGGCAACAGCCATAAAATTCCTCCCTGTTCTGCGTCCGACGCATTTTCGGCCGGAGCACTCCGTAAATCGAGCGAGACTCTAACCCGAGTCGGTAACGCTACATCCCGCTGCCCCTGAATGCAAGCTCCTCGCCCATAAGTCGGATTACCGGATTGTGGTGTTCTAGTACTCCATATGGACGGTAACGGCGTTACTCGGGATGACCTGCTCCCCGAAATTCAATCCAGACAGAAGTTAACTTCTCCGGGGTATGACCCGCCCCGCGAAACTGTGCCAAAGGAAAACTGAGGAATTTGCCTTACGTGGTCCGTTTGCGCCGATTTCTCGGCGATTCCGCGCCTAATGTAGCTCAACTGAGTACCTCAAGCAACGAGCGCGCTTGGGAGATCTTCGACCAGGCTTTCGCGAACTCCGTCGGTGCTTCGTCACCGAGCGCGCTGTGGGGCCGGGTCAGGTTGTAATCTCGTCGCCAAGCCTCCAGCTTCTCTCTGGTGTCTTCCAGGGAAAAGAACAGACTGACGTTCAAGCACTCATCCCGCAGCCGACCATTGAAGCTCTCAATGTATCCGTTCTCCACTGGCTTGCCCGGTCGGATGAAGTCCAGGCGGATTCCGTGACCATACGCCCAGGCATCCATGGCTCGACTGGCGAACTCGCTCCCGTTATCTACGGTGATCGACGTCGGAACTCCGCGTTCTCCCACGACACGTTCTAATCCAGCGGCTACTTTTTCGCCGCTCAATGCACTGTCCGCGTAGAGCAACAAGCACTCCCGAGTGAACTGATCGATAACGGTCAACACGCGAAACCACCGCTCATTCACCAGGCGGTCGCTCACGAAATCCATGCTCCACCGCTCATTCGGCTTCGTCGCTAGGCCCAGTGGCACGCGCTGGCGGCTTGCTGCCTTCTTGCGTTGCTTCGTCCGCACGGTCAATCCTTCCTCGGTGTAGAGCCGATAAATCCGTTTTGCGTTCACCGCCCATCCCTCTCGTTTCAGCAGTACGGTCAACCGTCGGTATCCAAATCGCACTCGACTGGCTGCTAGCTCCCGTAATCGCATCCGCAGGGGTTCCTGCTGGTCGCGATGACTCTCATAACGCAACGAAGATCGCTGCACGAGAAGCAGCCTCGCGACCCGACGCTCGCTCACCTGGTAGGCGACTTGCGTCCAGCGCGCCAATACGCGCCGGTGCCGAGGCTTTAGAGCTTTTTTCGGACGATCTCCTGCAGCATGTGTCGATCCAACGACAGGTCTGCCACCAGCTTCTTCAGCTTGCCATTCTCATCGCGCAACTGTCGTAGCTCGCGCAGTTCACTCAGCCCCATACCGGCATACTTCCGCTTCCAGGTGTAAAACGTCTGCTCGATGATCCCCAGCTTCCTGCAGATCTCTGTGACTTTTTCCCCGCCCCCTGCCTGTCGCAGCGCCTGCAAAATCTGCTCCTCCGTGTGACCCTTCCTCGGCATCTTCGTGTCCTCCTCCTTGTCGGTGTAGAGGACCACGTTCAGGTTGTCTCCTCAACTTATCCGTGGTTCAGTTCTTGGGTTTTGGGTCAGGTTTTGGGTCAGGGACTTAGCGGTCGGCTAGGGTAACGTTCCAGCGGCAAGCGTTAGTTGCCAGCTGTGCGTCGCCAAAACTCTGCTCGGCTTTGAATTCACGAGCTTACACTGAGAGCATCAAAATCGCATCTTGTGCGGTTACGATGACACTTCCAACATCGGTTCTGCAAATTCGCTAGTGCTTGCGAATAAACTCCAAAACATCTCGATTGAAGATTTCCGGCTGTTCCCAGTATCCGGTGTGTCCGGCTCTCGGAATAATCATGGATTCCGAGTTCTTGATGTGCGACGTAAAGAATTTGAGCAGTGGAGGCGGCACGTACAGATCTGCGTCGCCGGTCATCATAAGCGTGGGAACTTGAATCTTTTCGAGCGCCGCAAGTGTGATTGTGTTCCGGAGTGGTTGCAGTACGGGGGGAGTTTTCCTGCTGGCCTGCTGAATTTCCAGCCAGCGCTTCGTACCCTCGGGGTTGGTCGCGCGATACGATGGCCCGAGCTCCCGGAAGTCAAACGTCAGGTCCGCAAAGTGCGGAGTGTGAAGCCTGTCAATGATCTCCGCGTATTCGGTATCCTGAACTGCGCTGATGCTATCGGCCACAACCAGACTGCGGAGATGCTGCTGGTACGACAGTGCGTAATCGAACGCGGTGGAACCGCCGGCTGCCGTGCCCACCAGGTGGAATCGGTCGATGTGCAGGTATTCCATCAGCGCCTGTAAATCGTCGCAGTCGCCCATATGCGCGGGTGTGGGCGTGTCGGCAGTGCGACCCCACCCACGGCGGTCATAGGTAATAAATCGGTAGCCCGCCGCCGTGAATGCTGGGATCTGATGTTCCCAGGAGATCGTGCTTGATGAGGCGGCGTGCAGAAAGACCACCGGGATTCCGCTGCCGCCCGTGTCCTTAAACCAAAGACGAACGCCCGGCAATTCTGCGTACCCTTCCTGAGCGGGAGCGGGCTTGCTTTGTCCTTCGGCCCGTTTGAGCCACACCAAGCTCGCACAGGAAGCCCCGACCAAAATCAATGCCATCGCTGCGACGAACCGCCAACCGCCTGGATTGATTGACCTCATATGTTCCTCCTCGGAGTGTCCCCGCGTGTTCAGGCCCACGAGCCACTCTTACTCCTGTTCCTAGCCCAAACCCCTGCTCGGCTTTGAAATCAAAAGCTTACAACCATGCACCGGCTCGCACGGAGGAATATCATGGGTAGCTTGAAATCACAATCGGAGTGCCTGATTCGTCGGATTCCCGGACCGGTCCAGTACTTCACATGTCCGGTAACGGCGGCGGTCTCAATAGGTCGATGCAACACTCGCTTACATTCCTAGATGTAGGTTTTTCAAGCCCTTACATCGCCCCTGAGCGCAATTCAAAAACAACACAGCCCTGTTTAAGT
>Ga0302326_10011311_pt1 | contig 19243 bp, 26 predicted proteins | sample Palsa_T0_3_FD_202264 | JGI IMG/M metagenome (GOLD analysis project Ga0302326, IMG submission 202264) | Peat permafrost microbial communities from Stordalen Mire near Abisko, Sweden - Palsa_T0_3 | ecosystem: Environmental > Terrestrial > Soil > Palsa > Peat permafrost | place: Sweden: Abisko...
TTGCGTTGAAGATCAGCGCCGTAGTTTCACCATGGAATGGCAACGCTCCCGTTGCCATTTCGTACAGAACGGTACCGAACGAAAACAGATCGGTTCGAGCATCCAGTTCCTTGCCCTTTGCTTGCTCCGGGGACATGTAGGCGATGGTGCCGAGCGTAGAACCGGGACTGGTGAGATGATCGGCGTCCACCGAACCCGTTTGCGTGTTCAGAACCGCAATCTTGCTCGAAGAACTCGCTGTAACCATGACCTTCGCCAGCCCGAAGTCGAGAATCTTGGCGTGCCCACGCTTGGTGACGAAAATGTTCGCGGGCTTGATGTCGCGGTGGATGATGCCTTCTGCGTGTGCTGCGTCCAGTGCGTCCGCAATCTCGATAGCCAGCGACAGAATCAACTCGGTTTCCATCGGTCGGCCCGCAATGCGATACTTCAGCGTCATCCCGTCTAGAAACTCCATGGCGATGAACGCTGCCCCGTGCTGGTCGTCAATTTCGTAGATCGTGCAGATGTTCGGATGATTCAGTGCGGAAGCAGCCTGTGCTTCGCGTTGGAAGCGGGAGAGTGCTTGCGGGTCTTTGGCTACGTCGTCGGGCAGGAACTTGAGGGCAACAAAGCGACCGAGCTTCACATCTTCGGCTTTGTAGACCACACCCATGCCGCCACCACCTAGTTTTTCAACAATGCGGTAGTGCGAGATGGTTTGACCGATCATGAGCCGCGCAGAAATCTGGGTGCAATGGTAGGTTTGCCCAAAGCGTTAGTCAACAGACCTCAGGAAACCACGGTGCGGCGGGCTCGATCAAAATGACGCAGATCGTATGAGCAGAATCTCGCATCTGAAACTCCGGAGGGCTTCTTATGAAGGCTGTTTTGCTATATGCCTATGGCGATGCGGGGCAATTGCGATACGAAGACACCGACATGCCCAGATATGGGGATGACGAGGTACTGGTAAAAGTTCGCGCCACAAGCATCAACCCCATAGACGTGAAAATGCGCAGCGGGGCGGCCAAGTCACGGATGCCTCTAGAATTCCCAGCAATTCTGGGACGCGACCTCTGTGGAGAAGTGGTCGAGACGGGTCCCACCGTTATAGGTTTTCCGAAGCGAATGCGGGTCATGGCACTGGCTAATCGTACCTATGCCGAATATACCGTCGCCAAAGCTGACGTACTCTCGCCGATTCCCGATGCCTTAGATTTCGAGCAAGCAGCGGCCCTTCCGTTGGTCACCACTACGGGCTCTCAATTGATCGAACGAGCCGTCAAACCCAAAGCAGGTCAGACCGTACTCGTCACCGGGGCCTTGGGAGCCGTTGGGCGGACGGCCGTGCATGTCGCTCGGAAGATCGGGGCGCGTGTATTGGCGGGGGTGCGCCTGAAGGAGAAGGAAGAAGCGACGAAGTTGGGGGTTGATGGAATTGTAGCCATCGACAGCGAAGAAGAGATCGGTCATCTCCACGATCTGGACGCAATTGCCGACACGGTCGGGGGTACGACAATTCAGCGACTACTCAAAACGATCCGTAAGGGCGGCGTCCTCGGCTCAGTGCTCGGCGAACCAGAGGGTGCCAAGAAATACGACATCCGCGTCGAGGCGTTTATGGCGCAGCCGGATGTCTCACGACTTTATCAACTGGCTGACGATGTTGCTCACCATGAATTCTCGATTCCGATTGATCGCACCATGAAGTTGCGGGAGATTCAGGAGGCACATCGCATTTTTGAGCAAGGCGGACTAGTCGGGAAAATCGTACTGGTTCCGTGAGTCACTAGAATCCCTATTGCAGCTTTCCGTACTCTGCTGAGAGCAAGTCTACACAATGACTGCTAATACCCGTTCCACCGACTTCGGCGGAGCCAGCACGACCAAGGCTATACCGATGATGACGAGCACAGCCGATCCGACCAGTTCTGTGCGTTCGATCAGATTGCGGAATACCTGCACCGCCATAAGTACGGCGTGCGCAAAGCTCGACCATGCCGTGAAAGTAATCAGGCTGCGATTCGCCGATGGATCACGGACTGCCATCAGTAGGAAAATACCGAGTGTGACATAAACGCTCAGCATCATTGCCAACGCAGGCGCTGCCCGCACAAAAATCGTTAAGGGATAAACTAGAGCCGAAAAGATCAAACCCACCACGACCAATACAACCTTCAGCGCCCGTTCTCGCTTCATCGTCGCCTCTTGTGTTTCCGCCACTATTCTTCTGGTTCGCTTTCCTCTGGCGCATCGGTTGGGCTTTCAAATTCAATGCGGTAGCCATCGGGATCGGTGAGCGGCACTACCCAAAGACGATTGCCAACGAATGGGCGTTTCCGCGTCTGAATTCCAAGTGATTTGAACTCGCGATAGAGCGCCAGCGCATCTTCGCACATGAAACAGACCGATGCCCAGTGCCCAGCGTCTCCTTCGGTTGGCGCTCCGGCAAGAACTCCTGAAGCATGATGGCGGCATCCCCAAGCTCAAGCCAGCACCAACGAATCCTGCCATCCGGGTTGTCCTCTTCACGGTCTGGAATCCATTGGTTCTTCATTTTGAATCCGATCCCGTCTATATAGAACCGCAGCGAGGCTTCCATGTTGGTCACGCCGAAAAAGGGCACCGCCTGTTTGACGTTAACGCTCGTGTTGGTCGCGATGGTCATGGTTCACCTCAACAGGATCGCTGCTTATCGTAATGCAAGCCGCAACTGTTATGGAATCCTTACACTCACTGTCCGCGTTCGGAGTTTAAATGCCTAGAACGTCAGCTGTGGAAAATCAGCACCTTGGCTTGCTGGAGGACGGGGGTGTCAGAGTCGGCAGCGAACAACGAGTCACCGTACCTTCAGCCCGTATTTCTGTGTGAATGGTGGAACGATACCGTTCAACAGCAGGTACTCCACCGCAGTCTGGCACATTACCGCCTCATCTGTGAACAGCTATTCACGCGTGAGGCATCGCGGGAACACGCCGATACGGGTTTGCTATCCTCGTCCGGTCCCACGGCCAATGGCTTTCCCTATTTCCCCAAATTATTTTCGTGAAGCCACTTGGCACCTGCGTCGATGACGTTGGTGATTGGATGTTTTCCCTTGCCATAACCGATGCCGTACATGGTGTTGTAGAGACCCTTCTGGTCTAAAGTGCGGACTATCCTGAAGGAGCCGTCCGGCTGCTGCATTTCGATGTCGAGGATGAATACCGAATAATCCACCGTGTAGGGAACAGCGGTGGTCGAAGAACTGGACGCTGCCGCCGCTGCTGCGTTGCCGTTGCCATCGGTCACTGCCGCGGCCGACGTAGAATTATCGGTATAGACTCGCGCCCCGTGGTACACGGCAGGCAATGTGTGAATGAAGAAAACTAAATCTGCGTTTTTGTCCTCCGAGTAACATACGTCGCCATACTTGCTCAGTTTCTTTTCCACGTCCTTTACACTCTTTGATGGGACACCATTGTTCGTATTGTTTAGCCGATCAAGATAAACCACTGAGAATGTAACCTTACAATCCTGAACTGGTTTCCCATGGCAAAAAGATGGAGGAGCTGCTGCGACGAAAGCGAGTATCGATACGAACAGTGATTTCATATGAGCCTCTATGCATCTCTGAGTCTCTCCCCTTCTGGTCTGGCTATCAAGGCGAAAGTCCTCTTCGATGGTTACTGGTGGGCCCAAGCTGACATCAATCGGGAGCGGGTTGTCCAAGATCGTCGCACGGGAATGTCGTTGACGCTTGTGGCACGCAAGCACTCGGTCAGCCGGGCAACCGTGTGCCGGTTGATGAAGGAGTTCAACGAGAATTCCGCTTCTGCTGTGTTGCTTTCGGATGGGAACCTCACGAAGCACTCGGCTGACGTAGGCTCCGCAAGATGACTGAAGACAGAGTGGGCAAGCTGTTCATCATGGCCTTTACCAGCGGCGACCACCCCACGAACCCAATGCGCGTGCGCGAGTTGGTCTCCACCCCCTGAGCGCCCCCTCCTTGGACTGGCGGCATCTGCGGCAATCCCCAAAGTCTTCGCGCCGGACTCCTCGCGTTCGAGCATTAGGGTTGTTCGTAAGTTTAGAAGGAGTGAACACGCGGAATGGGAGATTCTTGCGGATGGGGCTAACCTTGACCGCCGGGTTCGAAGTTTCCTAATGCAACTGCTGAGTAAGTGCGGCTACCCGCGCTTCCAGATTCGATACATATGCTCGCTGCTCCAGTTTCAGGCGGCGATCCTCCAGCGCCCGGCGAACCGCAGCCAGCAATTGCTCGCGCTCGAACGGTTTTAGTAGATAGTCGTAAGCGCCGTTGCGTAAGGACTGTAAGGCCACCTGAACATCATGCACCGCCGTGACGAAGACCACAGGCATGTCTGGATACTGGTACCTGCTACGCCCCAGCAGGGCGATGCCGTCCATATGTTTCATCATCAGGTCGGCTAGCAGGAGATCGAATTCTTTCTCGGACTCCAGCAGGTGCAATGCGTCCACACCCGATGCGGCTCCGCGACACTCGAATCCTTCCGACGCGAGGATGGAAATGATGATTTCGCGAACCGTCTCTTCATCGTCAACCACAAGGATGCGCCCTGCCACTTGAACTGTCTTTCTCTTGAGGGGATTGGGGTTTTCGGACTCGGCGGGCGAAAGCAGTGGTGAACCGGGAGGCGATTTAATGAGAAACTCTGCCAATGACCCGTCATCCAAACCACCATTTCCAACTACTTGTCGGTGATAATCGAGTTGCCAGTGGTTAGACGACTGTTTTATCCAAACCACAGAACTATCCCGGTCTCGTGACGGACTACCTCCGGGACGACGATAAATCTGCCACAGGGATCGTTCTGAATGTTCTTGTCCGGAGAGCGGATCGCTGAAGTTGGGTGTGATAAAGTCGGTGGAACCCTTAAAAAACCCATGCTGTTTGAGCAACTTGTCGATTTCAGCGGGGTTTAGTGGAATTCGTTTTATTTTTTCCATTGCTCAACTCCGTTCACATTCATCCGGTTCCGTCGTAGGTAATCCAGATACTCTTATTCCCATGCATCTATCTCGGCATTCGTTAATGTTTTGCTCCCAAAACAGTTGATCAGCCACCCATAGAACTCTACGAACGAACCTTCTGGTGGATAGCTTCATTTTGTTCCTTCCAGTTACGAATGCACCACTTAACAGCAAAGAACGCTGGTAGGAGAAAGAACTGAGGAGCTGTTACAAGTGCTGTTACGGCGACCGCCCCCATCCCCAGTGAGCCTATGTACTTAGCTCCCTTGGCAATACGCACGTTATGAGCAACGAGCTCATCGTCCGATAGCAAAGCACGCTTCGCTTCGAGTTGGTTGTCAATCTGAATAACCTTGTTCTCGAAAGCTTTCCCACATGCTGCAAGTACACGGTACACGCAGTAGAGAGGCAGCCCCTATGAAGATGAATCCGAAGAATCCGTATGTAGAAAGTGCGACTAATGTATTCATAGCGTTCTCCTCTCTCTATTAGCTCTGACAGCCAGTGTCTCGCAGTGGCACCTGTTAGGCCAACAGAAGCATTCCAAATCTTGGAACTTCAGCTCATGCAAATGCCGTAATAGCATTTGTCTTCGCTCTTCTGTAGCCGACTCGTTGCCGAACGATTCTCCTGTGTCCAACCAGATCTCGAACTTGTCACAGCACGTATTACGGTCGCCCCGAGTGGTTAAACCCGGCTTTGTAAAGGGCAAGGTCAAAGGCACGCTGTCGTTCCTCTTGAGATGAAGGGAAGAACTAACTGAGGCTCTTCATCATCAACGATAAGGGCACGCCCTGCCCGACTGGTTGTGCCGCTCTTGGCGTTATTGGTGCCAGCCTCTACGGGGGAAGCCATGTCGGATTCAAGGCCGTTGGCTAGTTCTGGCGTTCGGTCTACCCACTCGCCATATTCACGATCCGGGTCTTGTCTGACAAACAGAGGAAGGGTGAGTGGGTTCCAAAGCTTGCGCTCGTTGGGGCAGCCCGTCTCGTGGCACGGCAGGCCATTGATGCTTATCATTTCGCACTGATTGCACCAGACTCGCTTCTTGCCCTCGGGGACGAAATCAAAATCCTCTTTCTCCATTCCAGCGACGGACTCTTTGACAGAGTGGGATGAGAGTTGCGGGATGAGCCGAGGCTCCTGTCTCTCCACGCTGGCGAGCGGTGCGGTGGAGGTGCCACTTTCTACGTGTATTACTGGTGTATCCTGTTCGGTTCTTAACCGTGAGGAGGCTTCGCTTGCGTGCATTTCTTCCTGTTTAAGCGAGCTTGGCGTCCTGAAATCGGAGGGGAATTCGCTTCTCGGGATTGGGATTTCAACTGCATTATCTGGTGAAATGTGCATTGCATTTCCACAAACGTGGCAGCGTTCGTTGTGCTGCTTGACGGTCGAAATCCGCCCGCAGAAATCGCAAATGTAGGCCTTCGTCACATTCTCCCCGCTTGGATTTGGCACAGGAGTGGGAGCGGAGCGGTCATCGACACTTGGGTGGTGCTCAGATTCATAGGAAGCCGCTCCTACCTACATTCCACTCCTAATCCAGAGCGCGACCTAATTACCGGAGATTCCCTTTCGGATGCCTAAAGTGCGGAGGGACGAGTTTGTTGGGGTTTGGAGGCCGTGCAGCCGGAGCGACAATGCCTACAAAGATTGGAGCATCTGCATGCAGGAATCTGGGAGTCTCCGCGCCGAACTCATCACTTTCAACCATTCAGGGTTGGTCGGCGCTTGAGCGGGAGTGATCGCAGGGGCGACACTGACATACTCGCCCGAGAAATGCGCGACTGCGTTTTGGCGGTTATCGGTAACCACGCCTCGGTCAGGAGTGTCACTATCCGATGGGAGAGTCGGAGAGCACAATCAACTTGCAAGTCCTCCACACTGGTGCTCCCGGCATGCGCCCAGCCGTCAAGCACGTCTGCGGCCTTGGGGCTATCCGTCGTAGCGACTGACCCCTCGTAACCTATGGCGATCTTTCCAGCCGGAGTACCGTCGAAATTGGGGCAGCGCAACCTTCCAACAAACGCCTACCTCAAGGAGAAACCACATGGATCAAATTATCAAGGATCGCAATGGTAGGCCGCAGGGCATCATCCGCCAAATGTCGGGCGGACGGGAGCAGCTACTAAGCAACTCCGGTCATCCAATCGCGTATTACGATGAAACAACCGACGCGACTTATAAAACGGGCGGCTCGAAGATTGGGAGCGGCAATCGATTGGCGGGCATGGCGGGCGACGAAGACTAGTGTCACTGTCTAATGAAGAGTTACCTCTGCCATCGTAGTATTGACGCACCGTCCCGCCTCGTCACTGTGCGTACGGAGTGCGCTTCGCCAATTCGGCTTCGAACCGTGCCCGCACACTTTGCACCCCATCCACAATGTTATCCGGCGGGTCGAATACAATGTAGAGTCGCTGGACCAGCATTTTTCTGTTAATGCGGGTGTTAGACAGCGAACGGGGCAGGTTCCTAAAGGAGCGGTAATGGAACGAGTCCTATGAGATTCGAAGTCAGCGAACAGATTCGAACGAATAAGGATGCGACACCTATCATTTCTGCGCTGGTTGAACAGCTACGAAAAGTCTCTGGGGAAGTGCGTCTCACCGATGAAGGCATCATTACTGCTACCCGAATTGAATTCTCCTTTACATCATTCATCCGCTTCGATAGCACAGTGGTGAGCGTGCAACCGAAAAAAGGGGGCTTCCTCTGTGTTGCCGAGGTGAACTACCGTCCGGCATTCGTATTCTGGTGGATTCTCATTCTATTTATTCCCACTCTTGTGGCATGGCTGGTGCCAATAACTTTTTACCTGACGCAAAAAGAGACCGTCCGTTCCGCCATCCAAGCCGTGCTTAAACGAGTCAGGAATGAGTTTGAAGTAATCGGACAGACGCACTGCAACAACCAGTCGGAAACGTCGGACAACAAATCACAAAACTCGTATGACGCGGACTTTGCCCAGATGTTAGAAGAACGGAAGACGAAAGTAGATGCACTAGCGGATAAGAGCGCTATCACGCTCCGGTTCAGCACGCTCCGCGATAAATGGCTCGATGATGCACAGGAAGTAACCAGCATCGTGCGTGAAGGCAACGTTCCTGCCGACGTGTTTGAATTTGCAGCCGACTTTGGAGAACTCAGTTTTCTCTTGCAGAAAACTCCAGAGGACCCAATCGCTAAGGCGAACCTAGCAGATTGTGAAGAATTATATGAAAAAGTGATGACGATGCTCGCTATCGCTGATTGCCCTGATTGTAAAGACGCTTACAAGGTTCTCGGACTCACGCCCGACGCGGAGCCAACCGACATTAAGAGAGCACACCAAGACCTTGTAAAGGTGTGGCATTCTGACCGATTTAGCGGAGACACTGAACTCACGGCGAGGGCTCAGAAAGAGGTTCAAAAGGTTCAAGCAGCATATGAGCACATAACAGTACACACGGCTGCTTTCTTCGATGCGAAACCCGACCCAGAAAAGGGATGAGGTCGAACACCATTGGCAACGTCTAGATACTGTCAGATACTAGCGCCCTGCGTTGCGCTTTCTGACAAGCCTGCACGCGCAAATCGCAGGTTCTCTGTGGCTATGTCGTGCATCCGAGGAAACTTTTGCTCGGTATAAACGCGCAACGCTGCCTCGAAGTAACTAATAGCCTTCGTTTTATTCATCGCTCGTTCGCCAGTGGGTATTTGCAACCATGCATTGCCGAGGTTGATCTGAGTACCAGCCCAATCCTGCGGAAATTCATGCTCGGTGCGAACCCGTAATGCCGCCTCGTAGCAGGCGACGGCTTTTTCGAGATTTGTCCCACGGTCTCCCGTTGGCATCAACCGCCATAGGATGCCCAGATCGTTCTGAGTTGTGGCCCAGTCAATCGGAAACTCCGTCTCGGTGTGAACCCGCAAAGCGGCCTCATAGCAGGCGAGAGCCCTTTCAAGATTTGCGGTCTGATCGCCACTCGTCATTTGCGACCACGCACCGCCGAGGTTGCGCTGTATACCAGCCCACTCTCTAGGAAACTCTTGCTCGGTGCGAACCCGTAACGCAGCCTCGTAGCAGCCGATAGCCTTTTCGAGATTTGCGGTCTGGTCGCCACTCGGCATGTTCGACCACGCAGAGCCAAGATTATTCTGACCTTTGGCCCATTCTCGCGGAAATGCCCGCTCGGTGTAGACGCGCAATACCGCCTCGCAGCAGACGATGGCTTTTTCGAAGTTCGCCCCCCGGTCTCCCGTTGGCATTTCCGACCAGACGATCCCTAGGTTGCCCTGAGTACCAGCCCAATCCTGCGGAAATTCATGCTCGGTGCGAACCCGTAATGCCGCCTCGTAGCAGGCGACGGCTTTTTCGAGATTTTCCCCACGGTCTCCCGTTGGCATGCGCTTCCATGCGATGCCGAGGTTGTTCTGAATATTGGCCCAGTCTCTCGGAAACTCCTGCTCGGTGTGAACCCACAATGCGGCCTCATAGCAGGCGATGGCTTTTTCAAGATTTGCGGTTTTATCTCCCGTCGGCATATCCGTCCAAGCAATGCCGAGGTTGTTCTGAGTACCAGCCCAGTCTTGAGGAAACGTTTCCTCGGTGCGAACCCGTAATGCCGCCTCGTAGCAGCTTATAGCCTTCTGAAGGTTGGAGCTTTGGCTTCCCAAAGATGTGCAGCAAAGCTCATTAGCAAGGTAATAGAGCGCACTCGCTGCATTCTCTGAGACTGGCTCGTCCGACAATCCAAGAGTATCCATCCAGCACAACATGCTGAAATGTTCCTGCATCCTTGGCGGCACAGTTGTACGCGCTGATCGGGCGAGCTCCTTCCAAGTTTGCAGAGCCTCCCTCGGCTCAAGGCGGTAGTGGTGATACCACGAAAGTGCTGCGGCATCATCCACCGCAGTTTGAGAACGGCCAGCCCAATAACCCTTCCACCATTGGTGATCCTGCTCGACCCGCGCCTGCGCCGAAGGTTGACGTTTCAAAGCTGAGCGCATCTGAGAGCGAACGCCAGACCATCCGCTTGCGTCGGAAAGACGCTCAATGAAGCTATAGTTATGTAACGATTCCCATGCTGCGTCTTGATCTGAGCTTTTCCCAGAACAAAATGCCTGCCGCGCAGCATTCTCGTCAAATCTCGGGGTTAGCGCAAGCTTTTCAATCCAGCGGCGCTCGCCATTAGACGGGAGCGACTTAAGAAAACGGCGAGCAAGTGTTTCCCAATCACCGGGACTGAATCGAAGCGTGTCTGCTGAAGGCTCACGTCCTGAAGAACGCTCCGCGAAAACAATGTCTGCGCAAAGACCGAGGCTGAAGCAGTGGTAACCTCCCGAGGATTCTTGCGCGGTGGCCAAGATGCTGGCTTGCAAGGCGCTGGCTTCAATGCCGCAGAGGGCAAACAATTGCCGTACGTCAGATTCGGCCAGCCCACCAACAAGGTGCTGGTCTAGATTGTTTGCCCAGTTGGGGTCTGCCTCGTCCCAATTGAGACGATTTTGACCCGCGACGACGAGCAATGCGAAATCAAACTCTGCCGCCATATCCTGAACCCACTTCTCGTGCTCTCGCTTATGTTCTTCGTTCTGAAAGCCTGCTCCGAGAGCTTCAAAGGTGTCCAAAAAAATTACGCATGAGACAGCGCGATTCAGATGCGGGGGAAGAGTTTCGCGAAGATCGTCTCTTAAGTAGTACAGAAGATTGTTTCCAATTTCCTGATACGGCTTCTCGCGCAACTCAAGTGCAAACTGAGTTCCAAGAACGTTGCTGAGCAGCTTTTCTATTGGTGTTCCCTCTAAACGCGAAAGGATGTGCTTGCTCAGGCACCTCAATACAACGCCACCTCCCGGTACAAAGCTGCTAGCAACGTCAGCAGCAATATCAATGCAAATGCCCGGTTCCTCCGTAATGCCTTGTTTGTGCCGCTGCATAGCGAGCGCCAAATCGAATCGTGGAGAGTGCGCTCTAAGCTGCTGCCGAATAGCGTGAAGCGCGTGTCCCGTATCGATGGCAAACCGCTGTCCGTTTTTGGCAACATCAAAATCCAGAATCGCAGAAGGGATGCCAGCCGGAACTTGCGCACGCAGCTTCATGAGCAAGGAAGTCTTCCCAGCTCCCCCGACGCCGTAAAATACGAGTACCGGAGGCTCCTCCGCCGCCGACAAAAGGCGATGAAACACTGCCTGTTGGTCTTCGCGGTCTGTGAATCGGTCTATCCCTTCCGAAGGGGTATTTATACGGCGTCCCGGCTTGGACATTTTGGATGAGCGTCAGAGTTCGATGCAAACTCAAGGGTACTCTTTCTCGGCTGCTCACGAGTGTGAAAGTGCATCGCCCTCGGTCGCGGAAACTGCCCCTCGGGATACTAATGTTTTAGGAAATCGACTGTCAGCCTCGGTGGTCCGCAAGGGTTCAGCTGTAGCAGCCCCAACTGGATGAATCTATTGCCTCGGAAATTCGCAACTTTCCTAGTCCGCCCGGTATACCTTTTGAACGATGCCAGCCTGTCGGGTTGTCGTGACAGACTCCAAAGACAAGGTGTACGGGATTAAACTTGGTTGCCCCGATCCACGGGGTCTCTTCTTCTATTTAAGCGTCAAGAACCGAATACCTTTGAGCGCAGCTTTTGTGAACAACTTCGTGGTGTGGAAGGCGGTTCGTCCTGCGTGGAACCACGGACGGACGGTGACCACGGCGCGATGACCCTGACGCAGAACGTGATGGGTAGCCCTGATTGAGTGTCGCAGCGCATGAATCAACATATGTCGAAGACCTTGAGCTACACAATCACAGTGGTTGAATTATCGACGCCGAGTAGGACGAAGTAATCGGACTCCAGCCATCAAGATCAGTCCAAGCGGAACTAGCGGACCCAATGCTGCGCCCACCTTTCGATCCCGACCGGATTTGGTCAGAGGAATTCCAACCTTCCTTGAAATGTGCGACTTAATCCCAGAAATCCCGAGAAACCTTGACCAAGAAAAACCGCCCTTGTTCATCTCAATCTCCTAATTAGGCTGTCGCTGCGACCGCTCCTCGCAACACCGCGTCAATGAGCGATGGCGAAATTCCTCGAGCGGATAGTTCTGTCCTTACAAAATCATTAGTTGACACCTTCAGTAGCATAGCCACGAGTGGACGAAGCGCCCGCATTTGGCTCTCGAAAACCTCAGGAATTCGTGTCGGTATCGAATTTAGGTCCACATTAACCTGCGGTCGGTCTGCGCCTGTGAATCGCGACACAAGGTCATGTAGCCCGAACTTAGTGCCTCCGACCATCTCTTTGGCGAGTTCAAGCGTGTGCTTTCGGTCCCCGACCCACTCGCCGCCGTTTTGATAGTAAATCGCCACCATGCTCCCGACGCGCCAAGTCATGGCAGTAGCAATGACGTAATCGAGCGCTGCGCCTACCAGACCTCCGACAACTGGAATGAAACCGGCCATGGCCCCCAAACCCGCCTCTGTGACGAGTTCGAACGCGACCGAGCTGATGAATTCAGTGCCAAACTCGTTTGCGATGTCTGCTGCACCGTTCAAAACCAAATTGTTCTTGACGATGTTCTTCGTTCTCTCATCTACGTCAGAGTTGTAGATGTCAGAAAGCTCTCGGGCCAGAGGTTGATAGATGACAGCGGACTGGGCAGCAATGGCCATTATTAGAGCTGGGATCGCGAGCCCGAAGAAACCCGCCCCGCCGATGGCCACATCCATCACGGCATGGCGATCTGCATATCTCTTGATGGTGAGCTTCGCAATTCGATTTCGCTCTTCGAGTCCAGTTATTGTTCGGATCGCGCTTGTGTCAAGTGTTCCGCATTTGTCCGACGGCGCAAGCAATGTACTACTCATGTAGTTCTCCTCATCTTCGTGGTCATCCAAACATTTGTGAACGTGTTCGACAAGGTGCGTATAACGATTCACCTTGACATCGTCCGAACGATCTGACGATGAACACGCCAACGGTAGACCGTCGTCCACGCTTTGAATCGTGGCGTCTACCTCATCCCAAACGAGTCATCCTGAGACGACCAGTTTGCTTTCGTCTGTGCATCGCCCTTTTTGCTAACTGCCTCGGCGGCGATGCGTGCCTCGCTGAGGTAGCGATTTATTTCCTTGGAAGTCAGTACTGCTTGATTGAAGGCTCCCAATAAGCGAGCGACTTCCCGCTCCTCCGGTATGCCCAGTTTGAGCATATCGATGCAGTCGAGCGAGTCCTTGGCAGTTAGGAATAGCTGCTGAAAGAACTTTTGCAGCAGTTCTAGGCGTTCTCCTCTGTCCATAGCTAGAATCCAAACAACCTGAAAATCCATGCGCCCAATTTGCGCTGCCGACCACTCTTCGTAAGCGGAATGCCAATCTTCCGCGAAATGCGGGATTTGAAAGCCGACACTCCGAGAAACCTCCAGATCGAAAATCCTCCGAGGTTCATGGCTTGTACTCCCACTCCCGAACGAGAATCCGGCGAGTCCTGCAAAGGTCAATCATCTGCCCCGTGCCGCCGCTAAGATAGTGACGGAGGTTCACACGACACGACCCTGTAACTGTTGAACGTAAGGGAACACTGTTCACAATTGACCGGCTCTGGTCATTTGGGTAATGGACGGCGCTTCGGGTCAAACAACACCGCCTGGGAAGTCTGCTCCATATTGACCATTGCCGTCCTTACTATTTCTGGTTCTTGACGGCATAGTGTGGTGACCTCCGGTGACCTATAGCGCTCTTCCGAGCGGGAGTACGGTCAAATGGGGAGAGAACGTTTCTAGGGCACGAGCCGATTCTGGAGTTACCTCATTATGGCAATCGCATTTGCACTCTTGGTGTCCGCTGATCCAGTGACAATCGGGGCGTTCAGCCTCGCCCTGCGAGAGTTGTCTATTTCCGCTGATATATGTCAGGAGGCGGCAGGCGCGGTTCGACTTTTGAATCGACGAAAGTTTGATGCTGTTGTCGTTGATCTACAACTAGGACTACAGTGCGGGCAGATTTTGGATGGTTTGAATCTCTCCTTATCGAACCGAACAGCGGTGACGTTTGCCATCAGCAGCAGTGATGTAGTCGCTACAGTGGCCTTCCGCAAAAGGACAGCTTTTGTCTTCGGGCGGCCTCTTTCTCCGCGGTCAATTCGCAACACCCTCAAGCCTGCTTACGGACTGATATTGCGGGAGCGGCGGCGCTACTTCCGCTGTCCCATCTCTAACCCAGTCACCATCCTCAGAAGAAACATGCCCGAAGTTCGCTGCCAAAGCGTGAACATCAGCGAAGGAGGAATGGCGGTAAGTGCATTAGTTCCTCTCAACGCTGGAGAAGAAGTGCAGGTTCAATTCACCTTACCGGATCACAAAGAGCCATTCTTGGTCAACTCGACAATCTGCTGGTTGAAAACGGGCGACTTTGGAGTCCGCTTTGTGTCTCTTCCGCTGGGACGCGAATCTGAGCTACAAGAGTGGCTATCACGAAAGCTGGAAGAAGCGATTCCGGAGTCCGTTGCGCGTCAATTCCGGAAAGCGGAAAAGTTTTCCACAACGGTCTTGGCAATTGAGAGCAGGATTGAGAGGCCGAGTACACCATAATCCTAGTCTGCAATCGCGTAGATAGCCCGGCTGCGCCGCTGTCGGATTCGTGGTTGCACTGGGCCGCTGTCACTATGGTGCTCTTCGACGCAAGATCACCACAGATTTCACGACAAGATTCTAAATTGGAGGCAACATGTGAAGTGCATACGGAGGGTCCGTCGCGAAGCACGATTGCTAGGTTGTGTCTTGCTGGTGGCGATGTGTGTGGCAGCCACCGCCCAGTCCGGAGCCACGGCTGGTGATGAATCCGCGAGGGTTCTCTCCCTTGAGAACGCTTGGAATCAGGCCGAAGCCACACATGATGCGCAGGCTCTCGGTACGCTGCTTGCGGAGACATTTGATTTCACGGACGATGACGGACAATTCATGAACAAGACTGAATGGCTGGCTTATGTCCGAAACGGAGAGGCTCATTATGCGCCACTCGGCAACAGCGGCATGAAGGTTCATTTGTACGGGAATGTCGCCGTTGCCACCGGTATATACCAAGACAAGGTGAAAGAAAAAGGCAAATGGTTTGTGCGCTCTGGTCGTTTTACCGACATCTGGACTCAGCAGAATGGCGTGTGGAAGTGTGTGGCGAGCCAAGCGACCCTCATCAGTCACTAGGTAACAAGAACGACGTGGTCGTGGTTGCTCCTCACGCAGCCATTGTAGACTTTGTACCAGCTTCAACTGCTCCCGAAAATCGAGGACACGCTTGGGCTCACGGAATGTTTATTTTTTGTGTACCTTACCGTACCGATAGCCCCAAATCGTTTGATATACTCTTTCTCTTCTGATGGAGTTGGCTTTCTTCATTTCCCAAAACGAGGAATGTCGATGAATGAGAATGATGCACGATCCCAAGGCGCCCAATTATGGAAGCAGTTGTATCGGACTGCCGTCCTTGAAACAAATAGGGAACTTGTCCCTCGACGAGTATTGGACGCACGCAAAGCTGCTGGGGAACGCGCAATGCGCTTGATCCGGGAGACTTCGGACGACGAACCGGAATTGCAAGACTTGGTGTATGCAAGTCGGGTTTTGGACGAATTGACCAAAAGGTGTCGGTCCGGTAAACAGTCGGGAACCGAGCATTCAACTTCGGAGAGTCAGGTCTGGACTAGTCAAGAACAGGCATCTTAAACGCTTTAGGCCAAGTTTCGCCCCCTCCGGCAAGCGATTGGTGTGGTCTGGCTCTCATCTCTCTCTGGGAAGTGCCCCAAGGCGAGCGGCAAGGCTCCGTCAACATATCTTCTCGCTGTCCGTAGCAATTTCGGGGCTATTAGGTTCTACTCTCGCGATGCCACTTGGTTGAAGCCCGATTCGCTTCCACGCTGCTTCTAAGAACTTCCGACACAAGACTGCTGGTAAAGAAGGAAGTAAGAAAGTAGAGACTGTCGTTGATGGTACGGATTCGTGTCCGAGTACCTTCATCTGGTTGCTTTCTGTCGCATAGGGCGTTAAATTTGGGTGGTCTAGCGAATCCGGGGATGCTCCTCAAGTTTTGTTGGGAGGCGTCGGTTGAAGTCGTCCCTGCCAGAAAACGAAGGCTCCCGCCTCGAAAGTCTTCATAGCTTTCGAATTCTGGGAACATCCTGCGAGCAAGGGTTCGACGACATCGCTCATCTGGCTGCTCTTATGTGCGACACCCCGGTCGCCGTCATCGCTTTCGTCGATGAGCAAAGGATATGGTTTAAGGCCAAAATCGGGATTGAAGTGGATGAGATTCCGCGAGCTGACTCATTCTGCGCCCTCGCAATCTTGCAATCCGATGTCTTGATCGTTCCCGATTCAATCTCTGACAAAAGATTCATCAGCAGCTTCTTGGTGGAGGAAATCGGTATTCGATTCTACGCTGGGATACCGCTGATTACCGCTAATAACTACCCCGTAGGTACGCTCGCCGTTATGGACCGGGTGCCACATCAGATGACAGCGGAGCAAATCGATTCCTTGCAGATTCTTGCTCGACGGATTGTGGGTGAACTGGAAACAAGGCGCACCACAGACGCTTCATCATCGCACCCAAGGCTTCACCTCGTAGCGCCCCACCGCCGTTCCGTTACCATCTTGATAGTCGAACATGACAGCATCCTTCGAGAGCTTCTGCATAGGACGCTCGAAGGCTATGGATTTTCGGTTCTTTCCGCCGCCAATGGTGCGGAGGCCCTCCACGGGAGCGAACGACATGAGGGGACCATCGAGATTGTGGTGACTGATATTGTCCTGTCCGATCTCAGCGGGTTTGAGCTGTCCAAGCGAATTCGTGCGGCACATCCCGAAACGAAGCTCTTGTTCCTAACCGGCTTTGGTGAGCAGTTTCCCGAATTGCGTGAATACGAGGCAGACATTCTGGAAAAGCCATTTCTGCCTTCGGAACTCTTGCGTAAAGTGGACGCTCTAATTAACCAAGGGAAGGATGCCACGGGTACCGGGTAACACTACATCATCCAAATATACGACCGAGTGAGCGTGCACCTTTCGAGTCCGCCATTCCCCGAGCATGAATCGGTAGACACATCCGGAGACCGACCGTATTGGCCGCGAAACGGTGACGGCTATTCAGCCCTGCACCAGCCATGCCAGAGCCTCGTCACGGGTCTCAAAAGTAGGAAATTCGCGGCGGGAGAACTTTTTCAGGCTCTCGACGAACCCCTGAGGAAGATTCTTCGTTCCCACGAATGCCGATTTCCTGACAAAAGGCTTGTCAAAGACAGCGGTCTCTTTCAAGACCCGGATGGCGTCCGCGTCAAAAGCTGCTCCCGTGAAATCCGAAAGTATCAAAACTGACCCAAGCGGACGGGTAGTCACGATGTCGGGCAGACCTCGGAAAATCTCTTCGACCTCACGAGCCGAACATTTTGACATGTCTAGTTGAAGAATCTGCTTACTCTGATGGGTAATGAACCGAGCACGGTCGGTCATGTATCACCTACTTCCTACCGAAGGTCCTTTCGAGCTACTCTGTCTTGCTCCAGCGCACGCGATCGCTTTCCGGCGAGAGTGCGCTTGCTTACGATCGCGTCGTAGAGGCCTTTTTCCACGGTTGCCAAGTTGGACGCGCCGTCCAGTACCAGATCGGCGAAGCTCTTGCTCGGCAGCACGTACTGCTGTACTGCTGGTAGCACGTTATTCTCGTATTGCCACAGAATGAAGTCCAGAGAGCGCCCCCGCTCGGTAATGTCTCTCACTTTTCGCCGATGGAAACAGACTTCGTCAGGAGCTTCTAAGTAGATAGACAGGTCGAAATGTTGGCGAAGTTGGGCAAAATGCAAGGCGAGGATGCCTTCCACGATCAGCAACGATGCAGCAGGAATGTGTTCGCGCTGGTTGCCCACGCGAATGTGCTCGGCAAAGTCGCAAATGGGAGCCTCGATGGCACGCCCTGCTGCATAGTCGCGGATGTGACTCTCCAGCAGCTTCACATCGATTGCGTGGGGCGCGTCGTAGTTCTGCTTCGCTCGTTTCTCCAGCGGAAGATCGTTCATTACAATGGAGTAGTTTTCCATGGAGAGAACGTGGCCTTTGAGACGAGAGGCCACACGCTTGGCCACCGTGGACTTACCGCTGCCGGACTTCCCGGCCAGTCCAACGATGAAGACATCCTGCTTTCCATCGGAGTCGAGTTCGCCAACAACCTGCATACTTTGATTTTAAGCAGAATCTAGGGCGGAAGTTCGCACCGAAGGTCAGTCGCGAAGTCGGGCGCTTCTGTGCGGCAAGCACCTGAACGTTGGGTTTATGGGATTCGAGGATTTAAGGCAGCCATGGACGGCGAGGAGACCAGCCGAAAGCAGCAAATCTGAAGAAGCAAACCAAACACTCATGATTATGGTGCGTGCTGAGCAATATGCCCCGCCTTCGCCTTAGCCGTAATTACCAGAATGTTCAAAATTGAACAGTCATAGACCTGAGAGTTTTGGCATTATCTTTTCCGACGTGAAGAAAGAACTCACCCCGAAACAGATACTTGCCATTCGTTGTCCGACTTGTGGTGCTGCCCCGGGGGAGCAGTGTCAACTTGTTAGTGGCCAACCCCGTACAACGTCGCATCGTGAACGCCGACTGAATGCGGAAGATTCCAAATCCTTAGACATGTCGGCGTAATAGGTGCTCTATGCCCACCTTTGCGAATTCGCAACTACACTGCTCAATCTGCAAGAAACCTTTCATGCCGTTCTCACCTAACATCTGTAAGGACGAGAACGACAATATCGTCCATATTGCGTGCTACATGCAAAACGCCCGCTCTTGGAAGAGGCGTTGGAGCACCGGGTACCAACGGATTAAATTACGCCTGCGACCACGGTTAAGTGCAGCCCTCGAACTGCTCAAAGGCTGACAGCAACATCGTTAGTCTTTTTTCAATCCGTTGAACCAAGCCATTTTGTTCCAAACCGTTGAGGCGACAAATCTAGGACACTGCTCCAATTTCAAGTCAGGGCAAAATCTGGAAACCGTGAAGGGAAACGGCAAGGATTTTCGTTCTACAGGATAGTGCAAGTCTCTAATTCGGGAGCGAAGCGGCTTGGCGTAAACGAGCGCATTCGCTTCATTGACCATCGTGGCAGGCAAATTCTGGTTGTAGACTTGTCGCACAGTTCGGCGTCAACAGTCGAAGAAATTGTGCGAAAGGTGCCTGAGGTTGTGACTAAGCAGCCGTCCCATTCGGTCTTGATACTTGTGGATTTCACCGACGCTGCCCTTGATGCTGGGA
>Ga0302326_10011315_pt1 | contig 19238 bp, 18 predicted proteins | sample Palsa_T0_3_FD_202264 | JGI IMG/M metagenome (GOLD analysis project Ga0302326, IMG submission 202264) | Peat permafrost microbial communities from Stordalen Mire near Abisko, Sweden - Palsa_T0_3 | ecosystem: Environmental > Terrestrial > Soil > Palsa > Peat permafrost | place: Sweden: Abisko...
CCACCACCCGACGATACGCGTTGCACGCCAACAGAAAACAGCAGTGATTCTCGATTGAGAAGTTCCGTCTCACGGCATCCGCCGCGTCGCGGCGCCCACAACCACACCTTTTGACCGATGAGGGTGTACCGTTGCGGGTGTTGGCACTCCCAACCGATCCGGAACAGTTCAGCTTCTAACGCTGACCTTCCCGAGCATCCGCTCACACCGGACACATCGTTTTTAACCGTTCAGTCGGGATGATTTTGAATGCTCAATCGTTGATTCATGCTTTGATCGCCCCCTTTGGGGTGCAACACTTTTCGTACGTGCCAAGCTTTGGAATCCTCGGCACCTACTCGCCGACACCATGCGGCCTGGCGACCTTTAGCGAGGCCCTGGCGAACGGACTGACGGCCAGAGGCGCCGGCGTCCACGTCGTGCGCGTCGCCGACGGTGACCTCTCCGAGGAGCCCCGCGTCGCCGGCGAGCTTGTCAACGGCTCGGCTTCGTCCGTAGCGGCAACCTCCGAGCTCCTCAACCAGAGCGACGTCGCCGTCATCCAGCATGAGTACGGCATCTATGGCGGACCCGACGGAGACGAAGTCGTGCAGATCATGGCCGGATTGCGCGTCCCGTCCATCGTCATCGTTCACACGGTGCTCAAAGATCCGACACCGCACCAACGTTCGGTGCTCGAATCGGTGATGGGATTGGCCGATCAAGTCGTCGTGATGTCGGAGGTGGCCCGCCAACGCGTGTGCGCAGGCTTCGCCGTCGACCACGACAAGGTCACTACCATCCCGCACGGCGCGGCAGTCCCCAGCGCCAACGGCGTGCAGCAACCCGACCGGCCGACCATCTTGACCTGGGGCCTGCTGGGACCGGGCAAGGGCATCGAGCGGGTCATCGACGCGCTCACTTCGCTCAACAACCTGCCCAACCCGCCGCGGTACGTCATCGCCGGCCGCACTCACCCCAAGGTCCTCGCCGCGCAGGGAGAAAGGTATCGCGAAGCACTTGTCGCGCAGGCGAGACGCCTCGGCCTCGCCGATTCGGTGTCCTTCGACGCCGTGTTCCGCACTCCCGAAGAGCTCACCGCGCTCATCCAGACGGCTACCGTCGTCGTCCTGCCCTACGACTCGAAGGACCAGGTCACCTCCGGTGTGCTGGTCGACTCCCTCGCAAGTGGCCGCCCGATCGTCGCCACTGCTTTCCCCCACGCCGTCGAGCTCCTCGGCAGCGGCGCGGGCACCGTCGTCGCTCACGACGATCCGGACGCGCTGGTCACAGCGCTGCGCCGGCTGTTGACCGATCCGCTGGTAGCCGACTCCATGGCCACCGAAGCCCGCGAGCTGGCCCCGACGGTCGCCTGGCCCGTCGTCGCCAACGCCTACGTCGGCGTGGCGCAACGACTGCTGGCAACGCAATCGGCCCTGACGTGACCGGCGCCGCACCCACCCCGGTGTTCGCACACCTGTTGCGAATGACGGACCATCGCGCCACCTTCGAACACGCGTGCATGACCGAGCCCCGCCGCGAGCACGGGTACTGCACCGACGACATGGCCAGGGTGCTGGTCGTCACCGCCCGCGAGCCCGACGCGTCAGGTGCCGTGAAGGGCCTGGCCCGCAAGGCCCTTCAGTTCTTGAACGACGCCCAGTCCCACAACGGCTCCTGCCGCAACCGGATGGACCACGCCGGAAATTGGACCGACCAGCCCACCACGGGCGACCACTGGGGCCGTTGTATCTGGGGTCTCGGCACCGCCGCCGCCCACAGCGGCGTCAGCCTGGTGCGCCGACTGGCCGTGATTCAGTTCGAGCGCGCCGCCAAGGCCAGGTCGCCGTGGCCGCGGGCGATGGCGTTCGCCGCCGTCGGCGCCGCCGAACTCCTCAGCTTCGAGCCCGGCAATTCCGCGGCCCTGCGACTCCTCGCCGACTACGCCGCCACTGTCGCGGGACCAAAGACCACGTCCGACTGGCCATGGCCCGAGCCAAGGCTCACCTACGCGAATGCGATTCTCCCTGAGGCGATGATCGCTGCCGGTGTCGCGCTGGACGACCCAGACCTGAAACAGCGAGGCCTGGATCTGCTGGCGTGGCTGCTCGACTACGAAACGAATGGCGGCCATCTGTCGCCCACCCCCGTGGGCGGCCGGGGACCGGACGACAGCCGGCCCGGCTTCGACCAGCAGGCGATCGAGGTAGCCACCCTCGCGGACGCGTGCGCACGCGCCGCAGCCGCCGATCCGCGGTTGCTCTGGCCGGAAGGGATCCGGTCGTCCGCCGCCTGGTTCCAGGGTGCCAACGACTCCGGATTGCTGATGTGGGACACCGAGACCGGTGGTGGTTTCGATGGGTTGCTCGCAGAGTGCGTCAACCTCAACCAGGGCGCCGAATCGACCCTTGCGGTGATCTCCACCCTGCAGCATGCGCAACTCTTTTCGCTGGCGCCACAATGACTTTGATGCAGACCGGACTGGTCACCCGCGACCGTCACCGGATCGTGGCCAATTCGGCGCGGGTGATCACCCAGCTCTTCGTGCCCGGCCAAGAGGGCTTCGAGCTTCAGGAGTCACGAGCGGGAGTGGTGCTCAAGCGCATCCTCGCGCTGACCGACGACGACGTTCGGTCGGCCCTGGACGACGTCATCACCCGCTTCGACGGACGCCACCGTGACCTCATGGGCACTTTCCGTCGGCACGCCCACGAGCTTGCCGACCGGCTGAATCCCGACATCCAGCTCTCCGATGCGCGAATACTGTTGCTGGGAGCCACCTTTACCAGCGAGTACGCCATCGAGGGGGCGGCGCTGTGCAACCCCAGCATTGTGGCCCACCCCGACCAGACCGACGCGGCAGCAGGCAGCCTGCGATTCGTGATGAGCGTGCGGGGGATCGGCGAAGGACACCGCTCGTCCATCGGTTTCCGCACCGGTGTCGTCGACGCCGCGGGCCGGGTCACGATCGACGAGCCGGTCCGCTTCGCCACCACCGGAAGCGTGTCGGGCGCGCTGCTCGACTCCGCGGTGTTCCGCAGCGAACTCGGCCGCATCGGCAATGCCGGCGAGGCCGCGAGCTATGTGTTCAACGCGCTCGGCGACGGCTTCACGCGATCCGACCTCGACGCGCGACTCGACAATCTTCGGGCGAACCTGAGCACCCGCGGACACGGGGAGCGTGCGGTCGCCCTGATTCGCGCGATCGCCGCTCGGTCGTATGCGGTCGAATTCCCCAGCGATGTAACGGTTTCCGAGCGCGTGCTGTGGCCGTCGACGGAAGCCGAGCAGGCTGGCATGGAGGATGCCCGTTTCGTCCGCTTCGTCGACGACGACGGCGCGGTCACCTACTACGCCACGTACACGGCCTACAGCGGATCCCACATCAGCCAACAACTGCTCACGACCAAGGACTTCCAGTCCTTCACCTCCGGACCCCTCGTCGGGAAGGCTGCGGCCAACAAGGGTTTGGCATTATTCCCCCGACGAATACGCGGTCGCTACGCCGCCATGTCGCGATCGGACCGCGAGACCAACACCGTCGCCTTCGCCGACCATCTTGCGGTCTGGACGAGCGCGTCGCCCTGCCAGCAGCCGGCCGAGGCCTGGGAAACGCTGCAAATCGGAAATTGCGGCCCACCAATCGAAACCGACGCAGGGTGGCTGGTGCTCACCCACGGTGTCGGACCCATGCGCACGTATAGCATCGGCGCGATTCTGCTTGATCTCGATGATCCGACCCGGGTGCTAGGCCGGCTACGACGCCCACTGCTCAGCCCCGACCACGGCGAACAGAACGGCTATGTGCCCAATGTCGTCTACTCCTGCGGCGCGCTCGTTCACGCCGACACCCTGGTGATCCCCTACGGAATCGCCGACGGCGCCATCGGCATCGCCACCGTGCCACTTCCGCAGCTGCTGGCCACGATCATGCAACAACCAGATCGCCCGAGATGAGGTCACCATCAGCGCGATGAGAAGGTCCGGCGACAAAACGCATAATCCACTCGGCGAGTACGTCTTGCACATGGGTGCGGGATTCGTCGCCAAGGAACGCCCGCAGGTACTGGAGGCGTTGGCTACGCTCGAGCCGCATCTGGGCCGGTGGGACCCGCTTGACCTCAGCCTTGAAGTCTCGTTGCAGGACCGCGGCCGCAGGGAGCAGCGCGTCACGTTGCGGACGACCTTGCCTGGTCTCCCGCCGCTGGTGGCCGTCGCCGACAACCCGGACATCGCGCGTGCCCTTCACGAAGCCAAGCGTGAATTGATCCGGCAGCTCGAACACCAGAAGTCGGCGCGCGAACCCATGCACAATCGCAAGCTCGGGCACGACACGATCCGCCGACCGGGCACCGCGGCACACGGGCATCGCATCCCGCCGGCACGGTAAGCCGCGCGGGTGTCGCCTTCAAATCCCATTTATTTCAATGGCCGTTTCGGGGCCGTTTCGGGCCCTTCAGTGGCCCTTCGCCGCCCATTTGTTTCCGCATGCTCCCGACCGGGAATTCGGCGTATTGAAATAAACAGGAATCGCAGCGGCGTCTTTTCGGTATGCCGGCTCGGTGCGCCAGCACCGGTCGTAAGCTGCGGTTCGGCACCAACCACACACAACGGCGAGCACTACTGATGGACCGACTCAGCGACTTTCTGCGGAGCACTCCGCGACGCATCTTCCGCAACCGCGGAGAAGCCGGCCGGGTGCTGGCCGAGAAACTGGCTGCGTACCGCGACACAGACGCGCTGCTGGTGCTTGGGTTGGCCCGTGGCGGTGTCCCGGTCGGCTGGGAAGTCGCCGCGGCTCTAGGCGCCGAGTTGGATGTCTTCCTGGTTCGCAAGCTCGGCGTGCCACAGTGGCCCGAACTGGCGATGGGCGCGCTGGCGACCGGCGGCGGCGTGGTGATGAACGACAGCGTCGTATCGAGCCTGCATATCAGCGACGAACAGGTGCGCGCGGTGATCGATCGCGAAACGGCCGAACTCAATCGCCGCGAGAATGCTTACCGGCGCGGACGACCGGTCGCCGACCCGCGCGGCAAGACCGTCATCGTGGTCGACGACGGGATTGCCACCGGCGCAAGCATGCTGGCGGCGGTGCGCGCATTGCGGGCCAACGAACCCGGCTCGATCATCGTCGCCGTGCCGGTGGGGCCTCGGTCGTCGTGTCGGTTGCTGGCCCAGGAGGCCGACGAATTGGTATGCGTCACCATGCCGAAGGACTTCGAAGCGGTTGGGCAGGTTTTCGTCGACTTTCACCAGGTCAGCGACGACGAGGTCGGTGAGATACTGTCCACCGCTTCGACCTCGGCGAGCTGAGCGGGCCTATCGGGTGTTGTGGTCGTCGCTGACGCTGTCACCGGCCGCAATGTCCGACTCTTCGTGCGTCGACGTCTCGTCACTCTCATCGAGCGCGTCCCCGGGATACTCCGCGGCCCCCTCGTCAGCGTCCGACTGCGGGCCTTCCGATTCGTGAGTTCTCGTGCCCGCCTCGCGTCGCTGGCGCTCCTGCAGGGCATCGATGATCAGTAACACCACACCCAGCACGCTGGCACCGATACATACCCAGGCAATCAACTCATTGCTGGTGATCACCGCGAACACCAGCGCGGCAAGGCCTATCACGGCTAGAACCAGCGAGATAATCAGCATCAGTTAACCTCCAGGCGAGCGTGCGACATGCCAACTGTGCAGGATAGGGCCGCCGCCGGCAGTACATTCGGTCGAATCAGTTATTACCCCGGTTGAATTGGTTGAACCCGGCTGAGTCGTTGGTCGCGCTCGAGTCGACCGGCGCCGCCGAACCGCGTTGACCGAGCTCCTCAAGCTGGGACTCCAGGTACGTCTTGAGCCTGGTCCGGTACTCGCGCTCGAAGGTGCGCAGCTGCTCGAGCCGACCTTCCAGAACGGTGCGTTGCTGGTTGATCGTGCCCATGATCTCGGAGTGTTTCCGCTCGGCGTCGGCTTGTAGGGCGTCGGCCTTCTCCTGGGCCTGGCGCAGCTGAGTCTCGGATTGGGTCTGCGCATCGGCCAGCAGCGCGTCGGCGCGCTGGCGGGCCTCGGAGACTGTGGTTTCCGCCTCGCGGCGCGCGTCACCGACGATCTGGTCGGCGTTGGCACGTGCGTCGGACAACAACTTTTCCGACTCCGCTTTGGCGGTACCGGTCAGACGGTCAGCGGTGTCCTGAGCCAGGCTGAGCACCCGGGCAGCCTTGATGGCCTGCTCTTCGGCGAGGGGAAAGGAAGTGTTGGGAGCGGCTACTGGTGCGGGTTGCGGCTGTGGCGGCGGCTTGACAGGTTCGGGCTCGGGCTCATACAGCGGAATGGCTTGGGTGGCTTGAGCACTGGCGCCGGCAGTGACCCTGGCCCTGGCACTTGCCAACTCCTGGTCCAGCTCGGCGACCCGCTGACGCAGATCGGAGTTCTCTTCGATAAGCCGGGTCAACTCGTTTTCGACCAGGTCGAGGAAGGCGTCGACCTCGTCCTCGTTGTAGCCTCGCTTGCCGATAGGAGGCTTACTGAACGCCACATTATGGACGTCTGCGGGTGTCAGCGGCATTCGTAGCCCCCTTGAGTGTGCTCGATCAGACCGACAAGGAAAGTGTAGGTCGGCATGAAGGTTGTCATAGCCATACAGCAACTAGCGCCCATCCTGTCACACCAGACTCGCCGGTAGCCGAATCGGTCGATAAATAAGACCGAATTTCACAGTCTAAGAGGCCCCAAATCGACGCCTTAAGGAAGCCAAATCCCGGCCCTGGCAAACCCCGTCATGCCTGCCATCAACCGCAGGGGCCTCGAGTCACACAGGTTCAGGCGTGATAATCGAGAGCCGCGGTCATACCGATGAATGCCACCAGCAGCAGCACCATGATGGAGAGGTCGAAGCGCACCGCACCGACCGTAAGCTGCGGAATCAACCGACGAAGCAGCTTCACCGGCGGATCGGTGACCGACAAGATGATCTCCAGGATCACCACGGTGAGGCCCCTGGGGTGCCAATCGCGGCTGAATGACCGGACGAACTCGACAACGACCCGCGCGATCAGCAATAGCCAGAAAGCGAACAGCCCGTAGCCAACAATCAGCATTAACAGCGTCAACTAAAGCCCGACCTTAGTGATGAAGATGTGATCTTGGTGGCACCCTTAGCCTTTGCCAGCCAGGGGCAATGCCAAGCCTACCGGCTTGGACGCTGACCCGCCCTGCGGCTACTGGTAGGCGTAAAAGCCGGTCTCGGCGATGCGTCGGCGCTCTTCGGGCGACACGTCGACGTCGGCGGGTGAGAGCAAGAACACCTTGGTCGCGACCTTGTCGAAGGATCCACGCAGCGCGAACGCCAACCCGGCCGCGAAGTCCACCAGCCGCTTGGCGTCAGCGTTGTCCATCGAGACCAGGTCCATGATGACCGGGGTTCCGTCGCGGAACCGCTCACCGATCGTGCGGGCTTCGCTGTAATCCTTGGGCCGGAGAGTGGTGATCTTCGACAGCGGGCTGCTCTCGTCGAACATCATCGCCATCCGGCGGGGGTCCATCGCGAGTGCGCCACGGGTGGAGCCGCGCAGTGCCCCTAAGCGTGGACGGGCCATGTCACTGTGGTCGTATTCGTGCCCGCGGAACCTGGGTTCGTCGTGGTAGCCGCCGCGATAACTGCCCGAGCCGTAGTCCCCGGACTCGCTGCGCGGTTCGTCGTAGTCGCGTCCTTCGTAGCGGCCGTACCCGTCGTCCGCGAACCGCTGCCGCGGGTGGCCAGCTCGGGCTGAGGTGGCGTCGTCGTAGTACTCGTCGTCGTAGTCCTCCATCGGAGCCATACCGAAGTAGGCCTTGACCTTATGCAGTGTGCTCATCGCTGGACCCTTCTACGGCTCTGGAAATTCCGGCGTCTGTGATGAAGATGTGACTGGAGTGACTATTGACGGTGACGGTAGCGGTCGCTGACCCAATAACGCGGTACCGACACGCACACAGGTCGAACCATGTTTGACCGCACTTTCAAGATCGTTTGACATTCCCGCCGACAGTCCCACCGCATCGGGATGGGTGCGCTGCACCCGATCGTGCTCTGACTGCAGGCGCGCGAACGCCGCGTCCGGATCCCAGTCCAACGGCGGGATGCCCATCAACCCGACCAGTTCCAGGGAGTCGGCAGCCTCCACCTGCGCGCAGATTTCGTCGACGGACCCGGAGTCCGAAACGTCCACGCCGCCGCGGGAGACGTCGCCATCAAGGCTGATCTGGACGTAGATCCCCAACGGTTTCTCTCGGCAGCCCTCGCTCAGCGCCCCGGCTACGGCGCGGTCGAGGGCCGCCACCACGCGGGTGCTGCTGACCGAGTGGGCGGTATGCGCCCAGCTAGCCAACGAGCGAGCCTTGTTGCGCTGAATCTTTCCGACCATGTGCCACTGCCGGCGAGGCGATGTGCGACCGACACCGGCCGGGCCGTCCAGCAACCGCTCGACATCGTCCGCCTTTACCGCCGCTTCCTGGTCGCGGGATTCCCCGAAGGCACGACATCCTAATCGCGACAGAATTGCCACATCGGTGGCCGGAAAGAATTTGGTAATAGGCAGAAGTTGAATATCATCGAGTTTGCGGCCGGCCGCTTCAGCGGCCGCGGCGAGCCGCGATCGTAACGCCGCCAAGGCGTCGGCCAATTCCAATTCCCGCTCTGATCCGGGTGCAAGATTTATTGTCACCGCGGTCATTCCATCCACACCACTGATGCCAGCCGACCAGTCGGGGCGCCGCGCCGATGGCTGAACAGGCTGCCCTCGTCGACCGTGCATCGCGGGTCGACATCAACGGCGCCAACACCCAAAGCCTTGAGCTGACAGGTGATTCCAGCGCGTAGATCCAATCCCGGAGTACCGGCGGACGTCGTGGTGCGGCTGCCTGGCAGCGCCGCATCGACCTCGTCGGCCATCGCCGCGGGCACTTCGTAGTTTCGGCCGCTGACCGCAGGCCCGAGCAGGACCGAGATATCTGGCTGACGCGCACCCACGGCCATCATGGCCTCGACCGCGCGTGCCACCACGCCGTCACGCGCTCCGACGCGGCCGGCGTGCACGGCGGCGACTACCCCGGCCCGCGCGTCGGCCAACAGCACCGGAACGCAATCGGCGGTCACCACCGCCAAGGCCAGCCGCGGCGTGCACGTCACGAGCGCGTCGGTGTTGTCGACCGGGAAATCGCGTGGACCGTCAACCACTTCCACGCGGTCACCGTGAACTTGGTTCATCCAGACCACCCGATCGAGGCCAAGGCCGATGGTCGCGGCCAGTCGCGCCCGGTTGGCCGCCACGGCCACCGGATCGTCGCCGACATGATCGCCAAGGTTGAAGGTATCGAACGGCGGCGCCGAGACGCCGCCGGCGCGGGTAGTGATAAGACGGCGGATGCGAACGCTCACCCACCCAGTATCCGGCGCGGGCTGCGCCCTCGCCGCGACACCACGTCGCGGCTCCCATGACGTCGCGCGGCCGGACCCTGTTGCCGCACTCCTCTACACGCCGCTTCGCGGCCTGCATCATCGTGCGGCTAGCGCCGCATGAAGGGCGGCACGTCGACGTCGTCGTCCTCGCCGCCAATGTCCAGGGTCGCGCCGTTGGTGTGCAGCGGCACGCTGAGTGCGTCGGCAGGCTCGAACAAGCTCGAACTGACCTTGCCGTGCTTTCCCGCCGCGATCGTCGACGCACCACCGTTGCTCACGATGGGCTTTCGGCCGGGCCCGCTCGCGTCGAAGCCAGCCGCGATCACCGTGACCCGCACTTCGTCACCCAGCGAGTCGTCGATGACCGTTCCGAAGATGATGTTGGCGTCCGGGTGAGCAGCGTCCTGGACCAGCGAGGCCGCCTCGTTGATCTCGAACAGCCCCAGGTCGCTGCCACCGGCGATCGACATCAGCACACCCTGCGCGCCCTCCATGGAGGCCTCCAGCAGCGGCGAGTTGATCGCGGTCTCGGCCGCCTTGAGCGCACGGCCATCGCCGCGGGCCGAACCGATGCCCATCAGCGCCGTACCCGCGCCCGACATGATGCCCTTGACGTCGGCGAAGTCGACGTTGATCAGACCCGGGGTGGTGATCAGGTCGGTGATGCCCTGCACCCCGTTGAGCAGTACCTCGTCGGCGCTGCGGAAGGCATCCATCAACGAGACCGCGGCATCGCCCATCTGCAGCAACCGGTCGTTGGGGATCACGATCAGCGTGTCGCAGCTCTCCCGCAGCGACGAGATGCCGTTCTCAGCCTGGCCGCTGCGCCGCTTGCCCTCGAACGAGAACGGCCGGGTGACCACGCCGACCGTCAACGCGCCCAGCTTGCGGGCGATACTGGCCACGACCGGTGCACCGCCGGTGCCGGTGCCGCCGCCTTCGCCGGCGGTGACGAACACCATGTCGGCACCGCGAAGAAGTTCCTCGATCTCGTCCTTGGCATCGTCGGCGGCCTTGCGCCCGACCTCGGGGTCGGCGCCCGCACCCAGCCCGCGGGTCGAGTCGCGCCCGACGTCGAGCTTGACGTCGGCGTCGCTCATCAGTAGCGCTTGCGCGTCGGTGTTGATCGCAATGAACTCCACGCCCTTGAGGCCCTGCTCGATCATCCGGTTTACGGCGTTAACGCCGCCACCACCGATCCCCACGACTTTGATGACAGCCAAATAGTTGTGCGGCGGGGTCATCATTCTGTCTTCCTCCCTGGTGGGACTACCTGATTTCGCACCGGTCTGGCATCTCAACCTCAAGTAAAGAGTTAGAGTTATGTCAAGTTAATTCGTGCAAGCAGAACGGTATGGCCGTCGCGCGCATGATCGATGCAGGCGCGCCGAAAAGCTGCGGGCGAATTTCTGCCGAATTTTCTCGTGCCCGATACGTTTCCGCGGACCACACCTATCTGACGGTGGGCAGGTCCGGGCTGGATACGTCGTAGGTCCGGCCGGGCTGGGTCAACAGGGCCGCCAGCTTCTCGGCTTTTTCCTCGGTGCGCTCGTTGGTCCCCCAGATCACTGTGCGCCCGTCGGCCAGCGTCAGCGTGATCGACGCGAGCGACGGGGCGGCGATTCGACCCACCTGCGCCGCGACTTCCGGTCGCAGCGCGAGCAGCACTGCGAGTGCGGCTTTGCTCGTCGGGTCGTCCGGCCCGGGATTGTCGACCTCGATGTAGGGCGTCGCCGGTGGCGGCGGCGCCGTCGCGAAGTCGACGCAGTCGCGATCGAACAGATGCGGTCCATCGGGAAAGTCCTTGACCACCACCGGGACCCGTTCGACGACGGTGATCCGCAGCGCCGACGGGTACTGGCGTTGCACCCGCGCGCTCGCCACGCGGCGGATGGCAGCCACCTGATCGGCGATGCGGTCGGTGTTGATCTGCAGCAGCGGCGTTCCCAGCCGCACCTGGGCCGCGTCGAGGACCTCCTCGCGGGTCACCGCCCCGATGCCGGTGACAATGATGTTGCGCGCGGACATTGCCGGCGTGAAGTAGAGGATCAGCCCCGCAGCAGTGGCGGCCACGATCAGCAACAGCGAAAGAAGAAACAGCTTCAAGCCCCGGACAGCCCCTCGCGCAACGGGTTTGGACTCCTCCACAACCCGCCCCCGTGCCCGGCGTTTGGCCTCGCGCCGGGCCTGCTCGATTGCCACCGCGCGCGCCTGAGCCTCGCGGCGCTCGGCGCGTTCGCGGCGCTCCCGCCGACGGGGACCCTCAACGGCATCGGATTCGTCGGCCTGGCCCTGTTCTGGGGCGCTGCCGCTATCGACGCCGTCAGCGTCACTGGCCGGTCCGGCGATCACGATCGGTTCGGTCACCGTGGTTTCCCCGGGCTGATCGTCACTGACCTGACCGGGCATGACGCCGTCCGACTCGGTCACCGCGACGTCCCCGGCCGGCCCGGCGCACTGCGGTTGGCCCGCACCTGCAACGCCGTGACTATCTCGGGCGCGAGCATGTTGACGTCGCCCGCGCCCATCGTGACCACGACGTCGCCCGGCCTGGCAACCTCGGCCACCGCCTGAGCGACCGAGGAGAGATCCGGCAGATACTTCACCTCGACGCCGACGTGCTCGGCAACGCTTGCCCCGCTGACTCCGGTAATCGGCTGTTCGCGGGCGCCATAGACGTCGAGCACGAAGACTTGATCTGCCGCGTCGAGTGCGCGTCCAAATTCAGCGGCGAAAGCTTTTGTCCGCGAATACAGATGGGGCTGGAAGACGACTATTGACCGACCCGTGCCGGCTTGCTCGAGCAACGTACGCACCGCCTCCAGCGTGGCGCTGATCTCCGTCGGATGGTGGGCGTAGTCGTCGAAAACCCGCACCGATACCGCGTTTCCGATCAGCTCAAAGCGGCGACGCACCCCTTCGAAACCGGCCAGACCGTCGAGCACGCACTCGGCCGTGGCGCCGATTTCGATGGCCGCCAGTAGCGCGCCCAATGCGTTGAGCGCCATGTGCCGGCCCGGGACTGACAGGCGCATCACCAATGGATGTATTTCTCCGTCGAACTTGACGTGTGCGACCGCCGCGGTCCCCTGCTGCTCCCACGACACCAGCGTGGCGGCGAGCTGATGGTCCGGGCCGCCGGGAGTCGAGTACGACGAGCCATACCGCAGCACCCGGATCCCCAGCGCGGCAGTGCGCTCGGCCAAAGCAGCCGCACCAGGGTCGTCCGTACAGACCACGAGCGCGCCGCCAGGCGCAATGCGTTCCACGAACGAATCAAATACCGCGGTGTAAGCATCAGCACTGCCGAAGAAGTCGAGGTGATCGGACTCGATGTTGGTGACCACCGCGACATTCGGGGTGTATTCCAGCAGCGAGCCGTCACTTTCGTCGGCCTCGGCGACGAAGCAGTCACCGCTGCCGTGATGAGCATTGGTTCCGGCCTCGCCCAGCTCCCCGCCGACGGCGAAGGACGGGTCCCGGCCGCAATGCTGCAGGGCCACGACCAACATCGACGTGGTGGTGGTCTTGCCGTGCGTGCCGGTCACCATCAGCGTGGTCAGCCCGGCCATCAGCTTGGCCAGGACCGCCGGACGCAGCACTACCGGGATCCCGCGGCGCCGGGCCTCGACGAGTTCGGGGTTGGTCTTCGGTATCGCGGCATGCGTCGTGATCACGGCGGTCGCGCCGCCAGGTAGCAGATCAAGCGACGACGCGTCATGGCCGATCCGGATCAGCGCACCGCGGGCCCGCAGTGCACGCACACCGCGCGACTCTTTAGCGTCTGACCCCGACACCATCCCGCCGCGGTCCAACAGGATGCGGGCGATACCCGACATGCCGGCTCCCCCGATGCCGACCATGTGCACACGCTGCAGTTCGGGGGGCAGCGGCGCGGCGTTCACGGTCCGTCTCCCCCGCCTGCGCGCCCGTCCCGCGCTGCGCGCGCGACGTCCAACACGACCTGCGCCACCTGCCTGGCCGCGTCCGGGTGACCGACCAGCGCCGCGGCCGTCGTCATCGCCACCAGCCGCGGCGCGTCGTTGAGCAACGCCCCGACATGCTCGGCCACGAAAATCGGCGTCAGATCGGCGTCGGAGACGAGCATGCCGCCGCCGCCATTGACCACTGGTAACGCGTTGAGCCGCTGCTCGCCGTTACCGATCGGCAGCGGTACATATATCGCGGGCAGGCCGACGGCGGTAACTTCGGCGACCGTCATCGCGCCGGACCGACAGATCGCCAGGTCGGCGGCGGCGTAGGCCAGGTCCATCCGGCTCAGATACGGCATCGCGACGTACGGCGGGTCGCCGGGTTCCGGGCTGCGCAGGTCGATGGTGTTCTTGGCGCCGTAAGCGTGCAGCACCGCCACTCCCGCGGCCGCCAGATCGGCGGCGGCCGCGGCGACGGCTCGGTTGATCGACGCCGCTCCCTGCGAGCCGCCGAACACCAGCAGTACCCGGTCGTCGTCGGCGAATCCGAAGTGTGCGCGCGCCATCGACCGCAAGGCGGGGCGGTCCAGTGAGGTGATGGCTGCTCGTACCGGCACGCCGACTACTTCGGCGTGCGGCAGGCCGGGATCAGGGACCGCCGAGAGCACACGCTGCGCGCCGCGAGCCCCGACCCGGTTAGCCAGCCCGGCGCTGGCGTTGGCTTCGTGAATCACCACCGGCACACGCCGCCCACGCCGGGTCGAACCGCGAGCGGCCAGATATGCGGGCAATGAAACATATCCGCCGAACCCGATCACCACATCGGCATCGACTTTGTCCAGCACGGCGCGGGTTTGTCGAACCGCGCGGAGCACCCGCGCGGGCAGGCGGGCCAAATCGCCGGTGGGTTTGCGGGGCAGCGGTACCGGGGTGATCAACTCGAGTGCGTAGCCACGTTCGGGCACCAGCGTGGTCTCCAGACCACGCGCCGTTCCCAGCGCGGTGATGCGGACCTCGGGATCCAACCCGACCAGCGCGTCGGCAACCGCCATCGCCGGCTCAACGTGGCCGGCTGTACCGCCGCCCGCGAGTACAACCGACAACGGGGAGTTCCCGGCTGGCCCGGCGGCCGATGATCCCGTGACCGAGTCGTTCACCCGTAGCGCTGACCTTCCAGTACGCGGCCCTTTGCACGACCTTGTGCAGTGCCCGCCTGACGTTGACCGGTGTGCCGCTGTGCGTCTCCATGATGCCTCCCCCCTGCCTGACCCTTGCCCCCAGACTGTGAGTGCCGCCTATCGACGGCCGATGCTCCTGCTGTCCGCCCGGACCGACTGGCCGACGCCTTGCGGTCAGCGCTGCGCTGCGGCTTGGCCGACCGTGGCCGGTTGCGCAACCGGTCACGCAACGCCTCGACCCGGGTCGGCGAATAGGGCTCCGGAGGCGGCAGTCGCAGGATGCGATTCATCCGGTCGTCGCGCCCGGCTCGCAGCGCAGCAACGGCCTCGGGTTCGTGCCGCGCCGCGTTGGCCATCATTCCGATCATCAAAAGCGTTGTGGCCGAGGATGTTCCACCCGCAGATATCAGTGGCAGCTGGATACCGGTAACAGGCAGCAGGCCGATGACGTAGCCGACGTTGATGAACGACTGGCCGATCACCCACATCGTGGTGGTGGCGGTCAGCAGCCGCAGGAACGGGTCTGCGGATCGGCGCGCGATGCGCATTCCGGTGTAGGCGAACAGCCCGAACAGACCGAGCAGACCGAGAGCACCGACCAGGCCGAGCTCCTCGCCGATGATGGCGAAGATGAAGTCGTTGTGAGCGTTGGGCAAGTAGTTCCACTTCGCGGTGCCCTGGCCCAGACCGTCGCCGAAGATCCCGCCGTTGGCGAGCGCGAATTTCGCCTGCTTGGCCTGGTAGCCCGAATCCTGGGTGTCTTGGCCCGGGTCCAACCACGATCGAACCCGGTCGGAGCGATAACCCGCTGACACCGCCAGGATCGCCGCCGCCCCGACGGCAGCGCCCAGCGAACTGAGAAACACCCGCAGTGGTAGGCCTGCGTACCAGAGCAGGCCCAGCAGGATGATGCTCAGCGATACCGTCTGGCCCAGGTCGGGCTGCGCGACGATCAGAGCCAGCGCGATGACTGCCGCCGGCACCAACGGAATCAGCATCTCCCTCAGCGTCGCTCGTTCCATGCGGCGGGCCGCCAGCAGGTGTGCGCCCCAGATGGCGAAGGCGATCTTGGTCAACTCAGAGGGCTGCATCGAGAATCCCGCGATCACGAACCATCCGCGAGATCCGTTGGCTTCCTTGCCGATACCCGGTATCAGCACCAGCACCAGCATCGCAATTGTGAGCGCGAAACCTGAGAACGCCATGCGTCGCATGAACCGCACCGGCAACCGCAACGCCAGGTAGCACGCGAACAGTCCGACGATCGTCCAGAGCACCTGGCGACCGAAGATGACCCAGGCAGATCCGTCGTCGTCGTACGAACGGACTCCGGACGCCGAAAGCACCATGATCAGACCCAGCGTGGTCAATAGTGCGGCCACCGCGATGATCAGGTGAAACGACGTCATTGGCCGGCCCAACCAGGCCCCGAAGCGGGTGCGCGGTCCGCCGGTCGGCGCGGCCGGCGGTTTGGCGGTCGCCGGCGGACCGTCGGCCTCTGGCGCACCAGCCTCCCCGGACGCCTCCGTGGAAATTCCCGCCGACTGGCCACCCTCGGGTCCCCGGCGCAGCAGCCGGGCCAGTGTGTTGTTCATTCGCTACTGCCGGTGCGTGGCGTGCACGGCGGCCGCGAACGCGTCACCGCGGTCCCCGTAGCCGGTGAACTGGTCAAAGGAGGCACCGGCCGGCGCCAGCAGCACGGTATCGCCGGGACGGGCCAGGTCTCGGGCAGCGGCCACGGCGGCGTTCATCACCCGAATGCCAACGGTCTGGTCCGGCGAAGAGACCACCTTAGCCACATAGGTAACAGGAGACTCAGCCGTCGCATCCATATCAACATCCTCGCCTGTCACAACCTGTACGACCGGCACATCCGGCGCGTGTCGTGATAACGCCTCGGCAACCATGGCCCGGTCGCGGCCGATCAGCACCGCCCCGACCAGGCGCGAAGCGACCCTGGCCACGGTCTCGTGCACCGATGCGCCTTTGAGCAGACCCCCGGCGATCCACACCACCCGCGGGTACGCCAACATCGATGCTTCCGCGGCGTGCGGATTCGTCGCCTTGGAATCGTCGACGTATCTGATCTGGTCGACGACGGCGACCACCTCGGCGCGGTGCCGACCCACCCGGAACGACGTCAGCGCCTCCGCTATCGCAGCCGCCGGCACCCCGACGCTGCGCGCCAACGCGGCCGCGGCGAGTGCATCGAGCACACCTACCGGGCCCGGTACTGGAATCGACGACACCGCCGCCAACTCCAGGCCCTCGGAGCTCGCTGAGGTACCGGCTGAGGTAAAAGCCCGGTCGACCAGCATCCCGTCACGCACCCCGAGTTCGCCGGCAGCCGGCTCGCCGAGCCGGAAGCCGACCCGCACCGGCGCCGTGGCGGCCGACAGCAGCGCCGCAGCAGGCGGGTCGTCGAGTCCGGCCACCGCCACCCGGCCACGCAGTACGCCCGCTTTGGCGGCGGCGTAGTCGGCCAGGGTGGAGTGCCAGTCCAGATGGTCTTCGGCGATGTTGAGCACCACCCCGGCCTCTGGTCGCAACGACGGCGCCCAGTGCAGTTGAAAGCTGGACAGCTCGACGGCCAGCAGGTCGGCGGGCTCGCGCAGCACATCTAGCACCGGGTCACCGATATTGCCGCACAGCCGGCTGCTGCGGCCCGCGGCGACGAGCATGGCATGCAGCATCGACGTGGTGGTGGTCTTGCCGTTGGTGCCGGTGACCGCCAGCCAGCGCCGCGGCGGCCCGTAGTAGCCGCCGGCATCCAGCCGCCACGCCAACTCGACGTCACCCCAGACCGGCACGCCTGCCACCGCAGCGGCGGCAAGCACCGGAGCGGTCGGCGGGAAACCGGGACTGGTGACTACCAGGGCGTAGTCGGCGATGTGCTGGACGGCGGTCGCCGAATCCACTGTCGCCGTGCCGGCCTGCGCGAACTGCCGCCGGGTGGCCGGGTTGTCGTCGCACAACGTCGGCGTCGCGCCCAACGTGCGCAGCGCCTCCAGCACCGCCCGGCCGGTCACGCCACCCCCCGCGATCAGCACCGGCGACGCCGCCGACAACGGCCCGAGCGCGGGGTCGGAGCTCATCTGCGGCACTGTCCCCCGCAAGCGGGAGGTGCCCCCACCGCATCGTCGCCGGCGCGGCTCATCTCAGCCGCCGCCGGTGGCGCCGAGCCACTCGCTGTAGAACAGCGCCACACCGAGACCGCAGCTGATCGCGGTAAGCAGCCAGAACCGGATGATCACCGTGGTTTCAGCCCAGCCGACCAGCTCGAAATGGTGGTGGAAGGGCGCCATCCGGAACACTCGACGACCAGTCGTGCGGAAAGCCAGGATCTGCATCACCACCGAGACGATCTCCGCAACGAACAGTGAGCCGAGCACCACCGCAAGGATCTCGGTGCGGCTGGTCACCGAGATGCCGGCGATGATGCCACCCAGAGCCAGCGATCCCGTGTCGCCCATGAAGATCTTGGCCGGCGCGGCATTCCACCACAGGAAACCGATACACGCACCTGCCGTCGCGGCCGCGATGATCGCCAAGTCCAGCGGATCGCGCACGTTGTAGCACCCCAGGCCCGGCGCGGTCGCACACGCGTTGCGGTACTGCCAGAACGTGATCAGCACGTAGGCGGCGGCGACCATGGCCATCGAGCCAGCGGCCAAGCCGTCCAGCCCGTCGGTGAAGTTGACCGCGTTGGACCAGGCGCTGACGACAACCACGCAGAACAACACAAAAAGCGCCGGAGCCAGTGTGACGGTGGCGATTTCGCGTACGTAGGACAGATTGGAGGTGCCCGGCGTCAGACCGGCCTCGTTGCGGAATTGCAGGACGAGCACGCCGACGAGGACGGCCGCAGCGATCTGGCCGACGGTCTTGGCCGTCTTGTTCAGTCCCAGGTTGCGTGACCGCCGAATCTTGATGAGATCGTCGACGAACCCGACAGCGCCCAACGTGGTGGCCAAGAACAGCACCAGCAGACCAGACGCCGATGGTCCCTGGCCGTTGAATGCCAGGCCGGCCAGGTGGGTGCCGAGGTAACCGGCCCAGATGCCGGCCAGGATCGCGACCCCACCCATCGACGGCGTGCCGCGTTTCGTCTTGTGGCTCGGTGGGCCGTCCTCGCGGATCTCCTGGCCGAAGCCCTGCCTGTTGAACAGTCGGATCAGCATCGGGGTCAACAGGATTGAGACCATCAGCGAAATGGCGACAGCGATGAGAATGTCGATCATCGGGCATCGTCTCGACCGCCGGCGGAAAGCGAATCGGCCAGCGCTCCCAGGCCTGCGGCGTTGGAAGCTTTGATCAGCACCACATCCCCGGGCTGCAGTTCGTCCCGCAGCAGGGCCAGGGCGGCGTCGGCGTCGGCGACAGTGGCGACTTCGCTTTCAGTTTCCGAGCCCCGTGCCCCTTCCATGACTGCGCCGTGGTGCATGGCGCCCATAGATCTCCCCGTTCCCACGACAATGAGTCGAGACACATCTAATCGCACCGCCAACCGGCCGATGCGGTCATGTTCGGATATCGCGTCGTCGCCGAGCTCGGCCATCTCGCCCAGCACCGCCCAACTGCGGCGACGGTCGGCTCCGCTACCGCGGGAGATCCAGGCCAGTGCCTGCATTCCCGCACGCATCGAGTCCGGGTTGGCGTTGTAGGCGTCGTCGATCACCGTCACCCCATCGGAGCGCGTACTCACCCGCATCCGGTGGCCCGACA
>Ga0302326_10011316_pt1 | contig 19237 bp, 14 predicted proteins | sample Palsa_T0_3_FD_202264 | JGI IMG/M metagenome (GOLD analysis project Ga0302326, IMG submission 202264) | Peat permafrost microbial communities from Stordalen Mire near Abisko, Sweden - Palsa_T0_3 | ecosystem: Environmental > Terrestrial > Soil > Palsa > Peat permafrost | place: Sweden: Abisko...
GTGACAAGAGAGACAGTCGCGCACCGCGGGCGGATGCACCGTGCCCTTGATGCCGGCTGCTTTCTTATCGTCGTGACAGGTGAGGCAAAGGGCAGCGGGCGTGGCGGTGATCAGCTTGACGCGCGTTACATCTTTGTTTACGCGGATCTCATGGCAGCTCAAACAGCCGGTTGCCATGGCGGAATGAACGGATTTGCCCTTGGTTTTGTCTTCGTGGCACTCCAGGCATTTTGCGGCATCGGTGTACTTGTCCAGCGGGACGGGATGAACTGCGGCGCCGGCGCGGGTGGCGAAGAGGGCGAGCAGGGCAATGCAAAGCCATACGCATCGAGCGACCACGCGGCAGCCCGGCTGAGCAGCCGTTTTGCGGAACCAGACGGGATGGGGGAGAAATCTCATTGGACACCGAAGAACGCATCAAGCTCGAAGGCTGCCGCAACGCGGTTAAACTGCGCCAGGATGAAACGCGTAAGCGAGCGACTGAACGAGAACAGGTTCTCAGGGACATTAGACATTGCACAGAAACCCGTGACGGTGATTTAGATCACAGCTCGACGGGGCGCCCTGCCTGCTTCCGGATCTCAACGCGGGAATGGCGGAAGCGGCGGACCAAAACGGCAAAAGTCGAACGAGATGAGCAGCAGCACGGCTGGAACGGTTTTTTAAGGAAGCTCTGAATATGCCATCGGCATTCCCTCAGGGGCTAAAGCCCGGGTTCATTTGCGGCACTTGCGGCACGACTAAAGTCGTGCCCTTTCAAGACATCGACTTATTCAGAGTTTCGCTAAAGCGAGCTTACTTCCGTATGCCCATGCCCAGGCGAGACGTGGCTTGCGTCACGGTTCCGTTGGCGTTGTGGGCGGCCTGGTGGCAGACCAGCACGCACGTATTCGCGCCGCGATTGTAGGAAATGGGAAGGCCGCCGTTTGAACCCGCGACATTCACATCGAAATCGATGAGGCGCTCGCCGGAGATGGTTCCGCTGGCCGCACCCATGCCGTGGGCGGTGTGGCAGGTGGAGCAGGTAAAGCCGGCGTTGATGTGGCTGCTGTGCTGATTCCAACTGGTGTTCTGCATAACCTGGTTGGGCAAATCGTGGCACTTCGCGCACAGTCCATAGGGTCCGGCGACACTGAGGTCGGGATTGGGAAAGAGGTTGGAGATCAACTGTCCTGGCGCGGCGGCGTGGCTGAACTCATAGCGGCGTTCCAAAATATGAGTCCATCTCGATCCATGGGGGCCGTTCGGGCCTGCGCCGCCAAATTCGCGATTGTCGTCACTATTGTGGCAGTCGGTGCAGAGAATCTGCGTGCCCATGGCGCGGCCCTGAGTGACTCCATCCAGGTTTAACATGGAGGATCGCAGGCTGGGTTGCGGGAGTGAACTGCTGCGTGCGTGCATGACGGGATGGCTGGAGGTTGAGATGGCGGCGAACTGCGGAATCAGGTTCAAAGGATCGCCGCCGGAAACCGCGCGCACCGCGAAGTATCCATAGATTGGTTGAATCTGTTTGCCCGTGCTGGCGCCATGGCAACGCAGGCAATTTTCGTATTGGTTGATGGCGGGCGTAAGCACGGTGATTCCGTCGCTGGCGCTGATGCCCGCGATGTCCTTCTGCGAAATGCGGATCATCGGCGGAGGAGGGAAGGCTCCGACCGGCTGGGACCCGTGAGCAGCGTGGCAGTCCACGCAGGTCGCATGACGGTTGTTGTTGAGCAGGGTGTTTTCGGCGGCATCGTGTTGATTATTCGCGGCGGGAAATGGGTGCCCGACCTTTGGCGTCGCATACTCTGGAAACACGTTGGCGTAGGGGGCCATGGGAGAGATGTTCGAGCCGTTGTGGCAGGCAATGCAGTCTTGCTCATTCTGGCCGCGGAGTAGCCGCGAGGTTCCGTTCGCGTTGTGCGGGGTATGGCAGGAAATGCAGGCATCGCCGGCGACAGGTGCGTAACTCCCCAAGCCGGCCGTGGGAGATATCTTGTCGGGAGAAAGCGCATGGGCGCTGGCTGGCCAATCAGCGAGCGGGTTGACCTGGCTGGCCATGGTTCGCGTGGGATCATGGCAGGACAGGCACAACTGGCCGCTGGAACTATCCTTCACCAGAAAATTCTGTGACACCAGATCCTTGGCTTGCACATGGGGGTTGTGGCATGAAATGCACTCGACGTTTCCCCCGATCAGCTTTACCGCTCCGGTGGGGTCGAGGGTCTTGCCGCCCGAAACCAGAGAGGCTGCAAGGTCGACGTTATCCTTCAAAGGAAGCACCAGGCCAAATGGGTGCGACGGCTGCATGTTGCTGCCGAGCACGTCCGTTGAATTCATCGATCCGCGCATGGTCACCTGGCCATAGGCCACGGTTGCTCCTACCGCAACGGTGCCGTCATGGCAGCTCAGGCATTCGTTGCTGCTTGCGCCGAGCGTTGGCTGCCTTCCGCGGTTGGCTTCGGTATCGCTTGTGTATGTGGTGTAAGCCTGAGTGGTGAGTGTCTGGTTCCACATGCCGCGGTTCAGCCCGGAGTGCGGCGCGTGACAGTAGGAGCAGGAGTCGGGACGTGCGCCGGTGATAGGCGATTTGCTGCCCGGCCCCAGGTTATGCATGCCCAGCACGTCGCCAGTGATCTGAGCAGGCAGCGCGGTCACGCTCAGCAGCATTGCCAGGCCGGCAAGAAGGATTCTGAGCCTCACTTTGCTCGCTCCCTGACCGGCTGCTTCAACCCGACGAACTGAAAGACCTGGACACGGCGGTTGAACGAGTCTACAACGTATACGTGGTCGGCCTGGTCGATAAACAAACCCGCGGGCAACTGGAACTCTCCGGCATGGGTGCCGCGTGCGCCGAAATGATACAGCAACTCACCTTGCCGGTTGAAGACCTGCACCATGCCCCACTGCGAATCCACCAGGTAGAGGTCGCCTTCGGAGTCGACTGCAACCGCCTTGGGCCGGAACATGGCTCCGGGACTGTCGCCGATCTTGCCGATTGCGTACTGAAATGCTCCGGAGCGGTCAAACACCTGCACGCGGAAGTTCATGGCATCGACGACCAGGAGGTTTGGCCCATCAAGACGCAGTTCGGTTGGCAAATTGAATTCACCCTCGGCCTGGCCGGTTTTGCCGATGGTCTGAAGGATGTGGCCTTGCAAGTCGAGGACGAACACCTGGTCGCGCAGCGTGTCTGTTACGTAAATCCGCTGTGTTGCCGAGTCCACGGCGATTCCAGTGGGCCGCTTGAAATAACCTTCGCCGCCCTTCAGGCTGCCGATGACATGCAGAAACTTTCCGCTGGGCTCGAAGACCAAAATCTCGCCTGCGTCCGAGTCGGTCACGTAGATGTTGTCCTGGGCATCGACGGCGACGCATTGCGGCGTGTGCATCGGGTCCTTTTCCCGGTCATTGCGCTGGATGAACTTGTACTTGTGCTGCACGAAGTCGAAGATGTGTACGCCTTCCGCGCCGGGATCGGTAACGATGATGCGTCCGTGCGAATCGGTGGCGATGCTGTACGGGCGCACCAGGGAGTGGAAGTCAGGCGCGCCGGCGATGACATCGACGAGTTTGTTCCAGAAGCCGCGGTTCGGTTTGACTTCGGTTTCCGAGTTGAAGCTGTGTTCCCAGGAGAGCTTGCGCCCGCCCTCGAGGTACATCTCCCATAGCTCCGGCGTGGCGGCCCTGGGCTTGGATTTTGGCGACGCCTGAATTGGAAACGGCAGCAGCGCAGCGACAGCCAGAATTGCATTCAGGATCGCGACCATGCCTTGGGCCGCGCTCCGCCGTTGCCGACGCATCCGGCTTAGAAGAAGTTGAACCAACGCGACACCCCGATGTAGTAGGAGGATACAACTTCCGGCACTGAGCCAGACTGGCTGAAGCCCTGTTCCAACCGGGAGAACCCGCTGACAAAGCTCAATTTGCGAACCTGGTATTGGATCAGGGTATTGAACTGGTTGCTCTCGTTCGTGGACATGGTTCCGCTGCTTGAGGTGTTGCTGGAAGACTTGGCATAGGCGGCAGTGAACCCAAGCTTTTTCACCGGTGAACTGGATAGCCCAAAGGAATAGCCATCGCCACCGAACAGGCTGACCAGGCTGGAGGGCAGAATGGGTGAGGGAATCGGGATCGGCACCAGGCCCGCTCCAGTCGCCAGCGCCTGTCCACTTGCTTTCGAGTAATTCCCAGTGGCCGTGATCCAGGGTCCATATCCCACGCCGCCGTTGTAACTCTGGCTGCTGTTGGCTGTGCCTGCTTGCTCGGTCAGTGCGGTGCGCGCGGCGCCAGCGCCCGCGTTTGCGTTGAATTTTCCCCAGCGCCGGGCTACGCTGCCCGAATAGTTATAGGACGAATTCATGTAGGTGACCAGCAAAGTCTGCACGTTCTGCCCATAGCCGAACGAGCCGCTCACCTTCCATCCCTGAATCTGGCTGGAGTAATTCTCAGTGGTTGAAAAGCCGAGAGTATTTTCGCCGGTCTTGTCCGCGGTATTCTCGGTTACATTCAGCGCGGCGTTGAAATTGCCTTCAAGAAGCGCACGCGAATACGTAGCGCTTCCGCCATAGGAGTTGACTCCGTAATCCTCTCCCAGGAACGACTGGGCGCGGCGCTCGACATAGGCCGATGTTTGCAGATTCAGGAGGGGTGTGTAGCTGGCAATGCCCACCAGGTCGAGGGAATTCGACTCCTGGTTCGAGTTGAGAGCCGGGACTGCGCCCCCCGAAGAGACTGCGGGAGCGCCGCCGGCACCGACTACAGACTCAATCAACTGTCCAGCGAGGTTGTCGGAATAATTCGCGCTCGCTGAAAACGAAAGCTTCTCGGTCGGATGCACCGCCGCGAGGGTGTTGATCAGATCGATGGTTCCGCTGGAGATGGAACCGAGGTAGTTGCTGTTCCATTCGGAACGGTTGATGCCCGCCGATGCCGACCCATGCAGGGGCAGCTGGTGCGTGACATTGAACCCATAGCCGGTGTTGCTCGACTGTGTTTCGTTCGCCTGGTCACCCACCACCACCTCCGGAATCAGCGAGTGACTCGCTCCCGTCGCATAGTAGGCGCCCATGTTGAATCCTGCGATTCGATAGCCGGAATGGAGGTTGAGCGAATGAAACGCGTTTTCCCCTTCATCGTTCGCGCCGTATACCGAGTACTGGCTGCTGCCCATCTGGAAGCCCGCAGAGAAGCTGGGAGCGTCGGGAAGGTTTTCGCTCCAGTTGATGCCAAACGTATCGTTGTCGCCGTGGGTTACGTAGTTCGCGATTCCCGGAACAGCATAGTTCCCCTCACTGTTGTAAGCCTTGGAATAGCTGATCGAACCGTGAAAATGGCTGCCTCCGAAGATGGTGCTGTTGAAGTTGATGCCGCTGGCATCGGAGATCGACTGGAAGTCAGAATTCGCGCGCGACTGGTTAAGGTAAACAGCGGCGTTGAAGGATAGAAAATTTGGGTTGTAGTAGGAGCCAGAGAGGTTCGCTGCGCCTCCCAGCGCCCAGCTGTGGTCTGAGGCGGTCAAGTTCCCGAAGTCCGCGGTGTATCCGGGGGCGATGTTGCCGCTCAAGTCCGTTCTGAGTTCGCCAAGCCGGATTTGTGCGCTGACAGGCCAAGCGAGCAGCAGAAGTGCTGCCTGCAAAAACCAGGCGATTCGCGAAGCACGCGCAACTGCAGGCCAAGAATGCATACGGCTAAGAATCCCATTCACAGATCCGATATCGCTTCAGCGATACCGCCCGTCCTTCGAAACCAGGTGCAGCTTTCTGGGGCCGGGGGTGGAGTGCAGGCTCTTTTCTGCAGCCTCTACAGCTCCTCGACTTTCGCGTTCTGCCGCAACTTCTTATCCAGTTCGGCGCGAAGCTGGTTCTTCTTGCTCTGTTGCAGTTCTTTTTCCAGTGGCGCTTTCACGTTCTCAAACCTTGCCTTGCCGGCCGGGGTATGGTCCCCAAGGCGCACGATCGTGTATGCCTGCTCGATCTGAATCACATTGCTTACGTCGCCCACCTTCATCGCTGCCAGCGCCTTCATAACCTGTGGCGCGAGTTGGTCGGCAGGGATGGGCTTGTGCTGGCCCATCATCACTCGATAATCGTCATCGGAGATCTTCTCCGCCAACAGCCCGAAGTTTTCTGCCGTCTTTGTTGCCCGTGCCTGGGTCAGCGCCTTTTCCGCGCGTCCAGCCCCTTCCTTCAACTGGGCAGCAGTCGCTTTAGGAGGAGGGAGCACGGAGATGGTCTGGAACGTAAACGATTCCGGATGCGCAAAGCGGACGGGATTCTTGTCGAAGTAAGCGCGGGCCTCGGTCTCGGTGATCGCGCTCTTGTTCTCGACCTCGGTCTTTAAAAATGCTTCAATCAGCAGCGAGCGCCGGATTTTTCCCTGCAACAACTGCTCCGAGCCGTGAAAATCGCTCTGTAAAAATGCATTGAATTCATCTGGCGTGGCAAACTGTTTGCGGAAATCCGCCTCGGCGTGCTGTATTTTCGCGGCAGACATCGTCATGTTCCTGCGCTGCGCTTCCTGATACACCAACTCTTCAAACACGATCATTTTCATGGCGCCATCGCGAATCTGCGCCTCCAGGTCTTTCGGAATCCCGTTGTGCTGGCGGCCATAGGGAAAAATGGCATATTCCTCGCGCACCAGGTCGGCATCGGTGAGCACAGAACCGTTCACGCGCGCCACCGGTTTGGCGGCCGTGGCCGGCTTTGTTGCCGCCGGAGCAGGCGCCTGCGAAAACACGGTCGGGGCATGGGAGGCTACCTGGCCGCCGGCCGCTGCGATGGCCAGCAGAAAGAATGCGAAGATTGAAAGTCTTGACCTCATAATGTCCATCCTGATTCAAAAAAGGGATTTCGGGGAAAGAAGGGGGAGGGAAATCGATGCTCCCTCCCCTTCATGCATTCGGGTTAGAATATGGTTCCTGCGGTGCCGCCGTTGGATTCGTTGGCTTCGCCACCATGGCACTGGCGGCAGAATTGCGCGGTCTGGTTGCTGCCGGCGGTGCCGCTGGCCGGGTTGTACGGTCCGCGAAGGAAGAACATGGTCGCGTAGGGACCAGGCGCCTGACCGGAGTTCTTGGCGGTCACATTGACCACGTTCATCAAGTGCTGGTTGTGGCAAGTGGTGCAAACAACTACGGGAGTGTTGTTGTAAACGCCTGGGCTGACAAAGAAGCCGTAGTTGGTTACGAACCTGGAAGAGTTTGCACCGGTCATCTGGACCACTCCGGCCGCGGTGATGGTGCAATCCCAGTTGTACTGGCCGGTGCAACTCATGGCGGCATTCAGGCCTACCGGGTGGTCATTGAGGTAATTCCCTTTGGTAGAGCCATCGTTTCCGAGCAGGGTGGGAACGGTGTTGTAGGTTCCGTAGGTTGCGGGCAAGGTCTCATAGACCTGGTTCTTCATCATGGCGCCCTCTGCCAGGTTGCCGTCATGGCAGCTTAGGCAGGTGAGCAGGCCGTTTACGTCCGGCGTCCCGACTGTCATGTTGATCGGCAGGGTCTCGGTGGTGCTGCTGGTTCCGTTTACTCCGGCGAATTGAAGAGTCTTGCCATACAGGCTGCCGACATCCTCGCCCCAGAGAATGGAGCTTCCCGAATTTGGGTCAGCGGTTTTTGCGGCGCCGTTGCCGTATGCGCCGCTGTGCGGAGCGTGACATCCGGCGCAGCCGCGACCGTAGTTGAGGTGAGCACCGAGGACATCAGTCGCCGGCGCCTGAATCTGGGCAGCCGCGAAGCCCGCGGCGGTAAGAAACATCAGGACGATTGGAAAATTGCGTTTCATTTTGGTAGAGCCTCCTAGTGCTCGCTTGGTGCTGCTCGACTAAACCGTGAAGTTGACCGTAGCCGACCCCACCGGTGTTGTTTTCAAGCTCAGTCTTTCTTGAGCGCATGGGCTTGACGACTGCCGTTGCCGCGGGATGAGCCGATGGCTGGCTGCATCTCGTGAGAGATTTCATAGAAAGAAGGGTTGACATTTTCCGAGATTGGGAATTGAGACGCCTGCGGGAAGTTGCCACCTGGCAGTGTGCCCTGTGGCACAGTGACGTTGGTGCAAGACCCCGAAGTAATTTGAATCCCCTTGTGTCGTTTTCATACGATTTCATGCGCGAGAACCGTCACTCTCTGGACCCTGGATGACCTTCTGCACGGCGTTTGGCAAGCCCTCGACGCCATGACCGCATATTTTCAGGGGACAAAGGTCACTATCCGTGATGCCTGTCACAGGATATGCAGGGAATTGCCGAGGGTGTGATCTGTGTCACATTCCCGGATGCCGCGGATTGCTCAAATCACTGTGTGAGCACGCTAATGTGGAGCTGCAAAGATGCGGACGCAGAGGCCGGTGAGAACCACGCAGCGGGTTTCGATAAGTTCTTCAGCGATTCGGTCTTGGCGGTTTAGAGAGTTCTAATCATGAGCAGTTTCGACTTCCGGGGAGACTACGGCATGGCAAACGAAGAAACGGCTGCACCAACGGCAAGCGAAACCTTGCGGTCGGCGTATGTTTACGGGATGGCATTGACGTGCCTGGCGGCGGGCCTGGCAATCGGGTATTTGCCTCGTGGATTGCAATCCCCGGCTTCTCCGGAACAAGCTGCGACCAATTCCGCGGCGGCGTCTTCCGAGCGCCCTGTAAGTGCGGGGCAGATGCCCGGTGCGCGCAAAATGAACCAGATGACCGACACACCCGCACAGGCCTCGCTGAACAGCGCGCCGCCCTTGCCCCATGCAGGACATATGCCCACTCTTGAACAGATGAAGCAGATGGCCGACAAGCAGGCAGCGCCGCTCAAGGAAAAGCTGAAGAACGATCCGAACAACAGGGTTGAACTGATGCAGGTGGCAGCCATTTACCACACCACTCACCAATTCAAGGAAGCGGCTGATTACTATGCGAAAGCGGTGCAGGCGGATCCCAGGAGTGTTGCCGCTCGAACCAAACTGGCAACAAGCCTGTTTCGCAGTGGCGATGCGGACGGCGCCATCGCGCAACTCAATCGGGCATTGGGCTATGCCCCCAACGACGCCAATGCGCTATTCGACCTGGGCATGATCCGGTTGCAGGGGAAACGGGACGGGCGGGGCGCGGTGGCGGCATGGCAGCGATTATTGAAGACCAATCCGCAAATGAGCTCTGAGCGCAGAGCCCAGGTTCAGAAATTAATGGCGGATGTGAAGACGACGCTGACGGATCGAGATGGAATGGAAGGGGCGCGGGGCAATGAGGGACACTAAGCGAACTCAAATAGCGCAATGGACGAAGAAGCAGGCCGCGGTCCTGGGGGTGATCTGCCTGACGGCTGGAATCGCCGGCGGCTGGACGATCCGCGCATCGCAGAATCCGGCGATCACCGGCCCCTCGAATGCGGCCGTTGGTTTCGCGCCAGGGACCGCCGGCGCGAGTCCGGCATCCCAGATACCCAACTCCGCGCAATTGAAGGCAATGGCCGATGCGCAGGCAGCCCCGTTGCTGGATAAACTCAGGTCGGACCCGGACAATCCGGGTTTGCTGACCAGCATCGGCAACTCGTATTACGACGCGCAGCAGTATCCCATCGCAGTCGACTACTACGGGCGCGCCCTCAAGAGCAGGCCGTCTGACGCGGCCGTGCGCACCGATATGGGGACTGCTTACTGGTACATGGGAAACGCCGATACGGCGATCGCGGAGTTGAACAAGGCGCTCGTTCATGCCCCTGCGAATCCCAACGCGCTTTTCAACCTTGGGCTAGTCAAGTGGCAGGGGAAAAAGGATGCGGCGGGCGCAATGGCCGATTGGGAAAAGCTGCTGGCTGCAAATCCGAATTACGAAGGAAGAGACAAAGTGGAACAGATGATGGCCGAGGCGAAGCAACATGCAGCGGTCGGCCGGTGAATGACTGCCCTTTTTCGTGCCTGTCAAGCCGATCGGATAATGGTGGATCGGCGACGCGGTCAGGCTTCGCTCCGCACCCTACGGGGCGGGGGCAATTGAACTGGATTGCATTCCCAGGGGTGCGTCCGCGGAAGCGGACTTCCCCTGGGCAACTTTCGCCTCCTCCCTCCGGGAGGTTTTCGGTAGTCGATCGTTTTCCGTTCGAAGGGGACCTTCCTCGGCAAAAGAGTCGTCGATTCGGATCCTCTGCCGCATCCCGCAGGCCGTTCCGCCAGCGGCCGGGTTTTGTGAGAGAATGACACCACTCACTTTGGGTTGAAGTGAACAGCGAATGAGTGTCGACAAGGGCGATAAACCAGACTCGTTGACGCAAGAAGCTGCGCAGGAAAATGAGCGGCTGGTGCGGGCCATTGTGGGGGGAGATCGTGAAGCAGAGCAGGCGTTCGCCGCCCGCTTTATGCGGCCGGTCAAGGCCATGTTGCTGGCTCGCTCCCGCGACCCCGATGTGGCTGCCGATCTGCTTCAGGATGTGATGATTGAGGCAATCTGCGCCCTGCGCCGGGGGCAGTTGCGAGAGCCGTGGAAGCTGTCTTCGTTTGTCATCGCCATCGCGCGCAACCGGCTCAACAACCACTTTCGCACCTCAGCGCGGACCCCGGAATCGCTTGAGTTCCCGGAAAATCTGCCGGATTTGTCGTCCGACGCGGCAAAAGTGGAGGAGCAGGAACGGGAAAGCCTAGCCATGAGCGCCATCTCAAGCCTCGACCCGGTGGATCGATCAATCTTGCAAATGACTCTTGTGGATGGACTTAAGCCAGGCGTCATTGCCCAAAGGCTACAAATGAATCCGGAGGTAGTCCGGCAGCGGAAGCTGCGGGCGACTCGCCGCGTAATCGATTTTGTACGGCGCAAGTCACAAAACGATTCCTCCGACCACATTGTTGTAGGAAAAGTAACATGACCGATTGCACAGGAACACTGACTGATCGATGGCTCGAGCGCTACATCCAGGGAACTCTGCCTGAACATGAAGCGCAGCAGTTTGAGGAGCACTATTTCGAGTGCCCGGATTGTCTGGCTCAAGTAGTGGCTCTTCAGGCTGTGACGAGGAGACTGGGCACCCAACCGCGAATGCCTGTAAAGGCTCCGATTCCGTGGCCCATCCGGGTTACCGCACTGACGGCAATCGCCGCGATGCTGTTGATTGGCTTCATCGTCTTCCGGGTGAAACGCACCTCGCCGCCGCAGCAGGCTGTTGCTGTTGCGCCGACGGCTCCTGTTACGAAGCCGGCTCCGCAGCCCTCGTTGGCTGCCTCGGCAGTCTCGCGGCTTGCCGATTTGACCATGCCGGCGTTTCAGGCACGCACCCTGCGCGGACAAAGCGGGGATCTCAACTTCGATTCGGGAATGAAAGCCTATACACGCCAGGATTGCCGGAGCGCGGTGAAGGCTCTCGCGCAGGTTCCAGCGCACGGTGAAGATTCGCTTGCCGCACGGTTCTTCATGGGGGTCTGCCAGATGCGCGATGAGGACCTTGGAGCAGCGAGCAGGACCCTGGAGTCAGTTGCCAATGGCGGAGATTCTCCGCAGCAGGAGGCGGCGCTCTACTACCTGGCGCAGGTTGCGCTGGAACGCAACGATGCCGGCGCGGCACGGCGCTACCTTGCGCGCACGGTTTCCCTGCACGGCGACTTTGAATCGCGGGCCCGCGCGGAGTTGACCAAGATCCGCTGAATCGGACACACGTGGTATTGGGCCGGGTTCGTCGGCTTGGGAGGGTGGGGATAGGATCGGCGATGCTGCCAGTCCCAATTCCTTCTGTTCAACTTTGCGGAAGAGTGAAAGAGTCCTGCCATGAGACGAGCGATGCGCACAGCGATAGGAGAGATTCGGTGCTTGCTGGTCGCTTTGCTGCTCTGTGCCCCGTGCGCCGGGCAGCAGACAGCGGCGCCAGCAAGTTCTCCGGCGGACGGCATTGCCAAAGCGCGCGAGGCGCTGAAGGCCGCGGAGGCTGCGCATCCCGGGGACACGCCGGAAGTGGCCGCGGCAATGAATGGCCTGGTCTCGCTGCAAATTGACGCGGGGGTAGCGGACCGCGACACGCTGTCGCTGGTGGACCGCATGGTGGAGATTGCCAAGGCGACCGAAGGGACGCGCAGCAAAGCTTACGAGGGAACCCTGGTGATCCGGATGGACGTGCTTACCGGACTTAACCGCGCGCCCGAAGCACGTGTGGTTGCGGAAGAGGCATTTGAGATTGCGCAAGAGAACTTTCCAGATTCGTCGGAAGCGGGCGCCGCTGCTGGCGCCTTAGGAAGAATCTGCTACAAGCTGGGCGATTACCCATGTGCAATCCATGCCCAGGAATTCGCGGTGGCGCAGGAGCGGAAAATCGCCGGCGCCAATAGCGCGGAGTTGAGTGCATCGCTCAATAACCTGGGGGCGCTGAAGAGCCGGATGGGCGACGTGAACGGCGCCATCAAGGCATTGGAAGAGGCCGTGGCCATTGCCTACCGCATTGACCCGAATGACAACCACATCGGGGTCATCGAGAATAACCTGGGTTCGAATTACCTGAAGGTTCAAGACTTTCCCAAGGCCGCTGAGCACCTGAATCGTGCCATCGATATGCTGACCAAGCTTTACGGTGCGGATAACGTGAGGCTGATGCAAGTCAACCGCAACCTGGGTGCGCTCTATACGCGCACCGGCCAGTTTCCACTTGCCTGGAAGGCCTATGAGTTCGCGCTGCAGAACAAATACGAACAGATGGATAACAATGCCACCAACCACGCCCAATTCGCGCAGTCGCTGGCACAAGGAGGCAATGCTCGGCGCGCGGTTGAAGAGGGACTCACAAGCGCGCGCATCAGCCGGGAGATCTTTGTGCTTCAGGCGCGCACGCTTCCCGAGCGCCAGGCGCTGGCATACGATGCGACGCGCCCTCGTGGCCTGGATACTTCGATTTCAGTAGTTCTCAAGCATGCGGAGTTATCCAACGCGGAGATTTATCAGGAACTGATTCGTTCACGCGCGCTGGTGGCCGACGAAATGGCGCGGCGGCAAAAGAATTTGAACGCGAACAATGACCCCGAGACAGCGCGCCTGCTGGGAGAGCTTAACCAGGCGCGAAGCGATTTGCTTGCAGCCGAGAATTCGACTTCAGATAAATCTGCTCGGGCTGACAAGGTGAGTGCCGCAACTGGCCGGATGGAGAAGATTGAACGTGAACTTGCTGAGCGTAGCGCCGCCGCGCGCAACGATGAGCGAATCTACCTGGTGACGACGGACGATGTGCGGCACAGCCTGCCGGCGCACTCAGTCTTGATTTCGTATGTCGAGTATCGCCGGCGCGCCGTGGATACGGTGGACCCGGCAGCCGCCGAAGCACCTTCCTACATGGCCTTCGTGCTGCATCCCGATTCAGGCAGGATTGTGGCCTTCGATCTGGGCGAAAGCAAGAGCATTGCAGATTCGGTTGCCAAGGCACGTTCCGCCGCCGATGCCGAGGCTCACGGGGGCGGCCTTGGCTCCACGCGCAACGAGCGAGCCTATCGGGAAGCGGCTCTTGCCTTGCGCAAGCGCATCTGGGATCCGCTGCAAGCTGAGCTGGGCGACGCGAAGCTGGCACTGGTTGTTCCCGATGGCGTGTTGAACCTTATTCCGTTCAGCGCGCTTCCCAGCGGCAACGGTTACATGGTGGAGAATGGACCAGTGATTCATGTGCTGACCAGTGAGCGCGACCTGGTCCCCGGTGAAGGGGGCGTGAAGAAGGCCGGCTTGCTGGCGGTGGGCAGCCCTCAGTTCGAAATGGCCGCGGTTGCGGGCGATGCATCGCGACTGCGAGACGCATCGGTGCCTTGCGAGGACTTCCGCAGCCTGCAATTTCATTCGCTGCCCGGCACCGGTGTGGAAGTTGCCGATATTGCCAAATCGTGGCGTCGATGGAATGGCGCGGAGCCCTCGGCTCTGCTGACCGGAGCCGATGCGACTCGAAACCGCTTTATCGAGCAGGCAAGCCAGAATCGCGTTCTTCACGTTGCCACCCATGCGTTTGTGCTGGACCGCGGTTGCGGCGACGGCAACCCTCTGCTGCACTCGGGGCTGGTGTTCGCAGGGGCCAATGCAACCCGCGATGCGGCCATCCTGACGGCGCAGCAGATTGCATCGCTCGACTTGAGCGGCGTGGAGTGGGCGGTGCTGTCTGCCTGCAACACCGGCAACGGCGAATTGCACGACGGCGAAGGCGTGCTCGGGCTTCAGCGTGCCTTCCGCGTGGCGGGGGCGCACAGCGTGATCATGACTCTGTGGCCTGTGGACGACGATGTGACCCGCCAGTTCATGCATGAGTTATACGCCCAGCGACTGGGCCGTCATACAACCACGGCGGATGCGGTGTGGAACTCATCGCGCAAGTTGCTGGTGGAGCGCCGCGCCGCGGGAAAGAGCACTCACCCGTGGTACTGGGCTGGATTTATCGGCTCGGGCGGGTGGGAATAAGGAATTCTTCCGTCACAAAATCTGCCCAGAGACCACTACTGATTGCACGCACCCGCGTCGCCGGTGGACGGCGAGCCTTTCACCGAGGCTCAGCTCAAGCCGCAGACGGAATTCCAAGGGTGTGATGGAAGGCTTTTCTGCGATGGCTTTTTTCGGAATTCAACCGACAAATAAGATTTGGAAGGTGATGGCGTTGATGGCGAGTGTATTGGCCGGACCGGCAGGGCTGCAGCAGGCGATGGCCCATGCGGCGCCTGCCCCTGCTTCCGGGGCAATCGACACTTGTGTAAGCAAAGCGCTCGGCGTGGGCCGGGTTGTGACTTCGCCGAGCGATTGCCGCCCGGATGAGTATTTTGTGACCGTGTATCAATCGGAACGGGAGGCGCTGGCATTGGTCCGGCCGGGGATTGGCGCAGGGGCTTACTCGGAACCTGCGGGCCTCGACCTCGCTTCGCTAGCTCCGTCTCTCAATGCGTACAAGAGCGTGTTTGCGCAAGCCTCCGGCAAGAGCCGAAAGGTATGCCAGAGTGTGCTGAGCGGAATCGACCAGGGCAAGCTACAGGATCTGGGGCAGACCTGGTGCGACGCGGCGAAGCGATTCGAGGCGAATGTGGAGAGTTGCCAACTGGGACGCTCAGCTGAATCTCCGACATTGGCCTGCGTAGAGACTTTGACCGTCCATCCAAAGGACGGCGATCCGAAACAGTACAAGACATTAAAGACATTTCAGCTGAGTGGTCAACCGGACGGGACATGGCTGATCGCCGGCTGGTAAACGAATTTGCCGCGTAGAGTTGCGATTCCAGCCGATTCCCGAGTTACAAGCGGCAGATGAGCAACTCGCGCTCGTAAACCATCTCTGGAGGGAGATGGTCGTGGAGCAGGAGAAACAGTTCTTCATGCTCCATGACTTCTCTTCTCCAGGCAGCCCGGTCGACGTTTTGCAACAGATCGAACTGCGCCTTGGGGAAATCGAGTCCCGTCCAGTCGATCTCGTCGTAATAGGGCGTCCATCCGATGGGCGTTTCGTTCGCCATTGCGCGTCCGCGGGCGCGGTCCACGATCCAGCGCAGCACACGGATGTTTTGACTGAAGCCAGGCCAGATGAATTTGCCGTTTTCGTCCTTACGAAACCAGTTCACGTGAAATACCCTTGGCGTGGTCGTAAGCATTCGCTGCATTTTGATCCAGGTGCGGAAGTAATCTCCCATGTGATATCCGCAAAAGGGCAGCATGGCCATCGGATCGCGGCGCACTTTTCCAACCACTCCAGCAGCAGCGGCCGTTGTCTCCGAACCCATTGTGGCGCCCATGTAGACAGCCGACGACCAGTTGAACGCCTGATACACCAGGGGAATGTTTGCGGAGCGACGCCCGCCAAAGACGATTGCCGAAATCGGCACGCCGTCCGGTGACTCCCAATCTTCATCCATTACTGGGCATTGGGCTGAGGGCGCCGTGAACCTCCCGTTGGGATGGGCGGCTAACTCCCCGGTTTTTTTGCCGATCTCGGGAGTCCATGGACGGCCTTTCCAATCCAGACACTGGGCAGGAGGTTCCTCCGTCATGCCTTCCCACCAGACGCCGAGGTCAGGGGTTAAAGCCACGTTGGTGAAGATGGTATTGCGGCGCAGTGTCGCCATCGCATTCGGATTTGTTTTCTCGGATGTGCCCGGCGCGACACCAAAGAATCCGGCTTCGGGATTGATGGCTCTCAACTGGCCGGTGGCGTCGGGCCTGATCCATGCAATGTCGTCGCCTACGGTCGTGATTTTCCAGCCCTCAAATCCCTGGGGAGGAACCATCATGGCGAAGTTTGTCTTCCCGCAGGCGCTGGGAAAGGCCGCTGCGACATACGTTTTTTCTCCCTCGGGATTCTCCAAGCCAAGAATCAACATGTGCTCGGCCATCCATCCTTCGTCTCGCGCGATATTGGAAGCGATGCGCAGCGCGAAGCATTTCTTGCCCAGCAATGCATTGCCGCCGTAGCCCGATCCATAACTCCAAATCTCGCGTGTTTCAGGAAAGTGAACGATATACTTCTCGCTGTTGCACGGCCAGGGAACATCCTTTTGGCCTGGCGACAGCGGAACTCCGACGCTGTGCATGCAAGGCACCACGCGCTGTTCGCCTTTGTCTATCTCCGCGAACACGGGCAGTCCGATGCGGGCCATGATGCGCATATTCACGACCACGTAGGCCGAGTCAGTGAGTTCGACACCGATGCGCGCCATCGGCGAACCAACCGGTCCCATGCTGAAGGGCAGCACATACATGGTGCGGCCTTTCATTGACCCGCGAAAAAGTGACTTCAACTTCTTTCGCATTACGTAGGGATCTTCCCAGTTGTTGGTGGGGCCGGCATTGTCTTTGGAGAAGGAGCAGATAAAGGTGCGATCTTCCACGCGCGCCACATCGTTGGGCGCGGATCGCGCGTAGAAGCAGCCCGGCCAAAGATCTTCATTCAGTTTCGTAAACGTCCCGGAATCGACGAGGAGTTGGCAGAGGCGGTCGTACTCTTGCTGCGAGCCATCGACCCAGTGAATGCGGTCGGGCTGAGTGAGGTCTGCCATCTTTTCCACCCAGCGCAACAGGTGCTTATTGGTGGTCAGCGTCGATTCAATCATCGAAGTTTTTGCCATGGGACACTTTCCTTAATGAAGCCAGCATAATGGATGTTTCCGGGTGAATTGTCTGCGTCCCGAGTCTTTCCTTTCACCGGCCGACTCGGACGGAATCGTAATTCTGGAAAAGCAGTTCATGTTCCCGCTGGGGTCGATCTGAAGTTAAACCCTCGCGGGAGATAGTGTGCTCCAGTCATTATTCAGTATCGCATCTGGTTGCTTATCGCTGGGCGAAACGAAGGAAAAGGCCAATGCCTTCACGCATGAAGCGGGGCAGGATTGGACCGCTTCCTTACGGGGCTCTGGAGCCTCTCGACGCCGCGTTGGACGGGCGATGACTGGATCAGCCTGGAGACTCCGGCAGTCCGATTGCACAGCGTGCAATGTCGATGAAGCTTCAGATGCAGTCAGCCGATTGCCTTTTTACGGATGCACGATGTCTACGATCTTGGAATCCGGCTCGGTCCAGGCCGCGGCGCCCGCATGGGTTAACTGTTGCTTCGCGTCATCCCAATGCAGCGTGGTAATGGAGCCCGCCCGGTTCTCGTAGGAATACGTCGTACCGTCGTCGGAATAGAGCGCGAAGTCCGCGTCCGCTCCGGGGTAGACTCGCACGGCTGCAATAGCCTGCGGCTCATGTGTGCTCAGAACCGGAGCACCCAGCGGCACAACCGACCCTGCTCTTACGAAGAGCGGAATGGTGTCGATCGGCGCGTCCGCAGTGATGGTCTGCCCGCCTTTGATTCGCGCATTGGTCCAGTAGTTATACCAATCGCATCCTTCGGGGAGGTAAACCTTGCGGCTGGTTGCTCCCTGCTCAGTGACAGGCGCCACCAGAAACGCCGGGCCGAACATGTATTCGTCGCGAATGTCGGCGACATTCGGATCGCCGGGATAGTCCATGAAGAGGGGGCGCATAAACGGAGCGCCCGTCTGGTAGGAGCGGTAGGCCTGCGAGTAGATATAGGGGATTAACCGATATCGCAGGCGCAGATACTTTTCCAAGATCGCCTCGGCTTGCTTGCCGTACGACCATACCTCGTTGTGCATCCTCTCGCCGTGCGCACGCATGACGGGTTGGAAAGCTCCCCACTGGAACCAGCGCACGAATAACTCGGGATAGTCTTCATAACCATCCACGTTGTCCCCTGCGTCAGATGCACCGATCAACGGCTTATGGGCCGCGTGGTAGTTGGAGTAGATCTGCGGTGAGAAGAAGCCGGCGATGTCGGTGTCCCAATAAGGCATGCCGCTGGCGGTAAAGTTCAGCCCCGCCGGAATGGAACGCTTCAGCATGTCCCATGTTGAGACGATGTCACTGGACCAGAAGACGGTTCCGTTTCGCTGTGCTCCCAGGTACGCGGCCCGCGCCAGGATCATGACTCTCCGGCTGTCGCCAAAATCGCGGCGGAAACCCTCATACACTGAGGCTGTGTGGAACAAGGGATAAGCGTTGTAGTAGCGGGTGCCTGAACCGATCCAGAAGACGTCTTTCGCCGGATCAATATCCGGCTCGGTTTCATCCAGCCACAGGTAATCGAAGCCATAGGGCTTCACATAACGGTCGCGAATCTTCTCCCAGAACCACCTGGCAGCCTCGGGGTTGGTTGTGTCGAGGTTCGGGCCGATGGCGTCCTTGTACCCTCCGGGGTCCGGCTTTCCATCGGGGGTATGCACCAGCCATCCTTTGCTCTGCAGCATGTCATAGAACTGGGTGCCCTGGGAGTAGTGCGGCCACACGCTGAGAAGGGTGGTCACACCCATGGAGTTAAGTTGCTTATTCATGGAGGCGGGATCGGGCCACCGGGCCGGGTCCAGATCCATCTCACCCTGGCGCGTCATGTTCAGGAAGTCCACGACCAGCACATCCAGCGGCAATTGGCGGTCGCGATATCCCTTGGCAATGTCGAGCGCCTGCTCCTGGGTGGGATAGATGGCCTTGCTTTGAATGTAGCCGTAGGTGGCTTTGGGCAGCAGGTGCGTGACCCCGGTAAGCTGGCGATAGCCCGTGTAGATTTCATCGGTCTTTTCGCCGGCAATCACAAAGAAGGAGACGCGGTCGCCGACCTCGGACGACCAGACATTCTGCTGATTGAAGCCGAGATCGATGGTCGTCTTGGAGGGGTTGTCCCAGATAAGACCGTAGCCTCGGCTCGACACCATGAAAGGAACACAGACGTTCTCGCCTCCAATCGCGCCGTAATTGTGCCAGCATTCAATGCGATGATCGCGGAGATCGAGAAACCCCTG
>Ga0302326_10011317_pt1 | contig 19236 bp, 10 predicted proteins | sample Palsa_T0_3_FD_202264 | JGI IMG/M metagenome (GOLD analysis project Ga0302326, IMG submission 202264) | Peat permafrost microbial communities from Stordalen Mire near Abisko, Sweden - Palsa_T0_3 | ecosystem: Environmental > Terrestrial > Soil > Palsa > Peat permafrost | place: Sweden: Abisko...
CATGAATGCACTGTTCGCTCGGATAGGGCCGGTGTGTCTGATTGAACTCCACGAGCAGCTGCTGCCGTTCGGCTTGCGATAGCAGCTTCAGGGTGCTGATGCGCTGCTGATCATCGGCCACCATGGCTTCGAGCAGGCTGAGCAGGTGCGCGCTCATGCGCTCGATGCTGGCGCGATCGAACAAATCGCTGGCGTACTCCAGCGCCCCCTCGATCCTCTCTCCCACATCCCGCAGCAAGAGGGTCAGATCAAACTTCGCGCTGCTGCGCGGGGGTTTGAACTCACTGACCTTCAACCCCGGCAGACTCAGCACTCGCTCTCCCGGCGCGTTGTCGAAGGCCAGCACGGCCTGGAAGATCGGGTTGTAACTCAGGCTGCGTGCGGGTTGGAGCGCTTCGACCAGATGCGCGAAGGGAAGGTCCTGATGCGCGTACGCCTCGAGCGTGCTGGCCCTGATCTGCGCGAGCAACTCGTTCACGCTCGGGTCATCCTCCAGACGCACGCGCAACGCCAGCGTATTGGCGAAAAAGCCCATGAGCGACACGAGTTCGCGGCGCTGCCGGTTCGCCACCGGTATGCCGATCACCACGTCGCGCTGCCCGCTGAGCTGGCTCAGCAACGCCGCCCAGCCCGTCAGCAGCGACATGAACAGCGTCACCCCGTGACGCTGGCTCAAACGGCGCAAACCCGCCGTCAGCTGCCCCGACAGTGTCAATTCAACCCTGCCGCCTGCATAACTCTGCGCCGCCGGGCGTGGCCGGTCGGTCGGCAACTCCAACAACCCCGGGGCTCCTGCCAAATGAGCGCGCCAGAACCCCACCTGCTCGTGCAGCACCTCGGCTTGCAACCACTGCCGTTGCCACACCGCGTAGTCGGCATACTGTATGGGCAGCGCTGGCAAGGGGTTGGGCTTACCTTGACTGAAGGCGCCATAGAGCGCTGCCACTTCCCGCACCAATACACCGATGGACCAGCCATCCGAGATGATGTGATGCTGCGTGATCAGCAGGAGATGTTCCTCGGGCCCCAGGCGCAGCAGTTGACCGCGAATGAGCGGACCAGTCGACAAATCAAAGCGCTCGGTCGCTTCGCTCCCGCTCAACTCATTGACCCGCTGCTGTTGCGCCGCCCCAGACTGGCCGCCCAGATCGTGCTCGATCAGATGAAAACCCACCTCGGCCGGTGCGATCCGCTGCACCGGTTGGCTATCGAGTACCACAAAGCTCGTGCGCAACGCCTCGTGGCGCGCAACGATCGTATCGAGCGTGGCTCGCAGGGCGCCTCGGTCCAGCTTGCCCTGCAACTGCAACCCAGCTGCAAAGTGATACGCCGCACCGGCGGTGCGATCGAGCTGGTCCAGGAACCACAGACGCTGCTGGCCGATGGACGCGGGATACACGGCTACCTGCCTGCCTTCCGCATCCACGTCCAGCCGCAGCGGTGGCTCTTTCCGTATGGAGGCGCGAGCCGCGCCGGTGCTTTCCGCGTTGTTTCTTTCCCCGTCTAATCGACCGACCAGCAGAGCGCGCTGGGCCGCGGCTAAGGATGACCAGCGCTGCTTGAGGGCCGTGTGCTCCTCGCTCACCGGCCTGCTTCCTCCGATGGTTGCAGGTCTTGAAACACCGTCTCGTTGCACGATCTCAACGTCGCATCCGCATCCCACGTACTCGCTGGCGTGCCAGCCATGATGGTCGTCCATTGTGCCAAGAACGTTGACATTCTGGACAAGGTCGCGATTCCTTTTTATACCCAGATTGGATATCAGTGCCCGGGTGATTGCGCATTTACAGATTCTTCGAGGAGCATTGCTAGTGTCACCTAAAATGTCAGCGCTGCAAATCGTAATTCATTGGTATTTATTATGGTAAAGAAGGGATTGGAGAAGGGCATTTCGTCTAGCGCTTTGGGCAGCTCGGGGCGCTTGCGTCAGGCATCGTCCTCTCGCTGACCCCATACTTCCTGGTCACTGTTTCCTGCATCGAGGTATTGCCGCGTACCGGTTGTCTCGCGTGTCCTTAAACCCAGACTCGGCTATGAACTGCTGTCCCGGCAATCATGGTAGCGGGGGCGCGTAGATCGGTAATCATGTAAGCTTCGGGCCCAGCGCCGACGGCGCTATGCCGTGGGATGAGCCCTGGCCGGGTAAAGGATTTTGGTGAAGGCGACATCGCGTCGGGTAAGCTTCCCCTGCCCGGTGGCGTGATGGTTCGACTATGACCGGCGGTGTCGCGATGGCGCTCTCTCCTGGCTTTTTGGAGTCGATCGGACGCGAGTTTCCGGTCGACTTCGCATCGATCGATCCGTCGGATCTCGCGACTTACGGCCGAGACTGGACGGGAGCGTTTCCGCCGCGCGCGAGCATCCTGTGCCGCCCACGCACGACTGACGAAGTTTCCCGCCTTATGAAGTTGTGCGCGCAGCATCGCGTGCCCGTCGTCCCCTCGGGCGGACGCACCGGCCTTGCCTGCGGCGCGCTAGCGACGGGTGGCGAGCTGATCCTATCACTCGAACGGATGCGCGATATGGAGCCGGTCGACTCGCTCGGCCGCACGGTCCGCGTCCAGGCGGGGGCCGTGATTGAATCAGTCCGTCTGCACTGCGCGGAGGCAGGCCTGTTCTGGCCGATTGACCTTCACTCCACTGGCAGCCAGATCGGCGGCATTATCGCCACCAACGCCGGAGGAATGCGCGTTGTCCGCTACGGGCTGACCCGTCATTGGGTGCTTGGCTTGACGGTCGTGCTCGCGAACGGTGACGTACTCCAGCTCAACGGAGCCCTCGAGAAGAACAACGCTGGCGTCGATCTGCGGCAGCTGTTCATCGACAGCGAAGGAATCCTCGGCATCATCACCGAAGCCACGCTAAAACTCACTCATCCTCCGGGGGAGGTCGATGTCTTGCTGCTCGCATTACCGTCCTTCGCAGCGGTGCTTCAAGTATTTGAGCGCGCCCGAAACGCGTCGTTCACTCTGATGGCATTCGAGTCATTCACGGACCGCTGCCTCTCGCACGTGATCCGCCACCGCCAGCTCCAACCAGCCTTCGACGTTCCGTCCAGTCACTATGCGCTGCTCGAGGTGATGCGAGGCGAGGACTCAATCGACGGATGGCTGCAGTCGCTGCTCGAACCAGGTTTGGTGACCGCCGCGAGGGTTGCCCAGAATTCGCAACAGGCCGAGGACTTCTGGACCTACCGAATGGGTATCGATATATCGCTGGGCGTTGCGGGTCTCATCCACAGGCACAACGTTGCGCTGCCGCTTTCGCGCCTTCACGCCTTTTACGCCGACCTCGAAAATTTGCACGCCAGCAGCTATTCTGACTGGGAGCTGTGCCTGTTTGCCCATGTTGGCGAAGGCACTCTCCAGGTGAGGATCATCAAACCTGAAGCACAGGAAAAGCGGGCGTTCCTTGCTCGCTGCAATGCCTTCGACGCGGCGATGTTCGATCTGGTGCTCGCCCATCAGGGAGGCCTCAGCGCCGAGCACGGGATCGGCCTGCTCAAGAAAGCCTCGCTGGTCAAGACCTGCAGCGCGGCCGAGATCGACCTGATGCGAGTACTTAAGCGGGCGATGGATCCTCTGGGGATCCTGAACCCGGGAAAAGTCCTTTGACCCACAACCGCGCTTGTGATCGCTACCCGCCACCGGTAAACGCGTTCTTGCGCGAGAATATCTTACGGACCAACGGCTCGTAGTGTTCGAGTGGCGGCGTGTCGTAATCGGGATCGAACGCCATCTGATCCCAGTCGCTGGAGAAGCACCTCGCCAGCTCGTAGGATGGGTGCCCCTTGTACCGGTCGCTGATGTTTCGGTCCAAGTTGAAATGGTGGAAGTAATACCTGCCTTGAAACTCCTGATGCACGCGGATTACCCAATAGACTTCCTTCCGCACAAACGGCCTTAGGATCTCAGCCGCGATCATCGCGTGATTGCTCGGTTCGATCAGGTTGCCGACGTCGTGACAGAGTGCCGCGACGAGCATCTCCTCGTCAGCCCCCGCAGACTCCGCGCGGGCCGCCGTCTGCAGGGAGTGCACGAGTTGGTTGACTGGAAACCCCTCCGTGACCGATGCGAGTGAGCGCAGCATCTGCAGCACGTTCTCGGCGACGCGGTGCGGATTCAGTGCCGCCGTCGCCGCAATCTCCGTCCACTGCTCGGCGGTGGTTTCGTCTAGCCGTCTGAACGATGGGGTCAATCGAGTATCCGTTTCCAGGTACCTGGTATCTCAATCATGCATCCCTTGCCGGTTCGGATAAGGGCGCACCTGCGACAGGTTCGCTATTGCTGCTGGCCCTCGCGCAGCAACCGTTCGACCTCGACTGCAAGCTGCTCAAGGGTGGTATGCGCGTAGATCAGCGTGGGAGCAACTTCGGTGCCGATCAGTTGAGAAATGGGGAACATCACCTGTACCGCCGCGATGGAGTCGCCGCCCAGCGCAAAGAAATCGTCCCCCGGCGCCACGCTGACCCCCAGGACCTCGCTCCAAGCGTTTGCCAGCATTTCGCGAATGGACGCCAGGCTTGGTGGTGAGATCGCCGAACTCATTTGCGACTACTTGACTCGTCGGATTTGGCCTCGAGTCTATTGCATCCCAACATCGATCACAATTCCGCTGCAATCACATCGATATATGGCGGTCGAATTATTGTGAAATGCGTACCTCCGACCATCTTCTCCCTTAATTCTGCTTTGGTGTAATTGGACCAATAGCGTGCTGGCGAAGAGCCGCCGGACCACCACGCAATAATCGGGGATTTGACGGTGCCAGGACGGTGATCGCGCAGCAGCTGGAAATGCTTCACATAGCGTCGCACGATGCTGCTGAAGGACGCTACCGAGATCGCAGCCTTGGGAATGAGTCCCTGCAGCTCACACCACGTCAGGAGCTCCGCACCTTCCAGCGGCTTCGCGTTCAACTTCTGAAGCTCCGGCAGCACGCTTCCAGGTTCCGGTGACAGCTGGAGATCGTGCATCACTCCCATGATCGCCAGCCCGGTGTCATGCGTGCCGACTCCTGCAATGGGCCGCGAATCAATCATCGCAATCTGTTCCACCAGCTCCCCGCGCAGCTCAAGCTCTCGGGCGATCGCATGGGCGATGAATCCGCCCATCGACCATCCGAGAAGGCGATAAGGACCGCTCGGCCGTACGCCTTGGATGACGGTCGCGTAATCGATCGCCATCGCCTCGAGGGTTGACTGCTCCCGTTCCAGCGACTCGGAAGCGCGTGATTGGATGGCGAACAGCGGTTGCTCGTCGCCGAGCAGCGACTGCAGACGCAAGTAGGCGCTCACTTGCCCGCCGGCCGGGTGGATACAGAAGATCGGAACCCGCGCTCCCGGTTTATGGAGCACGACCAGCGGCGAGTTACCCTTCCCACGAACAGATTCCGGCAGCGGACTTGACACCAACTCTGACTCGGCAGGCGCAGCGGGCTGGCGCATCTGCGCCGGGTTCCCGGGCTTCAGCTTCTCGGCGAGATCCGCGGCGAGGCCAGCGAGCGTGGGCCGGGCGAAGAACTCCGCGGGAGACAGCACGACGTTGAGGGATTGTCTGAGGCCGGACAGGAGCTCCATGACTCGCAGGGAATCGAGCCCGGAGTCGAGCAGATTCATATTGGGCGGCAAGGACTCCGGCGCCCAGCCGAGGACTTGACCAAAGATCTGCCGCAACTGCTGGGTGAGCTGTTCCGTGCGCTCTTTTAGCGAGCCGGCGAGCTGCGCCGAAACGGGCGACACACTGGATGCCGCGTGAGCGGGCCGCCCCGTGGCGTCGGCAATTTTCTCGCTTGTCACGCCAAGCCGCACACTCCAATGGCTCTTTCGCTGGAACGGATAGCCAGGCACGACGACTCTTCTTGGCAGTTCGCCCTGGTAGAACCCCCTCCAGTTTGGGTCCACGCCGCGCACGTAAAGAGCACCGAGGCTTTCGAGCATCTGCTCCCGAGCGCCCCGGTCTCGTCGCAAGGACGGCAGCCAGACGTGGGCGTGCGCCTGTTCCGCCAGGTGTTGGCGCGCCATTCCCAGCAGAACGGGGTTCGGTCCGATCTCGAGGTAGGCGCTGCAGCCCTCGGCAACCAATCGATCCACTCCCGCGGCGAACCGGACGGGCTCTCGCAAGTGTCGGCGCCAGTACTCCGGACGAGACATCTCGTCGTAGGTGGCGAGCGACCCAGTCAGCGTCGAAACCAGACTCAACCGCGGTCGCGAGAACGTGATCTTGGAAATGAAACGCTCCCAAGCGTCCAGGACCGGATCCATGAGCGGCGAATGATAGCCATAGCCTACAGCCAACCGGCGATTGATGATGCCCTCCGCCGCCAAAGCCCGCTCGATCTCCGCAACGGCGTCCGCATCTCCAGAGACGACGGTGCTCTCGCGACCGTTCACGGCGGCGATCGCGACGCGGTCGCAGTGGGCACCGATCGCCCGCTGGGCGCGCTGCGCGGTGGCGACCAGCGCAAGCATCGCGCCATTGGGTGCCAGTTCCCGGGTCAGCCGCCCGCGCTCAGCGACGAGGCACAAGGCGTCCTCCAGGGAGAACAACCCGGCGACGCATGCCGCAACGAATTCCCCCAGGCTGTGCCCAATCACCAGATCAGGCTCCACTCCCCATGAGCGCCACAGCTCGGACAGGGACCATTCGAACGCGAACAGCGCAGGTTGCACCAGTGCGGCATCGTCCAGCGGCGGGCTGTTTGCCGGATTCGGCCCGGCGTCATCGAAGAGCACCTCCAGCAAGGGGCGAGGAAGCAAGGGCTGCAGGATTTCAGCGCAGCGCTGCAGTGCCTCCCGAAACACCCGCTGCGTTTCGTAGAGCTGACGTCCCATGCCGGTGTACTGCGACCCCTGCCCTGTGAACAGGAAGGCCAGCTTCGGACGTTTCGCGGCGCCTCCACCCGCGGGTGGCGCGCGCAAGGCGCGCATCGACAGGCGCTCGCGCGCGACGGAGGCTGTCGGCGCGACGACGGCGAGTCGGCATGCAAAGGCGGCCCGACCGGCATTGGTAGTGAAGCACACATCAGCGAACGCATCGGTGGGGCCACGCTCGAGATACGCGGCGTACGCCTTTATTAGCTCCGCAAGGGCGGGCTCCGTGCGCGCGGACAGGCACATCAAGTGAGGTTGGCCCGCATCATCGGGCGGCGCGCGCTGCGCCGTCGCAGCAGTTGGTGACTCCTCGAGCAGGACATGTGCGTTGGTGCCACTGAATCCAAGTGAGGTCACGCCAGCCAAGCGGCGATGGCCCGATGTCCTGGGCCATTCCTGAAGTGACGTCGGCACGCTAAAGGACCCCGACAACGGTTCGATGAGTGGGTTGATCCGATTGAGGTGCAGAAGCGGGGGAATCTCGCCGTGCTCGAGCGAAAGTGCAACCTTGGCTAACGCCGATGCCCCGGCAGCGGCCTCGGTGTGGCCGATGTTGGTCTTCACCGAGCCAATCAAGAGAGGGCGCTCTCGATTCTGCCCGAGCACTGCCAAGGCTGCCTTCACCTCAATCGGGTCGCCGAGGGGTGTGCCGGTACCGTGAGCCTCCAGATAGTCAACCTCTGATGCTTCCGCTCCAGCGTCTTCAAGCGCAGCGGCGATGACCGCTTGTTGCGCTGCTCCGTTGGGAGCCGTCAGGCTCTGACGCCGGCCGTCGTGGCAGACGGCGCTGCCACGGATGAGCGCAATGATCCGATCGTTGTCTTTGACTGCGAGCGACAGCGGCTTGAGGACCACGATGACGCATCCCTCACCCCTCCCGTAGCCGTCGGCGCCCGCGTCAAACGCCTTGCAGCGCCCGTCCGCGGCGAGGGCTTGAATGGCTGATAGGTATACAAATGGCCTCGGTGAGGTCATTACGTTGACGCCACCGGCAAGGGCGACATCACATTCCCCACGGCGCAAGCTCTGCACGGCGAGGTGAATCGCCACCAACGACGAGGAGCAGGCCGTATCGATAGCAAACGAGGGGCCGCGGAAATTGAGGAACTGAGAGATACGCCCTGGCGCCATGCAGGGCATCACGCCGAGGAAGTTGGCGCTTGGGTAGGTGGAGCCTGTGATACCCACAAACACCCCGGTCTGTCCCCTGCTGAGACTGTACGGGTCGTGACCGGAGTGCTCCAACGCCTGCCACGAGACTTCGAGCAGTAGGCGGTGTTGCGGATCGAGCCCTTTTGCCTCCGAAGGGGTAATGCCGAAGAAGTCGGCGTCAAACAGGTCGACGCCATTGATGAACGAACCGCAGCGCGTGTACGTCTTGCCGGGCGTGCCGCGCGCCGCGTCGTAGAACTGTTCGACGTTCCAGCGTTCGGACGGGACGATGCGTGTACTGTCGACACCGTCACGAAGCGACCTCCAGAACGCCTCGGGATCCGCCAGCGTCTCCTCCTTCCCCGGCAAGCGGCACCCGATGCCGACGATGGCCACGGGCTCGCGTTGCGCCGATCGCCCGGCGGACTTGACGGTTGCTCCCGCGTCCGCGGACGGAAACAATTCCTTGAGCAGTTGGTCACAGACGGCATCGACCGTGGGGTGATCAAAGGTCAGAGTCGCCGAGAGCGGCTGGCCGACCGAAACGCTAAGCGAATTCGCAAGCTCGACGGCTCCGAGCGAATCCAGGCCAAGGTGACCGAACGTTGCGCTGACGTCAAATTCAGAACCAGGGGAGGCAGTCGGCTCGCGATGGAGAATCCGCCGCAAATTTTTCCCAATCTCTTCCCTCAGCAACGACCGGCGTTGCCCCAGCGGCGCCGAACGAAGCCCGCTCATCAGGCCGGTCTCAACGACGGCGGCGCGTCTGCGCAGTACCTCCTGGCGCAGCACTTCGGTCTTGATCTTGCCAAGTTTAGTTTTCGCAAGACTTTCGAAGAACAGCACGCTCGACGGGGCCAATCGCTTGTCGAGATTCGCTCGACAGTGCGCAAGGACAGCGTCTTCGGTAATTCGCGCTCGCTCTCCAGGAACGACACACGCGACCGCCTCCTCGCCGAGGAAGGAATGCGGGACTCCGACGACCGCACACTGCAGAACACCGAGGCGCAGGATGACGTCGACTATTTTCTGCGGATTGATCTTCACCCCACCTACGCTAATGAGCTCTTTGATCCGCCCAGTGATGAACAGCTCGCGATCAGCGTCGAGATAACCGATGTCCCCCGTAGAGAACCACTCATCATCGCCCTCGGTCCCCTTTGGGGCCTCGTCGTCAGGGCGATAGATGGCGCTTACCCAGTGCCTCTTGAACTGAATCTCCCCGATCTCGCCCAGCGAGAGCGGACGAGCCTCTGCGTCGACGAATCGAACGGCAACGGCTGAAGGCAGGCGCCCGGCAGAACCCGGCTTGGCCTTCGAGGACCCCAGCGTTATTCCGGGTACCTCCGTCAGGCCGTAGCTGATGACCAGGCGTTTCTTGAATCTTGCTTCAAACCTCTCGACCAGCGAAGCCGAGACGAAGGCCCCCCCAGCGACAACCGTTCGCAACGAAGAAAGATCGTAGCCACCGATGTCTTCTTCGTTGAGCAGCGCTTCGCACATCGACGGTACAAGTACAGTTGTCGTAACGCGATGTTGCCCCACCGCATGAAGGAATTGGCGTGCGTCGAAGCTGTCCTGACAGATAATCGTGCTCTTCGACACGAGCCTGACAAAGAAAAAGCTTCCGCCCAACGCGTGCGCCGGCGGGAGCGCCATCAGCCGGACGAATGGCCTGACGGCACCTCCATTGATCTGACCTGTCGCCTTGAGGAACGGATAGCGCTGGGCGATCTGGCCGTGTGTGTAGACGATCCCCTTCGGGGTACCAGTGGTTCCACTCGTATAGATGAGCTGAGCGAAGTCGTGAGCGGCGCGTGGTACAGGTTGACATAACGGTGCGTCGCATTGGAGCAGTCGCTCGAAGGCGTGCGGTCCGGCGGCCCGATTTTCACCGTTCGTGCCCACGACGATCTGCAGTGGAATCGCGTCAGCGGTCAAATAGGAGATCCGAGCGGAGGTTGCGATCACGCCCTTTGCGCCGCAGTGCGCGATGACCCGCTCGATCTCCGAACTCGGGGAATCGGGATACCAGACCACGGGTACGCCTCCGGCGCGGAGGATAGCCGTGAACGCGACCATCAGCTCGAACCCGCTGGGCAGCAACAGCACGATTCGATCGCCCGGAGCGAGCCCCAGTTGCGCCAGCGCTCCGGCCAACCGACAGCAGTGGTCATGCAGTGCGCGGCTCGTCCACGTGCGACTGCCAACCACAAGCGCGTCGTAGTCACCGTAGATCTCGAGGTTCTCGTCCTCCCAGCATGCGACGTTCATGGTGTTTGAACGGTTTCCCTGAAGACCGCCGGCGATCTGAGTCTAAACCAGAATGCGCCTGCAAACGAGTTACGCTGGCGATGCCTCGCCTGCGCTCTGGCGTGCGGGAAACGGTGTGCGTCCTGGGATTCACAACACCTGGGAGATCGACGATCATGATCAAGGACGTCATGAAACGGAGCGCCCTGCATGGGGGACTTGGTACTCGCAGCCCTGTCGAACCTGTCTGAAACGCTGCCAACGGTCGAGGATCGGAGCGGCACCTGGACGCGGGCAGATCTGCGCCGGGGCGTTGCGAATGCCCACAACTACTTCTCGCGCAACGGCATCGGCGTCGGCCACCGCGTCGCAATCGTCACCGGCGACGACAAACGCGTGGTCGCCGCCCTCCTCGGGGCACGGGCTGCGGGCGCGCTGGTATGCCCCATCGATCCGGCAGACGCCGAAGCGCAAACCGCGCGAATTCGCCCGCGCCTCGTGGTCGCTGCCGGGCGCGCGCCTGGCGTCGATGCGATCGACGTGGGCGCACTGTTCGTTGAGTCCGGCCCTTCACTCCCGATCGTGCAAGGGGGCGCCTCCGCTTGGGGCGTCGCGACCTCCGGCTCCAGCGGGCCACCGAAAACGGTCGTGCTCACCGAGAGCTCCGTCGCACACGTTACCGCCACGATCCAAGACCTCGTCCGATACACCCCGCAGGATCGCGTTCATGGCGCACTTCCCCTGCACCACACATACGGGCTGTCTCAGTTGTGGTTGGCAATGGTTTCGGGCGCGTGCCTCTACCTGCCGGGAGGGCAGCCGACGCAAGCCGGTCTGTCGCGCTGGCTCGGCGGGGCGACGGTACTGCCAACCATTCCTTCGAAGTTGAGGTTCTTGTACGAGCTGGGGGCGAGGCCCGATGCGAGACTAATTACGCTGGCAGGCCAAAGCGCTGATCAGGACACGCGCAAGCTATTCGCGTCGGTGCAGTCCTCCGCGACCTACATGTACTTCTACGGATTGACCGAGGCGAGCACGCGCGTGCTGTGGCTCGGACATGAAGAATTCTTCCAGCGGCCACGCGCCACTGGCCGGCCGATTCGAGGTGTGCGGGCGTGGGTCGAGACCGATGGAGAGCTATGGGTCGATGGCCCCAACGTTGCGGCAGGCTATCTGGATGATCCCGCTGCGACCGCTGTTCGCTTTCCCGAAGGAAAGCTGAGAACAGGTGATTATTTCGAGGTCGACGGAGGTCTCTTCAGCTATCTGGGAAGGGTTGACGGCATGTTCAAACGCTTCGGGGAAAAGGTGATTCCGGAGCAGGTTGAAGCGGCGATCCAGACGCACCCTGACGTGCTCAAGTGCCTAGTCACGCCGGAGCTCGGTCCCGGCGGAGAGTCGGTCCCTATAGCCTGGGTCGTAGGCCGGACGGGTTCTGCCGACGGGCCGGCGCTGATCCGCCATGCGCGCGCACTGCTTGCACCAGTCATGCTCCCTGTGGCGGTGCGCTTCGTGTCCACGTTGCCAACGACGTCCAACGGCAAACTTTTGCGCGCGCCGCCCGAGCCCTCGCTTCTGGTGCATGCCGATGCGCCCATTGCCGTAGGGAAGGGCCGGACTGAAATTGAAGCGTGGCTGCGCGATGCGCTTGGCGCCATGCTCGCGGTTTCCGCCCCCGCGATCGATTCAACCCGCCCACTCGCCGAGTATGGGTTAGATTCGATCGGCAGCGTTGGCCTGATCGCCGCGTTGGGGAAATGGCTTGGCAAGAGCGTTTCTTATTCGGTTATATGGAGCCACCCGACGCTTGCGGCGCTGAGCGCGCACCTCGCGAAGCCCTCTGCGTCTGACACACGCCAATCGAGCGAGCAGCCATTGGAAGCCCAGCGATGGTCGGCACCGATTGTTCGCCGCTCACCCGACGCTTCGATTCCCGTCTCACAGCTCGAGCGGCGGCGACTGCAATTGTCGCGTGCCGCTCCAGACGGCGATGGGCGCAGCCTCTGGTTGGCGGGCGAGGCCGAAGGAGCCTTTCGGCCGGACATTTTTACTACCGCACTCGACGAGTTCGTTGCGCGGCACGATGTCCTGCGCTCGAAGTTTTCATGCTCGGGCCGAAGGGACTCGAAGATTATTCTCCCGCGCTTGCCAATTGATGTCCGCGTCCACGACCTCACCGGGCTGCCCGAGCGGAATCGCCGGCCGAGTGGCCTTTCGATTCTTGCCAACGAAGTCAGGCAGGTATTCGACCTCGCCAGAGCGCCGTTGCTCAAGGCAGCGGTGGTGAAGCTGACGGAGCGACGCTTCTTCTTCCTGGTCGTCTTCGATCACGTGATTTCGGACGCAGCTTCGATTGGCTTAGCCTGGTCGGATCTGCGCGCGGTCTACGCCGCAATCGCATCCGGACGGGACCCGCCGCCACGGCCGACCCTGCAATACATCGATTTCACCGACTGGCATGACCGACTGCTGTCGAGCCCGCACGCCGAACGGCTCAAAGAGCATTGGACGCGGCACCTCGCGGGGAGCGTTCCACCGATTCGACACGCGGCGGACGAGTGGCCAGGTGCCGAGGGAACAGGCGAGCGCAATGACACTGCGTTGGCACCCTTTCCCTGCCACTGTGCGTTCCTCGACGTCCCAGACGCAGTGAGCGCAGACGCCCGCCGCACTGCGGTGCGACACGGTTGCACCTCATTCGTCTTCTACTACAGTGCTTTCGCCCTGCTCTTGGCCAGAGCGTCCGGATACTCGGAGATCACGATATCGAGCTCTTACGACTTTCGAAATCGCGAACAGGAGCTTCGGGACGTGTTCGGTATGCTGACGAATACATGCGCGCTTAGGATCGACTTGGCTCGGGTCGCGACCCTCTCCGATCTGTTGGGACGGGCGAGGAAGGAAGTCGTGCGGATGATCGCGACCAGTGACCTACCGGCGACGCTCTATCCCGCGACCGGTGTCTTTCAAGTGCTCTTCAACTACGTCGAGGTCGGCAAGCAACCTATGGTGTCGGCATGGGAGGGTTTCGGCGTGCGCGCCTTGGGCCGAGCCGCATTGTCTACAGCTGGGTATACCTACCGGAACAGCCACGATCTGCTTTTCGTACTTCGCAACAACGCCGGCAGGGTCTCCGGCGCCGTCATCGCCAACGCAGCTCTGTGGTCGAAAGCAGGCGTCCAAGAGATGGCTTCGGCGTATGGAGATCTCCTGCGCCAGATGACCGAGCCAGGTGCAAATCCCACGGAACTGCTGTCGAGGCGCCTCTCGCACTGCTGAGCGCAGGTTAATGATGCACCTCGAATGTCGGCGCATAGCAGGAAGGGCCTGTCGGCTCCATTAGGCAGCTCGTGACCCCGAACTGCCGGTTGTGGATGTCAGCTTTCTGGCATCAGAAGGCCAAGCCGATCCAGGCAATGAGAGTAGTTATTGGCGCGCGCTCTTTGAACACGTATAACAATTTCATTTTAAAATAAGTTCACGAATATATTCACTGCCCAGAAGTTTTCTGTATTCACTCCGGGCCACTCTGGCCTTGTTCTGACATTCGGTGCTACAGATTACTTTCTTGGCCACTGCTTCCAGCTCGACGCCTTTATCCAAAGCCGCAGCCGCGTTTTTAAAAGTGATCCAGAGATATATATTGGGCTGATCCGGTGATTTTGGAGTGGCACTGAAGACCTTGTAATCGATGATTAGACCAGCTTTTTTCATGGCTTCCATGGTCGGCTTCCATGTCGAATTTAGCCAATCGATGTACTCTTCAAAATGCCCGTACTCAACGTGTAGGTAGTCCACCTCAGTGACCGGGCCGTCAGTATACTGGCGCTCATCTTCGGCACGTGCATTAAGCGAAAGTGAGGAAGCTGCGAGACACATGGATAAGATAATAGTCTTAATCATTTTCTATTCACCTGTTGTGATGCGTTGAATCAATGACGTTATCCGAGTTCGCAAGGACGATAATCCTGACGAGGAATGTTTTGAAATCCCCTGAAGTGCACTCTAGCCGTGAGGACCCGGCCCTCTCAAGGCTGAAACTGGTGTTCGATTCCCCGTGGGAGCGCCTATCGATTTCGCGCAATTCGCAATCCATCAATTTTGCGCGTCCGCTGCTTTCTGCGCCGCGTTCCTCGCGGCGATGAACCGATCCAACGCGCCACTGCGGATCATTTCACGGCGTTCTTCGAGGCCGCGGTTAAGTACGATCAACACTCTTGCCGCGTGCTCGTTCTTCCGGATCGCAGCCCAATAGGCAGCGACATTTGCAATTGCCGGAATCGGCGAGTCCACGCCGGCGGCCGGCATGACATTTTCGACAAAAAAGAGTCCAGGCACGAGCGCGCAATCCGCCAGCGTGATGCGACCGCAGCAGGCGAAGCCATCTTTGCCGATGAGTTTGTCGAGCGCCTTGAGGTTCCGCACCACCTCGCCGGCGAGCTGCTCGCCGACACCATCGTTGCGTGCGGCGGTGGGTGTTCGACGGGACAGAGCGCCTGTCTGACGGGACAGCATGAACATGTTGTTTATGATGTAGATGTCGCCAAGGCGGGCAAGCATGCGGATATGCGCGCTCTCGCGCGCAGTGATTCCCAGCAGCGAAGGTTCGGGATGGATCTCTTCGAGATATTCCGTGATAACTTCGGATTCCGGCATCATGTCGCCATCGATATCGAGAACCGGAATACGTCCGATCGGAAATCTCTCGCGGAATTTCGGCATCCCCCAATGTTCTGGCAGTTCGAAGACGATGTCCGTAATGCCCTTGGCGTAGATCTGCATGCGGACGCGGGCAGAATAGGGGCTGAGATCAGCGGAATAGAGTTTCATCATGATTTGACGGTCCTCTGCGCGGTCTGTCGATTCTTTCTGCAATCCATCCAACTTGATAACGCTCTCCCTGTGCCTGGAGCAATCCAGAACCTCTGCTCGGCAATACGCCAACGACAGGACTCAGACAGCGAGAATCCAACGGAACCTTAAATGACCCAGGTCGGCGGGGTCTTGAACGATCGTGCAGAACCATTGACCGATGCCACAAAAAGCCCTAATCTCTTTTAACAACAAGCGCTTACGCGGCGGCTCCTACGTGACGGACCCTTTAAATCCAAGACCCACAGAAGCTCTGAGGGGACACTCGTATCGCTCAGTTCCAGGATCGACTGATTGGGTCAGATATTCACGCTCATGCCGACGCCTTGAACGCATTGAAGCGTTTTTTTCCGATCACGCCTTTGACTCGCACCGACACGATACGTACGTCATAGGGTTTACTCTTGAAGGAGTACAATCGTTTCGGTATAGAAATAATGAGGAACATTGTGTTCCCGGCCAAGTTTTCGTGCTTCACCCGGACGAGCGTCACGATGGGCATGCGGGCACGAGCGCAGGTTTTCACTACAAATCTCTCTACATCGATCCAAACGCAATTCACGAAGCGTTGGATGATTCGCGTGGCCCGTTACCATTCGTGCGCGATGTGGTGTCGACCAACAGGCGAATTGCTAGCGCGATAAAACCGGCGCTTAGCGCGCTGGACGACCCAATAAATGATTTGCAGTGCGACGAAGTTATTGTCGATGTCGCGGATGCGCTCGCCGCCGCAGATCGTTCAGTTGTTACACGAAAGCTTGCTTTGCGAGATTGGCGCGCCGTGCGCGCAGCGCGCGATTTTTTGGATGCGAACGTGCGGAATACTGTTACGTCGTCGCAGTTGGAAGCGATCGCGGGACTATCTCGATACGCTCTCGCCCGGCACTTTCGCGCGTGTCTGGGAACAAGCCCTTCCCGATACCTAATCCTGCGGCGTCTGGACAGAGTTTGTTCTCTATTGGAGGCGGGATCCCCATTAATGCAAGCCGCACTCGCGTGCAATTTTGCCGATCAGAGCCATATGACACGGCACTTTAAGCGGACCTTTGGTATGGCCCCCGGACGATGGATCAGTATCCGGCGTGATGTCACGTGTCGCTACCATGCTTCGTAGCGTTTGTTCTGGATCCCTCATGCAGTCTGTTGGACGAAGCACCAGTCCCGAATTCGCGAAATTCGGGACTGGCACCCCGGAGAACGGAGACTGCCGGGAGAACCACGCCGACTTCGGCCACGACGCGCGTCTCTGTCGGCATGCCCTGAAGTGGAAATTGTGCGAACCCGCCAGACACAAGGCTTACCACACCGAATTGGGTCATCCGCGCTTGGTCTCGTTACAGACCAGCGGTATTAATGCCGCGCACGCTCGTGCGGCGGTGGCAGGGAAGACCGGTTTGGCGAGGGAAAAGCGGCCGGCGCTCGGTTCAGCGCCAGCGGCCCGATGCGTGGACGGGTCCTTCGAGCGGTCGGAGAGCCGGGCCTTGTTCGGTTTCTCCTTTCGGAGCGGCCACCAGCCGCCAGACACTTTCACCAGCTTCGGGCTACTGAGCGATGAGACCTGACCGCCGCTCCGACGTCGACCGCTGGATGGCGCGCTTCGTCGGGATGGTCTCCTTCCTGTGCGGTCTGGGCGCGATCGCCATACTCGTACGGTTGGGGATTGCCGCATTCTCCGTTCCTCACAGATTGACCGCGGGTGCGCTCTTGTTCGGCGCCGCCATCGTGCTCATCGCGGGGTTCTTCCTGTCAGTGGATTACCGCCTCACTTTCAATCGCCCGAATCTTTACGGCTCTATCCTCGGGCTCACCAGTTGGCGCGGGCTGGGCGTGTTCTTTGCCGCCATCGCAGCAATCCTGGCCGTACAGGCAGCCCGACGCCGCGAGCTCGACGCGCTGGCGTACGCATTTGTCAGTGCTGCTGCCTCCTGCTGGTGCTGGATTCGGGCGTTTCGAATCGGGCGGCGACAGAACGATCGAAGAGCGGTCGATGCCTATCTCGACGCGTGCTATGTCGATTTCGATGATGCCCGCGCGGCCGCTCTGCAAGCCAATCGCGCCGCGCAGCTGCCAGCGATCGATATCAGCCCCAGCCAAGGCAAGTTTTTGCAGCTGCTCGCCCAGAGCGTCAGGGCGCGGCGCATCCTGGAGATCGGCACCTTAGGCGGCTACAGCACGCTCTGGCTCGCCGGGTCGCTGCCGGCGGACGGGCGTGTCATCACGCTAGAGTTCGATCCCCGCCACGCCGCCGTGGCCCGCAGCAATTTCGAGCGCGCGGGCCTCTCGGATCGGATCGAGCTACGCGAGGGGCCGGCGCTCGAGAGCCTGGCCGCGATCGAGCTGGCCCAAGAGGGCCCATTCGATGTCTTCTTCATCGATGCCGACTGGGTGAACCACCCCCAGTACTTCACCTGGGCGCTGAAACTCGCCCGACGAGGCAGTTTGATTGTCTTCGACAACGTTGTGCGCGACGGGGCGATCGCCGATACCCACAGCCGGGACGCGGCTGTGCGTGCGACGCGCGAACTGCACGAGCGGCTTGGGAGCGAGCCGCGCGTGCTCGCCACAGCCCTTCAGACGGTCGGCGAGAAAGGGCACGACGGCTTCGCCCTCGCGCTGGTGGTCGCGGACTCTTAGGGCACGTATGGTTGGCGATCTATTACCTCTCGGTCAAAGCGGTCAGCCGCTCCAAGGCGGCGGCGCGGGAGGACAGCGCTGGACTTAGGTTCTGGAGGCCTAGTGTCGGAATCACCGGTTAATCGCAAATAATTGACCTTAAAGGTCAAGTTGACGCGATGCCCGCTTCGATACCCCGTGATGTGCCCCACCCAATCGGCGTGGCGGCGCGCCAGATCTGTTGTGCATGGTCAGACCGGCGCCAACCGGATCGCAACCGGCCAGGCCGCATAAAGCCGCTGACTCGCAAGCGGCGACCCAAATCCTTCCCGTGGCTGAAAGCGCCTCGGGGCTGTGGCGCGGCGACAGATACGCAGATCTGGTCATCTCTTATGCGCTTAAGTAAGTGCCATTGACCCGACTTAGGAGCCAGAGCGTGTCTGCGCAATACGCTTTGTCGTCGATGTGTCTGATCAATTTCAGCGGATTCAATTCGCAGCCTCGGGTTCCTTTAGCCCCCTTAACTTTGTTTAATGGGCCGAACAGCGCCGGAGGCTCAGCGCAGCGTAGCAGTGCGCTTGACGAGCTGGCCTTCGAAAATGCGTGCCTCGGCATCGACGCGGTCGAGCAGAGGCCGGAGATGTTCTGCAATCATGGCGGCGCCCTCATCGTGGAACATGCGATCGTGCCAGCCGGGAAGTCGGTAGTGCAGGAGCTGGCCCTTGACCAGATCGCCCCAGCCCATCTTTTGATCCGACCAGCGGCTGATCGGCAGCATGTTGCTCTCCAATAGAACCACATCGCTGGCGGCGGTGGGCACTTGGTACTCGGCGCGCGCACGCTCTAGAGCGGGTAAGAACCAGCGGTCCTGGTTTCTCAGCGCATTGAATTCCTCACGATCCTTGATGAGGCCTAACGCTGCCGAGGTGCGAATCAGCCTGTCGTTCCACTTCCCGAACTTCGTCGATGCCATGAACTCATCGAATGGCAGCGCGCGGATGCGGGCCAGGGTGTGTCTGCGCAGATTGAGTATGCGGCGCAGGCTGAACAGAATGGCGTGCGGGAACGGTACCCGCACGTTATAGCTGGGCGACCAGGTGTCGGCCATCACCACCAGCGGGACCCGCTCTCCGGCCTGCCGCAACTGGCGCGCGGCTTCGTAGGCGACGAGTCCGGCGACACAAAGCCCCATGAGAATATAAGGGCCGTGCGGCTGTGCCGCTCGGATGAGGTGGACGTAATCGGCTGTGATCTGCTCCAGACTGCGACTGGGCAACGGTTTCGGATTGCCGGGATCAAACAGCTGAACTGCGAGAAACCTCCGATCCGTCCCAATCCTCTGAGCGAGATCGTAATACATCATCGTATTGTTGATCGCGATGATAGGCGTCTTCTTGCCCAGTGGCTGAATTTGGACGATATTCCAAGGTTCAAGCGGTATGTCGGACTTGGACACACGGATTGCGAACTCCCGT
>Ga0302326_10011318_pt1 | contig 19235 bp, 16 predicted proteins | sample Palsa_T0_3_FD_202264 | JGI IMG/M metagenome (GOLD analysis project Ga0302326, IMG submission 202264) | Peat permafrost microbial communities from Stordalen Mire near Abisko, Sweden - Palsa_T0_3 | ecosystem: Environmental > Terrestrial > Soil > Palsa > Peat permafrost | place: Sweden: Abisko...
TTGTTTCGCACACGCCTACCGAAATCGTGGCGGAAGTGGACGTTGCGCCGAATGCGGTATCGGGCAAGCGGGACATCGCTTTCCGCCGGTCTGTTTTGCAAAGCGCGATTGCAGTCTACGATCGCATCGACTACATCAAAGTGACGCCAGATTCGGCTCTGGCCCATCTTGGCGGCCAGCAGCATCCCAAGGGCTACCAGCAGTTCGAGGCGGTGGCTTACCAGCGTGGCGCGGACGGCAAGCCGCATACCGCGGACGATGTGGAGTTGGGGCCGATCGATGTGAACTGGTCAGTGGAAGAGTTTTACTCCACCTACGGCGACGATGACCGGGAGTTCGTCGGCTCTCTGAGCAACAAAGGATTGTTCACGCCCTCCTCCGACGGACCCAATCCGCAGCGCAAATTCAGCCGGAACAATTACGGCGACGTTTGGGTAGTGGCGACAGCCAAGGACGAGAAGGACAAAAGCGGCAAGCCTCTGACCGGCAAGTCCTACCTGGTGGTGACGGTTCCAACTTACATTAAGTGGGATCAGCCCGAGGTTGGGCAATGACGGCAGCCGACACTCGCGTTTATCGGCTTGGCGAATTCCATCGTTTCGAATCTGCGGGCGCGAACTTCCTCTATCTGGTTCCTGCGGGCGCGATTTTTGCTGTCGATACGGCCGTAGGGAAACTGATCGCATGCCTGTCGTCGGGCGAATTGCCGCACGAGCAATTGGTGGACGATCTGGCGGCCAGCGGTCTTACAATTGGCGATGCCGACGAACTGATTGAGGAGATGGTTCACGCCAACGTGATTCTAGGCCGCGATTCCGTTGCCGAACCTCCGTCCAAGCTTCCCGATGTTTTTCCGATACAGACGCTGGTGATGAACCTTACCAACCAGTGCAATCTGTCCTGCCAGTACTGCTATGAGTTCGGCGCCGACAAAGTGGCCACGCCCGAAGGCAAGCCGAAGTTCATGGACATAGCAACCGCCAAGACTTCGGTGGATTTTCTTCTGGCGGAATCGGGCGACCGCCGTTCGATCCACATCACGTTCTTCGGCGGCGAAACGCTGATGAATTATCCGCTGTTGAAGGAAGTGGTGGCATACGGCAATCAGCGAGCCGCCGAGCAGGGCCGCCACATCGACTTCAGCCTGACCACGAACGCCACCTTGCTGACGCCGGCCATCATCGAGTTTCTGTCTGAGAACAACATCGGCGTCACGGTCAGCATGGACGGCCCGAAAGAGATGCACGATCGTCTGCGGGTCTTCTCCAACGGCAAAGGCAGCTACGACATCATCGAGCCGAAGGTGCGGGCGCTGCTCAAAAATCATCGCACCCGGCCGATTACGGCTCGGGTCACGCTCACGGCCGGAGTCTCGGACGTTATTCGCATTTTCCGCCACTTGAAGCAGGACCTGGGGTTTGCCGAAGTGGGTTTTGCGCCGGTTACCTCCTCGGCCAATCAGCTCTACTCGATCAACGCGACCGGGATGGACAGCGTACTGGATCAGTTTCACACGCTGGCCGATGAATATCTGGAGCATGCGCTGCGCGGCGAATCGCACGGCTTTTCGAACGTCAGCGACACGCTGGCCGAACTGTGCCAGGGCGTGAACAAATCGCATCCCTGCGGCGCGGGCCTGGGGCTGCTGGGCGTGGGGCCTTCCGGGGATATCGCGCCATGCCATCGTTTTGTCGACTCCGACGCCCACGCGCTAGGACACATTTCCACCGGCATCGACAAGGCGAAGCAGGCCGACTTTTTGACCCGCGGAAACATCGCTTCCAAATACGATTGCCACACCTGCTGGGCGCGCCCGCTGTGCGCCGGCGGCTGCCATCACGAAGCATTTGTGCGGTACGGGGACACCGGGCATCCCAATCTCCACTATTGCGATTGGATCCGGGACTGGACCGACACCTGTCTTCGCATTTATGGGGCGATCGCGGCCAAGAATCCAGGGTTTTTGCAGCAGTTTGCGGAAAGGAAAGCATCATGAAACACATGCGAGCTTTGAACAAGAAAGCCGGCCGCATTGAGGAGTACGTGGCTTCGCGCAACGAGGATGTAGTGGCCATGCAGGATCGTTCCGCCAACCAGCGCCCCCACGTTCCAGCGGGTTGCGCATTGATGTTTACGCCCGGTTGGGAAGTGGACGCGGCCGGAGGCACGGCTGGTTTGTGCCAACCGGTGGAGCGCGATATCTACGATTGTTTTGTCAGTTGCTACTGGCCGGCGCAGGTGCCCGACCATTTGAATAACGCGCCGGACTGGGCGGCCAAGTGCGCCACCGCCACTAAGGACTGGCGCAATCTCGATCTGGTGTTTCCATAGATCCGGTTTTTCGAACATGGCCCTATCACGACTGACATTGTTAGCCGCCAGTTGCGCGGCGCTGGCCGGTTTTGCATCGGCCGGCACGTTGTATCTGCCGGCCTATCCCGCCGCGGTGCTGGTTTTTGACGAGGCGAAAGGGCAAATCGTCGACCGCATCCCTCTCACCACCGGCACTCCGATGTCGATTCACCTGTCGACGGATCACAAGAAGATCTACGTGACTACCATCGATCACAACGGCATCGAGGTGATCGACGTCGCCACCCGCAAAGTGATCAATCACTTCGAACTCAATACGGCGACCAAACAATATCGGCTGTTTAACGGCGCGGCCGATCCGGAAGGCAAGCTGTTCTACGCTGTTACCAAGGAAATCACGAAATTTCCCGAACATTACGAAGTTGGCAAGCCGAAGTACACCGTGGTCGATCTGCAGCAACAGAAGATCGTCAAGATGGTAGACATCACCAAGGAAGAAGAGCCCCAGAACCAAGGCGATTTCGGAGTGGGATGGTTTAAGGTCTCCCCGGACGGCAAATACTTGTACCAGTTCGGCCAGAAAATCACGATTCTTCAGGCCAGCGATTTCAAAGTGCTCGATCATATCGACCTGTCGAGACCGGATGCTCCCGGAATGGAGAGCGTACAATTCGGCGGCGGGGATTTCGGCAGCGATCTGGATTTGATTAACGAGCCTGGGTCGCACACCGCGCTCTTCGTGTCGGCCGACCCTGTCGTTCACAACCGGGTGTTTGGCCTGGCTCATTTGGATCTGAACACCAGGCAGATCGACTTCACGCCGATTGGACCCGCTCCGTCCGGTATGGCGGGAATCGAAGTGACGCCCGACAAGAAGTGGGCGTATACGGTGGTTTCGAACGGAATCAACGGGAATAAGCGTTGCGAGTTCTGGTCTATCGATCTATCGAGCGATCGAATCACGCAAAGAGCGGAGGTTCCCTGCCGCACACGCTTCACACTCGGCATTTCCACCGACGGCAAGAAGCTCTACATCTACGGAGCGGGCTTCGATATCGAAGTGTACGACGCAGCGACGCTCAAGTACGAGAAGACCTGGGATCTGAATACCGATGTGACGTACGCGGGAATCGTGGTTATCCCCTAGCTGGGAACCGGCGTGATCATCCGAGGGGACGGCGTGGCAGCTTATTGCTGCGCCTACCTGCTGACCAAGGCCGGGTTCCGGATTGATCTTCAAGCTGTGGATCGTCCACGATTGCCGGTCATCCTGCTGGGCGATCAAGCCCTCGCGTTGATTCGCGATATTTTCGATCAACCTGATTTGTTCGCCGATCTGCCGCGCATCAGGAAGCGCGTGGTGGCTTGGGGACCGGACGCAAAACCGATCGAAGTGGAGCATTCGGCGGTGGTGGTGTCGGAAGAGCTGTTGCTCGCAGGCATCCGGCCAGTCTGCTCCGATGACGATGAGGCCGAAGCATCGCCCTGGGCCATTTTCGCGGCTCCCCCATTACCCGTTGCAGCGGTCCAGCACGGCTTTGGCTCGCGCAAAGCTACGGCCGTACCGGTAACGCTACAGGAAGGCTCCGACAGAGCCGCGTGCTGGATCGAATCGCTGGACGAAGGATGGTTGTTTCTGGTTTCTGGCTGGCTGCTTTCGGTGGGCGCGCCGGCTGTGAAGCTACTCGCCGGCAGCAGGGTGGTGGCTCGCGAGATCGCGAGCGTTTCCGAAAGCGCGGGCGAATTTCCGGCCTATGCGCGAATCGTCTCGCCCCTGTGCGCGCCCGGTTGGCTGGCCTGCGGGACGGCTGCGATGGCGTTCGATCCAATCTGCGGCGACGGCTCGGCGCACGCGATCCGGGAAGCGATCCTGGCGTCGGCAGTGATCCGGTCGCTTGCCAACGGCGGTCCCGTGGATGAACTGTTAGCGCATTACGACGCGCGTCTCACAGCCGGATTCCGGCGTCACCTGGAGATCTGCCGACAGTTTTACTCATCCGGCGGGACGGGGCCGCTCTGGGGGTCGGAATTAGACGCCATCGATCGCGGCATCCAATGGTCGGATGCCAGGCTGAAGGCCCACGCGGGCTTCCGCTATCGATTGCGCGGCTTTGAATTGGAAGCGGTGCGCTGAATCCCTTCGTCGCCCGCAGCCAGCAAAGCTGCCGTGGCGTAGCCGGTAGCGGCGTCGCTCATAAACTTCTCCGCCATCGCACCATAGGTCGAATGCTTGTGATTCATGGATTCCGCGGTCCAGAAGCCGCCTTGCGGATCCTGGTGTCTCTTGAGCCAAGCCAGAGCCTTTAACAGGCTGGCCTGCGACGGCTGAACGCCGGCTTGCTCGATCGCGTACGAAACCAGCGCTGTTGCGTAGGCATTCGAACCCGAAGCCACCGGCTCCGCGGCTTCCCGCTTCTTCCACTGGCCGAGGGATTGGATGCTCCATCCGCCATCGGGCTCTTGTTTGCGCCACAGCTCGTCCAGAATGGCCTGCTTGTCGGCGGCCGGCAGCAGATCGCGCAGCTTGGAGGAAGCCCACAACAGGAACACCCGGTTGTGCAAGGGCGTGGTCTTCTGGCCTTCGAGCAGATACGCTCGCATGGCGGCGATGTTCTCCTGAATTGCTGGACGAGCCTGATAATCCGCCGGCGCCAGACCCGTCGCCAACGCCGCCAGCGCCGCGCCATAGATTGCCGAGTCCTTGGTTTCCCAGGGATCGAGATCGAAGTCCGACCACGCCCAAGCGCCCTTGTCGGAGCCATCCTTCAGCTGCAGGGACCACAGGCGATCAAACGCCTTCTCGCCTTCGGGACTCAATTTGCCGCGCGGCGCGTCGTCCATCGCCAGCACCAGTGCGGCCAGCACCACCTGCGCGCCGTACACCTGGCCGACAATGGGACCCTTCAGGCCCGCGAACAGATCGTTGGCGTCGGTACGGATTACAGTGGCGCGCATGCTGGCGTCCAACACGTCCTCGTACAAAGTTGGGCCGGACTTGTCGCCTAAAACCTGCCGCAGAGCGGGCCGCGTGAGCAGATAGGTTAAGCCCGTGTGGCAAGACACGCACGCCACGCCGGAATGCATCGCCATGGGCCACGCCACCCATTCTTTCTGGCGCGAATCCATGTATTGCGCAGCCAGCCGGGGGCTCCAGTCCTGGCAAAATAAGGGCGCGGCTGCAAGGCTCAAAAGAGCGGTAAGGCGAATAGACATAAGGTTCCCGTTAGCTCGGAGTATAGCCCGAATTGGCGTGCCAGGTCCAGCGTGAACTTTGCGTGAACTTTGGGTAACAAATTACTTGACTCACCTTTCCTCCAGAAGTATAATTGAATCATGGAAACAGAAAACATCAGCGCTAACAGTGGTTTGATGAGCGCCATAAGGCACTACAGTAACCCGCTTACGTGTATCCATGAAGTTGCATCCGTGAAATGGCCGAAGGGCGAACCTGTATGCCCTCGATGCTCCAGTAAGAAATCCTCGCTTCTCAAGACGCGGTTGATGTGGAAATGCCGAGACTGCAAAAAACAATATTCGGTGAAGGTTGGCACGATCTTTGAAGATTCCGCCATCGGTCTTGACAAATGGCTCTGTGCAATGTGGATGCTTGCCAATTGCAAGAACGGCGTATCGAGTTACGAAGTAGGCCGCGCGCTGGAAGTGACTCAAAAAACTGCATGGTTCATGCTCCACCGTATTCGGTACGCACAACATCATGGCACGATCAACAAGATGACTGGGACTGTTGAGGCCGACGAAACGTTTATCGGTGGGGAAGCCCGCAACATGCACGCCAATACGCGAGCCGAAAAGATCCACGGACGTGGGCCTGTTGGTAAGGCGATTGTGTTCGGACTGCTTGATAGAGAGACTGGCAAGGTTCGCGCCTCGGTCGTTGGCACACGCCGGAAGCATCACCTTCACCGCGAGATTAGAGAGAACGTTGCGCCCGGTTCGGAGCTTCACACCGATGCGTTGAAATCCTATGATGGTCTGGACTCCGAGTACGCGCACAAGGTCGTAGATCACGCCGAACAGTACGTTGATGGCAATGTGCATACAAACAATTTGGAAGACTTCTGGTCGCTCCTGAAGCGTTCCATCAAAGGCACCTACGTAAGCGTTGAGCCGTTCCATTTATTCAGGTACCTCGACGAGCAGGCGTTTCGATATAATGAGCGCCACAGCAAAGACGCAGAGCGTTTTCAGAAGGTTCTGAATTCCGTTGCGGGGAAGAGATTGACCTGGAATACCCTAACCAGTCAGGGGGTGGGGTGATGTCAAACCCAAACGTGAAGGCAGAGGAAGAAAGAAAGCCGGACATCAAAAAGACTCCAGAGTATCGAAATTTCCGAAAGCTTCTTAAGCGGGTTATCAAAGCACCTCCGATGCCAAAGCGCCACCCAAATCAGCATGAATGAAAGAGAACGGCGTGAATGGCGAGCCACACAAGCCATTATCCGTAAGATCCAAGAGGACACTCATGCCGTACACGAACAGAACCGCACCGAGGAAGATGGGTGCAAACCACCACAGCGCGTGGTTATTGATGCCAGTTCGCAACTTCCACCATCCGTAGCCGAATACTACAATTCCGAAAACAGCGCCAGACCAAACAAGCAGTTTTGGGGCGTAGTCAAGATTGTGATTGAGGCAATAGGCGTATGTGCTGCCATCGCTGCCGGAATCTTCACTTACTGGACGCTTCAACAAGTCATCAAGCAGGCCCAGGCCGCCGAGTCCCAAGCTATATCGGCTAGGACCAGTATGGTCGTATCGCAAAAAGCTTTTGTGTTTTTCTCGATGGCGCTCACGCGGCATCCAATCACCGATAAAAGTGGCAAGGCGACAGCATGGGAATTTCTTGTTCCGATCCAAAATATCGGCAATACCCCCACCAAGGATCTTTCTATCATTGGTCGGATATTTCTTGATGGACGCTTCGGTGAAGCGCCGGTGCCGTACTACGATGATCTTACCGTTAAGGAAGGACCACGACTTTTTCTGCCCCCCCATGCGATTGGCAACCAAACTACACCGGTTGGCGTGAACACAATGCGCATCAAAGAAATTAACAAAAAGCCTATTTATTTTTACGGATGGGCCAAATACCACGACGTTTTTGATATCAGCGATAGAACTCCGCTCCACATCACAATGTATTGTTTCCAGGTGAGCAGTTATGCTGGCGATCCTACCGTGCCTGACATTAGTTTCAATCCCGCATTCGCTCCATGTCCAGGTCGTCACAACTGCGCAGATGAAGAATGTGATGGAGAGCCATACAGTGGAGGCCAAATTTGGCACGCCGCTAAGTAGAAATCCAGCCTGTCTTCTAGATCCTAAACCCGCGCAACTCAGGTGAGTCAAGTAATTTGTTACCGAACTTTGTAACCTTGCGCAACTGGCTCCCGCGCGTAGCTTCCGGGCGCGCGCTACCAAGTAGCCTATTCTCGGCCTCGCGGCGACGACCGATGGCCGTGGCAAAGGCAAGGCTTCGATCTCGCCGACCCGCGCCTCGTGCGTGCGCTTTCGGTGGAGGCTGGCCCACACGCTACAATGAAGTTTTCAACGGAGGCTCAATGGCTGCACTTCCTCGGCGCACTTCTGTGCCCGTCAAAATAGGCGACGTCTGGGTGGGTGGCGACCACCCCATCGTGGTCCAGTCCATGACCAATACCGACACCGCCGACACCGCCTCCACGGTCAACCAAGTGATGGCGCTCGCCCAGGCCGGTTCCGAGCTCGTGCGCGTCACTGTCAATACCGAAGCCGCCGCGCAGGCCGTCCCCAAAATCGTCGATACGCTCGACAAATTCGGAGTCCGCGTCCCCATCATCGGCGACTTTCATTACAACGGCCATCTCCTCCTCAAGAAGTACCCCGACTGCGCGCGCGCGCTCGCCAAATACCGCATCAATCCCGGCAACGTAAACATCGGCAAAAAGCACGACGACAACTTCCGCACCATGATCGAAGTGGCTATCGAGCACGATCGCCCGGTGCGCATCGGCGTCAACTGGGGATCGCTGGATCAAGCGTTGCTCACGCGCATGATGGACGAAAACTCGCGGCTGCCCGATCCGCTCGATGCCATGGAAGTGACCATGAACGCCATCGTCGCCAGCGGCCTGCTCGCGGCGCAAGCCGCCGAACACTACGGACTCGGCCGCGACAAAATCATCCTCAGCGCCAAGGTCAGCGGCGTCCAGGACCTCATCATGGTCTATCGCAAGCTGGCCGCGCAGTGCGATTATGCGCTGCACCTGGGGCTTACCGAAGCCGGCCTGGGATCGAAAGGCATCGTCGCCACCACTGCCGCGCTCGCGGTGCTGTTGCAGGAAGGCATCGGCGACACCATCCGGGCGTCGCTCACCCCGCTCCCTAATGGCGACCGGACGGACGAAGTGATCGTTTCCCAGCAAATCCTCCAGGTTCTTGGCCTGCGCCACTTCACTCCGCAAGTCACTGCCTGCCCCGGCTGCGGCCGCACCACCAGCACGTTCTTCCAGGACATGGCCGACCAGATACAGACCTACCTGCGCGAGCAGATGCCCAACTGGAAGGAGCGCTACGCGGGCGTGGAAGAGATGAAGGTGGCGGTGATGGGCTGCGTCGTCAATGGCCCCGGCGAATCGAAGCACTCGCACATCGGCATCTCGCTGCCCGGCACATTCGAAGAACCCGTGGCGCCAGTCTACGTCGACGGCAAGCTATCCACCACGCTGCGCGGCGACCGTATCGTCGCTGAATTTATCGAAATCCTGAACAATTACGTCGACCGCCGCTACGCCGAGCGCGTCGCCGAAACCACCACCGCGTAGCCGATCTGCGCAGCGTACTCATAGGAACCGCCGGCCTCTCGGTGGCAGCTTTCGCCGCGCTCCTGTTGACGATTCTGCGCCGCCCGCGTAATGCAGATCCCGCCGCGCTCGACCAAACCGCGCGCATTTTCTTAATCGGCCTGGCGGCCCAGTGCCTGCATTTCATGGAGGAGTTTGTCACGCATTTTGCGGATCGATTTCCCGCGTTGCTCGGGCTCCCGGCGTGGTCCGAAACTTTCTTCGTGGTTTTCAACCTGACCTGGCTGTGCGTTTGGATTTTATCGGCAATCGGTTTGCAAAAAGGTCGTCGCTTTGCTCCGTTCCCTGTCTGGTTTTTCGCCATTGCATCCATCGCCAACGGAATCGCGCACCCGGCGTTGGCTCTCGTCGCGCGTGGTTATTTTCCGGGCCTCATCACTTCGCCGTTGGTTGGAGTGCTCGGGGTGTTGCTCTGGCTGAAACTGCGCGCGCTAACCCAATCCCTGGCCTAAGGCCTGGTCCGCCGCCGGCTGGCGACCACCAGTAGGGCAATACCTGCCACCACGGCAATCCCGCCGTAAACCGCCCATCGCATCTGCCCGGTCATAAAACTCCCCGGCAGAACGTTGATGCCCTGCAGAAACCAGACCGTGCCGAGCAACACCAGCACCCCGCCCAAAACCTTCAGAGCAAGTCTCATCTTTCGTTCTCCTGGATTGGTCTTCTGTTGTTGTCCCGCGGCTACAATTCCAAGTCCATTCCCATGGCTCTTGCCGCTCCTAAATGCGACAACGTGCTTGATTATAGACGCCAACCGGCGTGGGTCCAAACAGAGCCATCACCCGGGACTGCCGAACTTCAAACCTGGCGCCTTTTTGCCGTCTTGCTCCACCCTCGGTTGCACTACTCTTTGGATGCTGTCGCCGCTCATGCCGCTGTTGTGGCTGACGCGTTCGACTTCCAGTACTCGCCGGTTGATCTGACGGCTGGACAATGGATTTCTGTCATGCTAACTAACTGGACTGAGGGACGTTTTCCTGGCCGTTTTCCGGCCCGCTGCGAATCGGGCGAATGCCAAAAACCCGGGGCCGGTGACATTCGCACCAAAGGGCCGATCACTTCGCTACGCCAAACTCAGACTAAGGGGTCCAGGTACCTTTCACCACGAAACTGCTGGCTGCGGTTTTTCCAGCAGCGTTCAGGATCACATCCTGCTTCCCGGCGAACATCCCGCTGAAACTCAGCGCGACATTCCACGTAAGATCGTTGCCGGTAACGCTGAACGACGACCCTGTCCCATTCACGGTGCACTGGTTATTGGACACCGACCCTGCGGAGCCCGGAGTAACGCCGGTGGGTAGCAGCGCCGTGCCCGCATTGTTGTACAGGTACATCAGATTGGTGTTGGGCGCGTAAATCACCGCGCACGCGCTGGCTGCCGACAATGAGGTGTTGAAGATCATGCCGACGCCGTTCAAGTCTGGAACGCCGTTCGGATCGGAGTAGACCGCCGTAAAGGTTTCGGTCGCTCCGCTACCGGAAGTCGGCGCGAGCGACATCACCGTCGGCGGGCCGGCCGAGGACGGCGTCCAGGTACCCTTCACCACGAAACTGCTGGACGCGGTTTGTCCGGCAGCGTTCAGGCTCACGTTCTTCTGCCCCAGGAAAGTCCCGCTGAAACTCAGCGCGACATTCACCGTTAGATTGTTGCCATTGGTGCTCGAGGAAGACCCCGTCCCATTCACGGTGCACTGGTTGTTGGATACCGTGCCGGAAGACCCCGGAGTAACGCCCGTGGATAGCAAGGCCGTGCCCGCATTGTCGTAGAGATACAGAGTATTGCTTCCGGGCACGTAAATCAGAGCGCACCCGTTGGCAACGGACGCGCCCGTGGTGAAGATCATGCCGACGCCGCTCAAGTCTGCGATGCCGTTCGGATCGGAGTAGACCGCCGTAAAGGTCTGCATCAGGCCGGTGCCGGAGGTCGGCGAGAGCGACATCACCGTGGGTGGTCCGGCCGAGTTCACCGTCACGGTGAAGTTCTGCGAGGCCTGGGCTCCCACGCCGTTATTGGCGTACAAAGTGATATTAAACACGCCCGATTGGCTGGGCGTGCCGGATATGCTGGCGCTGCCCGTTCCGCCGTTGAAATTCAATCCGGTGGGCAAGGTTCCGCTTTCGGTGATAGTGGGAGACGGATAACCGGTAGCGCTTATAGGGAACGTGCCGGAGCTGTTTTCGGTGAACGTCGCATTGTTGACGCTGGCGATGGACGGCGCCTGATTTACGGTCAGCGTGAAGCTTTGCGAGGCCTGCGTCCCGACGCCGTTACTGGCATAGATTGTGAATGTAAAGATGCCCGATTGGGTGGGCGTGCCGGATAGAACGCCGCTGGAGCTGAGATTAACGCCCGTGGGCAAGGCTCCGCTTTCCGTGAAAGTAGGCGAGGGGTAGCCCGTCGCGGTGACCGTGATGGAGCTGGAGCTGTTGTAAGCGAAAGTGGCGCTGTTGCCGGAGGTGATGTTGGGCGCCTCGTTCACCGTCAGCGTGAAGTTCTGCGAGGCATTGGGCGGGTAGCCGTTTTGCGCTCCAAAACTGATGTTATAAACGCCGCCCGTACCGGGGGCCGGCGGACCGGCAAGTGTTCCCGTTCCGTTGAAGTTGTCACGGAAACCGACGTTCGCAGGCAATGGGCCGCTCTCGTTCAGGCTCGGCGTGGGCGAACCGTTCGTGGTTACGTTGAACGGAGTGTTCGAACCCACGGTGAAGGTAGTGGCGGCGCCGCTGCTGATGGTGGGCGGCTGGCCAATGTCGATGCCCACAGTCTCGGTCTGGTTATCCACCATGACCGACGCGGTGGCTGATCCCGTGGACGATCCGGCCGTGAAAGTTGAGCTCGCCACGCCGCTGGCGAATGTGGTGCTGCCCGGGTCGGCGCTGCCTAAGGATCCGCCGCTAAACGTGGCATTGGTTCCGTCAGGCACGTAACAGGCGTTTCCGGCATAGCCGCTGCATGTGCCGCCATCGTTAATCGTGGCGTTCAGCGTCGTGTATCCATTGATCCCGACTTGTCCGGATAAAGCGTTGACGCTCAGCGTCAAAACGGGAGAGTAGCTGCCGCTCGTTTCAATGTAGGCAGTGTCGCAGCCGGCGCCGCCCGGTCCGGCGTTGCAGCCCCACCAGTTATTCTCCAGGTTGGCGATGGTTTCATCCTCCACGGCCACGCCGGTGGCCCCCGCCGGGGCGCTGTTTCCCACGATCCGCGAATTGCTTACCGTGACTGAGGTAGCCGTTAAATTCGTCTGTCCGGCAAAAATTCCTCCACCGTTCCGCCCGCTGTATGTTACCTGATTTCCGGTAAAAGTGGATCCGGTGACGGTCATCGGGTAACCGGTATCCAACGAAGCGTAAATACCGCCGCCATTGAGTACAGAGGTGTTGTTGGTGAAGGACGAGTTCGTAATGGTAACCACGCCCTCGACAGTCGGTGGATAATCCGTGTAAAAAGCGCCGCCGCCCGCCCCACCTCCACCAGTGCCCGCGGTATTGCCGGAGATGGTGCAATTGGTGATGGTGAAGTCGGAGCCGGCGCTATTCAGACCGCCGCCGTAGTCTACGTCACCCGAGTCGGTGGTGGAATTGTTGGTCACCACCAGGTTAATAGCCACAAACTCGTCACCCGCCCCCCCTCCCGTGAGCACGGCCCCGCCGCCATACTCGCAATCGATGCCCGTGGTGCAGTTGCCGTTGGTCAGGGTCAAATTTTCGATGGTGATGGGGTTGTCGCCTTCAAGAACGTCGTCACCTTCAAGGATGCGATCCGTATTGTCGGTCTGCTCAATTATTGTATTCGCGGCCGTCCCGGTCCCGATAATCGAAAGTCTGTAGCTTCCGCCGGTACCCTGTTTGAGTTCGCCGGTGCCCGCGTTCGCGTCGAAAGTAAGGTCGTAGGTGCCCTCCGGAACGTTGATGGTGGCGGTTGAGACGATGTTATTGGCGATGCAGACCGCTTCGCGCAAAGTGAGAGGATTTGGAATTGAAGAGACTGAGGAATCGGTGCAAGCGTTCACGTCGTCATTATCCGCGGTCGTGTTCACGTTGAGCGTTAGGCTGACGGGAAGATGAGCCAGCATGGGCGCGGCCTGGGCGGATGTCAAAACCACCAGGTCGCGGCCGGCGTCTATGGTTTGCGGCAAAGCCAGCGCCGCAACGGGCGTGCCGGAGAAAGAAATATCGGCGCTGGGGCTGGCCGTCTTGCCCGAGGTATCGAGAATATGAAGCTGGCTCCGCTGCCCATCGATCAACATCAAGTCGTGAGTGGAGGAGCTGGCCAAACGCGGCGAGTTAAAAGCGGAAGCGGAAACCGCCCCGGAGGGTGCAGACCCACTATACGGCAGTTGCCTGGCCACGCTCCACGGGCCTAGAGCGGTGGGATTGGGCGCGGGCGACGGTTGCCTGCGCTGCGCCATGATCGCGGCGCGGCGGCCGGGGATTTCCGCGCGCGTCAGCGGCGTGGTGTTCAGCGTCCCGTGCTGGAGGATCTGGATGGAACCGTCGCCGGCCAGAACGGAGATTTCGGTACGCCAATCGCGATCCCAAATGAAATTGCCCAACACCAGGGCTTTCACTTGGAAAGGAACGGTGACCGTCTCGGTCTGCGGATTGGCGGTCAGCGCGCTGTAAATCATTACGATGTGCGAGCCCGCGCCCACTGCGAGGTCCAGCCCGCCTCCCAACAGTCCCCAAGCCACGGAATCGCCGCGCGCCGGCAGCGGATATGTGGCGCGGGCGGTGAAGCCTTGTTTGCTGGGGTCGAGAATGGTTAATTGTGAACCATTCGGGCCGTCCAGGCTGACCGCCAGGTGGCCATCCGCGGTGGCGGCGAGGGCCCTTACTTGTCCTTGCACCGGCACAGCTTGGGGAGCGTGCAGATTTCCGGCTCCATCTCCAACCAGCAGGTAAAGATTGCGGCTGCCGCGCGCCGCTACTAGGACGTCTTTCTTGCCATCGCTATTGAAATCGGCCGTCAGCAAAAGATCCGGGGATTCGGGAAGACTAAACGTAGAAGCCTTGGATAAAAACGTGGGCGGAACGCTGCCTTGCGCCGCCTTCTGGTAGAGGGTCTGGTCCCTGGGGGCAAAAGCGTCGGGATTGCCCTTGTAGAGCGCGAGCACTCCACCGCTCTTACCGGAAGAGCCGGAGGCGTAGCCGGCCACCACATCCATCGCGCCGTCGGCATTGAAATCGGCCGCGCCCAATGCCGTTGGAACCGCTGTTCCGCCCTGCAGTGCCGCCACGGCGTACGCTGCTCCTGTGAATGTGACTTGCACCGTGTGCGGAGTCTGCAGATTGACCAGCGGCTTGCCCAGGCTGGGGAGAATCCTGGCTCCGCCATCCGCGGCTCGAATCCTGCTCAGCGGAAAATTGGAAAGAAGAATAAGGGCGGCAACAGCTAGCAGGCTAACGCTCAGAGGACGCTGGTTCATGGCAGTCTCCCCGCCGGCTAAAGATCGTGATTGGCCGACGTTTCTATCGGGAGTCAGTCTATCACAGGGTCCGCGACTGGATGGCCGTTGAAAGTACTAGGGGTTCCTGTGGATGTGCGCTTGTGCTACTATGTTCTGGTGCGAACAACCCTCGACATCCCGAATGAGGCCTATTACATTGCCAAGGCCATCGCCCGGGACCGGAATCGCAGCCTGGGACGAGTGGTTGGAGACCTGATTCTACAATCGGCCAAGGGGCCCGTGGGCGTCTCAACCGGCCCATCCATCCAGATGAGCGATTACGGTTTCCCTACTTTCCGCTGCTCCCGGCCTGTCACCACCGAGGATGTCAAGGCGCTCGATGACGAAGAGTGAGGTTTACCTGCTCGATTCTAATGTCCTGATCGCGCTGGCGACACCCGAACACAGCCTGAATGAGCGGGCGGCAGCGTGGTTCCGCCAGGGACACCGGTTTGCGACCTGTCCCATCACACAAGGCGCCCTGATCCGGTTCCACCTGCGCGCCGGGGTGGACGCGACGATGGAATCCGCAAAGTTTCTGCTGGAATCCATTTTGTCTCTCCCACGGCACCACTTCTGGCCGGACGATGCGTCTTATCTCGACATTCCAACCACGGGAATTGTCGGTTGTCGGCAGGTTACGGACGCTTATCTGGCGCTCTTGGCGCGCAAACATGACGGTTTACTCGCCACTATGGACCAAGCTCTGGCTGCGGTCCATGCCGGGACCACGCTCATCGCGAACTGAGCGGATCCCGCCGGGATCTACTCAGCCTTGGCTAGGGTTACGGTCTTGACTTCTTTGCCGGCCTCGCCACCCAGTTGCTTAATAAGGGCCGCGGTGGTTTCGTGAACCTCGCCATTATTCCCCAGGAAAGTCTGTTTTCCGAGGGAAATGTCGAGAGGCGTGAAGCCGCGTTTATTCCTGGCGTTGATGTTGGCGCCTTTCTCTGCCAGGAACTTCACCACCGAATCCAAACCCTTGGACGCGGCGCCATGCAGCGCGGTATCGCCTTTCTCGTTCTTGGCGTTGACATCCAAACCCAGGCTAGCGAAAAGTTTCACCGTTTCGAGCGCTTGGGGTTCTTTCGAAAGCGTACTCTCGGAGGGGCCGCTACCGGCTCCGGCCGCGATCATCAGCGCCGTCAGGCCGTCATTGCCCGCCAGCTTCGGATTTGCGCCGTGATCGAGCAGATATTGCACCAGCTCTACGTCCGCGCTGCGCGCCGCGCGCATCAAGGGCGTGCCGCCGGCTGCCAGGGTCTTTGAACCCAGATCCTGCGCGAACTTCGGCACCGCGGCCGATCCGGTGAGCTGCTGATTGATATTGGCTCCGCGATCCACCAGCAACTTGATCATGTCCAGGCTGGTCAGTTTGTTGGTTTCCACTCGCGCCGGACGCGGCGAACGATCGGCATCGTGTACGTCTACGGCCACGAACAGAGCGGCCCGGCCGTTTTTGTTAACGATGTTCGGATCTGCGCCCCGATCCAGCAGGTACTTTGCCAGATCGTAGTGAGAGTTCAAAATCGCAAACGACAGCGCGCTATTGCCGTCCACATCCACCTGATTGACGCTCACGCCGCCATCCAGCAGCGCCTTAAGGGAATCCAACTGCCCTTGGCGCGCCGCGAAATGAAGCGCGGTTAAGCCGCCCCGGTTGATGGGCGCGATGGGTGTGCCGGCCGGCAGCTTTGGCAAAGTGGTATCGCGGTCTGTGGAACGCAGGTCCGGGTCCGCTTCATGCGCCAGCAAGAGCTGGATCACCTGTGCATGACCTTCCGCCGCGGCCCACATCAAAGCCGACTGGCCGAGGGCGTTTTCCGTCGCGTTGGGCTTGGCGCCGTGTTCCAGCAGCACCTTCACCACCTCGGCATTGCCGTCGCGGGAGGCTTTCATCAAAACGGTCTCGCCTTCCGAAGTGGTTTGCGTGTTTGGATCCGCGCCGCCCTTCAGCAATTCCTCAATAAGCGCCGGGCTGCCCTTGACGGCAGCTTCCGAAATGGGCGTCGCATCGTAGCGATTGGCGGCTTTGACGTTGGCGCCCGCCTGGATCAGGAGTTTCACGGTGTCCAGGTTGTTCCAGTGCGCCACCCAGTGGAGAGCGGTGGTGCCGTCGGGCTGCGCGGCGTTCAGGTCGGCGTGCTGCCCAACCAGAGCGCGAACCGCGTCCCAATCCTGATTCTTAGCGGCGTCCACCAGCGCGGTGCTTCCAAGTGAAGCTCCATAAGCGGCCACCGACAGTAACGCAGCAACGCACATCCCGCTGAGAGATTGAATTCGCATTCTCTTGCCTCCTTGGCAATGTTCCCGGTTCGTAAAGATTCCCGATCAGATCTCGGTGAGCAAGCCGGTGCTGTCGCCGACGCTCTTTTCCTGCACTCCGGCCTTATCCAGCACCGTCGCCAGCAAGTTGGACATCGGGGTGCCGTCCGGATATTTGATGTGGCGGCCGCCCTTCATCTTGCCTGCCGCGCCACCCGCCAGAAAAACGGGGAGAGGCGCGTGGTCGTGCGCGTTGCTATTGCTCATGCAGCTTCCGTACATGACCAACGAATGATCCAGCAGGGTGCCGTCGCCGTCCGGAGTGGCTTTCATTTTCTCCAGCAAACGCGCCACTAAACCCACGTGATAGGTATTGATCTTGGTGAGTTTTTCCAACTTCTCCGGATTGTTCTGGTGATGCGAAGTGGGATGGAAAGATTCGGGCACTCCGATGTTGGGGAAGGTGCGGTAACTCACTTCGCGGGCCATCATGAATGTGGAAACCCTGGTCACATCGGCCTGGAAGGCGAGCGCCATCAGATCCACCATGAGCTTGGAATGCTCTTCATGATTGTCCGGAATTCCGGCGGGAGTACCCGGAAGCTCGATATTGGAATGGCTCTGCTTCTCGGCCAACTGAATGCGGCGCTCGATTTCGCGGACGTTATCCAGGTATTCGGCCACCTTATTCCGGTCGCTGGGGCCGAGGCTTTTTTGGAAGAACTTCATCTGGCCGGTCACCTCGTCCAGGATGCTGCGCTCTTCGTCCAATCTTGCCAGACGTTCCGCGGTGGAGGTTCCGTCGCCAAACAGACGATCGAACACGGCGCGGGGATTGATTTCCATGGGCAGCGGACTGGTGGGAGTGCGCCACGAAATCGTATTGATGTAGGTGCAGCTATAGCCCACGTCGCAAGCGCCCAGCAGGCCGGTGGTGTCTTCGGTGGCGAGTTCCAGCGACGGCAGCGGCGTATCCTGTCCAATCTTCAGCGCCGCGATCTGGTCGATCGTGGTGCCCGCGCGAACGTCCTCGCCTTCGGTTCTCTTCGGATGCACGCCGCTCAACCAGACGGCCGGCGAGCGTCCATGATCGCCACCGCCATCGGTGGGGCCGCCCGGCGCCGCCATCTTATGCGCCAGGTTGCTCACAAATACCACGTTGTCGCGCACGTTGGCGAGCGGGGCAAGAGTACGGGAGAGTTGAAAATCCGAACCTTCACCGGTCGGCGTCCAATTGCTCATCACCGCGCCGTGCGGGATATAGCAGAAAGCCATACGGAGCTGGTTGGCCACAGTCTTTGCCAGCAGTGTCTGCGCCGGAATCATTGAATCCAGCAAAGGCAGGGCCAGTGTAACGCCCATTCCGCGCAGCACGGTGCGGCGCGACAAGTGCTTCTTAGTGATGAAACTCATTGGTTCGGACTCCCTCGTAAATTATATATACTCATCAAAACCGGCGCTGGTCAATTATAGCTACTGTGCAGCGCTCGCCACGACCGACTGGCCCTGGCCCTCGCCTTCCGGCGACTTCTTCTTCATCTGAAACGGTGTACTCTCGACGATTCCCATCACCAGCGACGACCAGCGATAGTCGTCCTTGGCGGCGCGCTGCAAGACCGCGCGAATCGCGGGCATATCGTAATACTCCACGCCACGGCCCAGAGCGTAGGTCATTAGCTTTTCGGTCACCACGCCCACAAACACTTCGGGGCGCTTCAACAGCGCCTGGCGCAGGCTGGCCGGACCGGAAACCTTGTCGCCGGTAAACATCACGCCCGACGGATCTATCTTGGCGCCTTCGTCGGTGTCGCGCCATTGGCCCACCGCGTCGAAATTCTCGAGTGAAAAGCCGATCGGGTCCATCACCTTGTGGCAACCCGCGCAAACCGGGCTGGCGCGATGCGCTTCCATGCGCTGCCGCAGCGATTCCACCTGCCCCGCATCGGCGTGTTCCTTCAACGCCGGCACATTGGGAGGCGGAGGATTGGGCGGCAGCCCGATCAAATTCGTCAGGATCCACTTGCCGCGCTCCACCGGAGAAGTTCGCGTGGCATAGGACGTCACGGTCAGGATGCTCGCCTGCCCTAACAAGCCGCGGCGGTTTTCATCGGTGATCGGCACCCGCTGGAAGTCATTTCCATAAATTCCCTTGATGCCGTAGTGCCGGGCCAGCCGCTCGTTTACGAAGGTATAATCCGCGTTCAAGAGGTCGAGCACCGGGCGATCTTCCCGCACCACGCTTCCAAACAACAGTTCCGTCTCATGTTTCATGGCTTGGCGCAGATTGTCGTCGAAATCGGGAAAGCTTTCGAAATCCGGATTGACGCTCTTCAGGTTCCTCAAGAAG
>Ga0302326_10011319_pt1 | contig 19235 bp, 17 predicted proteins | sample Palsa_T0_3_FD_202264 | JGI IMG/M metagenome (GOLD analysis project Ga0302326, IMG submission 202264) | Peat permafrost microbial communities from Stordalen Mire near Abisko, Sweden - Palsa_T0_3 | ecosystem: Environmental > Terrestrial > Soil > Palsa > Peat permafrost | place: Sweden: Abisko...
GCGCACAGCACATCGACGGCTCGCGGCTCGCGGCGCTCGATCCGATTGCAGATGCCGCACTCAAGGGAGTGCGGGGTTTCACTACCGGAGTGCGTGCCGAGATTTCGAAGAATCGCGGCGCCGCCGCTGAGCAATCCGAATTCAACGGCGAGGGTCTATACCGGCAGGCGCACGATGCTATGGCGCGCTATTCCGAAAGGGCTGCCGCGGTTGCCGACCAGCTCGCCAAGGTCGCCGGCGCTGATGCTGGGAGACAGTTTAATTTTGAGTTCGACGATCTGCGGTTCGCTTACGAGCTCGTTGACCATTCAATGGAAGAGATCCTCATTAAATATCAGCTCGTGGAGCGGGGCTTCCTCGCGGCCGTGGCGCTTCGCGTGCCGTGCGTCGAGCTCGAGCGTGAGACCATGGAACTCACGCATCGTTTCCGCGCGCTCTCGACAAGCGCTCGAACTATTTTGGGTTCCCCTGATGAGCAGAGTGAGCACGTGCGCGGTGCCGAGGAAAACCGGCAGCTTCTTGCAAGCGAGGCCGAGCGCCTCGAGGCTGAGCGCGCCGGTGTCGCGAGCGAAATCGCCGCGGCCGAACTTGCCGTTCGTTCAGCCGAGCGCAACCAGGGCAAGACGGTGATTCGTGCGCCCATCCGCGGAACGCTTGCGGGTACATCGCTCGCCCAGTTCGATGCCGTAAGCGCCAACACCTCACTCGGTGTCGTCGAGGATGCGAGTCGTCTGGTACTGAAGGTGAACGTAGAGGAGGCCGACTTCCGCCGGATCAAGATCGGTCAAGCGGTCGAGGCCCGCGCAACTGACGGCAAGGCCCTCCGAGGTACAGTGGTCTGGAAGACTCCCGCGGGGCAAACGGTTCACGAGCAGGAATGGAACGTGCTAATCCAAGTTGACGGCGACAACGCCGGGTTCGAGTTGGGGGACAAGGTCATGGCGTCGATCGAGGTAGGAAGGCGCAGCCTATTCAGGCGCTGGTTCAAACCTGCGGGCGAGATTGCTGCCCGGCGCCGTGTCGCAGCCATCATCAGGGACCCGACCGAGTTGCGAATGGTGCCCGCGTCCGGGCCCGCGTCCGTTGCGGCGGTACATGACCAACATGCTGGCCCGGAAGGCAGGTGAATGCCCCACATCGGGCGGCTTGCGCTCGTTGTGCTACTCGTTGTCGGCGGCGTGGCGATGTACACCTTTGGGCGGTCTGACGCCGGCTTCCGGCTCCCGCGCGGGTCGCTTGCGCACAGCCCGCCGCGAGGCGCGGCACTGCCGCCGGCCCCCGCCTTCGTCGCCGCAGAGCTGCATCCGCCGTTTCCCACGAATCGCTGGTGGTCATCACTCGTAGCGCTCCCTTTCTCTGAGCGCCAGTACCCTCACCCGTTGGCCGTCGCGGCGCGCGCTGAAGGACTTCAGGTGCGCTACCCGGGACCGGACATCCGCGCGAACGATGCCTGCATCTGCGGCTGGATGGAACCTGATCCGCCGCAGGACCTGATCCTCGGCCACAGTGCCGTGGCGCATTTCGATGCTGCCCGTCTCGCCGGGTGGAGCGATTGGTTCGTGCGCGCGCGCTTCGAAAAAGGTGGCGCTTCGATGGAGGTGAACTACGGCCATGGCTCGCCGATCGTGTTTGCCACCTTCCGCGGCGGGGATCCCATCGTGCGTTTCCCGTCGCCGCCGGAGGTGTTCTACGAATCCGGCGGCGTGCTCGGTGTTTGCCGCGACCGTCGTTGCTATTTGCTCGTCGGGCCGGCGAGTTCGCGCTGGTCGGGGGCCGGTAGCGCGGAGCTGCGCGACTCGCTCGGCGGGTCGGGTCGCTTCGCGCTTGCCCTTCTCCCAGACGGGCAGCGGGAGGAAGCGGTCGAGCGGTTCACGCGCGCCGCCCGGACTCCCGTCGACAACACGACGGTTGCCTGGTCGGTGGACGAGGCGCGATCCCGCGTGCGCGTCCGGTTCTCGTACAGCCTTGCAGGGGAGCAGGGCAAGCCCGGGAGTACTCTCTTCGCGCTCTATCCGCACCAGAGCGCCGCGCTCGTCGACGCCGCCGCGCGTCCTGAGCTCGGGTATTACACGAGCGTCCGCGGCCGCATGTCGCTGCGCGAAGGCGATTCTTTCGAATTGGAACATCCGTTTCCCGGCGTGCTGCCCGCGCTCCCACTCGTTCCAGGCACCGACGTCGATGCGCTGCGCGCCTTGGTACGGCGCGACGCGGCCGCCGACTCGGGCGCGCGCGATACCTACTGGGCAGGCAAGGAGCTGGGACGCATCGCAGAGCTGCATGCGCTGGCTCGTGAGCTTGGACTCGACGCCGAAGCCAACGCATTGCAGGCGCGACTGCGCACGCACCTCGAGGCCTGGTTCGACGCTCGCTACGACCCCGCAGATCCTTCGACGGCCGGTACTTTCTATTACGATCCACGCTGGGGAGCACTGCTCGGTTACCCCTCGAGCTATGGTTTGGCTGAGGCGCTCAACGATCACCACTTCCAATATGGCTACTTCCTGCGCGCGGCCGCGGAGCTCGGGCGCAGCGATCCGGCCTGGCTCGGCCCCGACGCGTACGGGCCCTTCGTTGATCTCCTCGTCCGCGACATCGCGAGCTCACGACGGGACGACCCGGCATTCCCGTTCCTCCGGAACTTCGATCCTTACGCCGGTCATTCATGGGCATCGGGCGATGGCGTCTCGGGCGACGGCAACAACCAGGAATCGTCTTCCGAAGCGCTCGCAGCATGGACGGCAATCGTGCTGCTCGGAGAGATCCGCGGCGACCGCACGCTGCGCGACACCGGAATCTATCTCTATGCGAGCGAGCTCGCGGCCGTCGAGGCGTACTGGTTCGATGTCGATCGCCAGAACTATCCCGCCGGTTATCCGCACCCCGTCGTGCCGACGATCTGGGGCGGGAAGGGCGCCTACTCAACCTACTTCTCGCAGGAGCCCGAGGCGCTGTATGGAATCAACTGGCTCCCGTTTCACGGTGGATCGCTGTACCTCGGCCGTTATCCGGAATTCGCGGCGCGGGCCTACGACGCGCTGGTCGCGGCGCGCGGCGGAACCCATTGGAAGATGTGGTCGGACCTCGTAGTAATGTACCGAGCGCTTACCGACCCTCTGGACGCCGAGCGCCAGTGGCAAGATCTGGCGCTCTCGGTCGAGCCGGAGGCAGGAAACTCGCGGTCGAACGTTGCCCTCTGGCTCTCGACGTTCCGGCACGTTGGTCGCGTCGACCGGACCGTAAGTGCCGACACGCCGCTTTACGCGGCCTTTCACGACGACGAACACCGCACCTACGTGGCGTACAATGCGCGCGGCGGTAAGCGGACGGTGCATTTTTCCGACGGCGCGAGCCTTACGGTTGAGCCCGGCGCTTTCGGCGTCCTGGACTGCCCCGACCGAGGGCGCTGCAACCCGGTCTCTTCGAGTGCTGCCCGGTAATTATCGACGGATGAGCCGCTGGTCTAAAACTCGCCATGTCCTCGATCCATTTGAGGGACTTTCGGCCGGCCGTGTCATCACACGGTCACGGCCGATGCCCCTGAGCCTAGCGGTCGGTGTTGACTGCCAGGTTCGCCACAAGATGGCCGGTCTTCGCGGTGTAGTACGTACTCAGCGACTCGTCGTTGACCTTGCGAACCGCACGCGCAACGGCATCCTCGATGCAGCGATTCCGAACTGCAATTTGATCCAACTGACGGCTGGTGTCATCGCCCGGGCACACGTTGCGTGCAGCGCCTTGAATGCGCTTGTAAAGAGCGGCGGCACCTGCCTCGCTGCTCAGATTAAGATCTGCAAAGCCGACCGTTCGCGACGGCGGAGCCTCATCAGCCCTCGCGGTGGAAAACACCAGTGAAACGGCTGTCATCAACGCAACGACGCAAAATAGGCTTACGGCTCCGGTCAGGGTGGCGGCGGCAATATTGGTGAATTTGCTCATGTCGGGTCTCCTTGAAAATCTATGGGTTGTCCAGGTTCGGCACGAATGTGTTCACTCGCGCCTTGGGACAAAAGATATTCCCGGCAGCCGCGCCGATCCTTAGGAAGTTATTCGGATTTTGTGATTTCAGCAGGTTGCGCTCGACACTGAAGTCGCATAGCGGCTGACCTGGATCTTATTTTTATCCGGGCTGACCCTGTTTGTGCTCTCCGAAGTCAGGGTGTTTCTGTTTGCAGGCGGCTATCAATTCCGGAGAGACCGGCGGCAAGCGCTTGTCGGCGTTTGGCGGCTGTGGCGTCCCGCGCATGATCGGATCAATGCAGTCCCGCCATAATCCGTACCCTTGCCGGGCGTCGCCCTTTACGAAGCCGGCACTCTTGCACGCCTCGACGATTTGCTCGCAGGGTCCCGGCGCCTTTTCCGCCCCTTGGGCAGCAGCTATAGGTAGCGCGAACCCAAAAACGAGGCTAAAGAGCGCGGCGCGTGAGATCAACAGATTTTGCATCGCTTGTCCCCCGAAAAATGCCCAACCCAATATAGCCATCAAATCCAGACAGCGTCCAGAGAGAGTGGGTCCCTGGGGTGACTCGTTCGATCCCTGTCTCGCCACCAATCCCGAATAGAGCTCCCGCTACCAATTCTCACCCAGATGAGTTTATCGCTTAGCTTGCAAGGCGTCTGACGTTCTGGTCGCGAGTCGGCGAGTCCAGCGGAATCCCGACACAGTTGTAACTCTCACCCGATCGAGATTGGTCCGTACACTGTGTTCACGACTAGAGGAGTGAACGGCCATGACCACACACACAATCGGTACTCGCAAAGAATGGTTGGCAGCACGGCTCGAGCTGCTCAAGGCAGAGAAGGAGTTCACGCGCGGTGGCGACGAGCTCGCCCGGCGACGGCAGGAGCTACCGTGGGTGCGGATCGAGAAGGAATACCGGTTCGAGAGCGACGCAGGCAGCGCGTCTTTGCCGGATCTTTTCAAAGGTCGCTCGCAGCTTCTCATATATCACTTCATGTTCGGGCCCGACTGGAAGGCAGGCTGCCCCTCTTGCTCGATGATTGCAGACGCCTTCAACGGCTCCGTGGCTCACCTCGCCAACCACGACGTGATGTTGTGGGCGGTATCGCGCGCGCCGCTTGCGAAGTTGCAGGCGTACAAGCGGCGCATGGGCTGGACTTTCCCTTGGGCCTCTTCGTTTGGCGGCGACTTCAATTTCGATTTCAACGTGTCGATCACCGAAGAGCGACAACGCGCGGGCGCCGAATACAACTACAAGACCGAGGCACCGACCAGCAACGCATTTCAGTGGCGCGATGGTCAGCAGGGTGGCGGCAACTCGGCGGAGGGCAAGTTGGCCGCCATGAGCGGCACCGACGTGCCCTCATATCATCGCGACAGACCAGGCATGAGCGCGTTTGCGCTTGAGGATGGTGTCGTCTACCACACCTATTCCACCTACGCGCGCGGCGTGGACCCCTTCTTTGGCGTGTACCACTGGCTCGATCGTGCCCCGAAGGGACGCAACGAGGCGGGCGTCTGGTGGCACCGCCACGACGAGTACGACGAGCGCTGAGCTATAGGGTCAGGAGAAATAGCAATGAAGATCGCAAATTCAGCGATTCTAGTGACGGGTGCCAATCGCGGCCTCGGAAAGGCGCTGGTCGAGGAGGCTTTGAGGAGAGGCGCGGGACGCGTTTACGCCGCTGCGCGCCAGCCTCTTGCCGCTGCCGACCGCCGCGTCGCGCCCCTGATTCTGGATGTCACCAATGCGGCACAGATTCGGGCGGCCGTCGAGCAGGTCGGCACTCTTGATATCCTTATCAACAACGCAGGCATCTCGCTCCAGAACGAGCTGAGCGATCGCGCCGCGCTGGAAAGGCTTCTCGCGGTCAATCTCTTTGGCACGTATGATGTAACCCACGCCTTCTTGCCGGCATTGGCGCGTCCCCGAAGCGCCATTGTCAACGTTCTATCCTTGGCGTCGATTGCGGCCGTGCCGTTCGATTCTCTCTATTCCATCTCCAAGGCCGCCGCGTTCTCCCTTTCGCAATCATTGCGCGCACTCTTGGCCGGGGAGGGCGTCAGTGTCCACACGGTCTTGCCCGGTCCATTGGATACCGACATGTCGCGAAATCTGGATATTCCGAAGGCCCCTCCGGAGTCCACCGCGCGGGCAATCTTTGACGGAGTGGAGAAAGACGATGAGGAGATCTTCCCCGACCCGATGTCGGAGGCAATCGCGGAAGGCTGGCGAAGTAGTGCCGTCAAGGCGCTCCAGCGCCAGTTTGCTGCGTACGTCGCCCAAACGCCTATCGAATCAAGCGCAGCTCAGGCATCGATGCACCGCTAGCGGTGAGCAAAGGAGAGAAAGATGAAACACATCACGAGCGACGAATCGGGAGTGCCCAAAATAGTCGATCGGCGCACATTCCAGGCTGAACTGGACGCATTGCGGGTTCGGGAGAAGGCTCACACACGAGAGGGTGATGCCATTGCAGCCGCCCGCCGACGGCTGCCCATGGTCGAGGTGGACGCTGCCACACCGCTGGTTGGCGAACGGGGGCCGGTGAGACTATTGGACGCGTTTGAGGGGCGCCGGATACTCATCGCCTACTATTTCATGTGGCATGCCGGCCGCCCGGCGCCCGAACAGTGCGAGGGCTGCACTCTCTATACGTCGCAGGTCCGCGAGCTGTCATTTATCCATTCCCGCGACGTGACCTTCGCCGTGTTTTGCCAAGGTCCCTACGAAGAGAGCACCCGCTACCGAGAGTTCTTGGGCTGGGAGATGCCTTGGTATTCCGCTCCCCGGGATTCGCTCGACACTTTCTTGGTCGGACGCCGGGTGGGCATGATGCACATCGTTTGCTACCTGCGACAAGAATCCAAGGTCTTCGAGACTTACTGGACGACGAGGCGCGGCGTCGAGGTGATGGGCAACAGCTATCGGTTGCTCGACTTGACCGTCTACGGGAGGCAGGAGGCCTGGGAGGACTCGCCGCTCGGCTGGCCACAGCGGCCGGAAGGCGAGCACCCGTACCGCGCCGATGGACGTCCCATCGTTCAGTGGCCTCGCCTGAGGGCTGGGTATTCGGACGACCTGGGTACCGACAGGCGCTGACTTCTCGCCTCAGCGCTGCTCTTCGTGATCAGTTCGGTGGTGACCATGGTCTCGAGCGCGTCCATGTCCGGGATGGGCAATATGGCGATGCCCGGAGACTGGGAGATGTCGATGGTCTGGATGCGGATGCCGGGACAGACGTGGCCCGGTGTCGCTGCATCCTTCCTTGGCATGTGGATCGTGATGATGGTCGCGATGATGCTGCCATGCATATTGCCAATGCTATTGCGCTATCGCCGGGCCCTCGGAGGGACTGGCGAGGCGCACCGAAGTCGACTGGCCGCGTTGGTGGGCGCAGGGTACTTCTTGGTGTGGATCATGTTCGGAATGGTCGTCTTTCCGCTCGGCGTCAGTCTGGCAGCGATCGAAGTGCAACAGCCGGCGCTCGCACGCGCCGTTCCGATCGCGGCCGGTGTGCTTGTCGTGATCGCCGGCGCACTGCAATTCAGCGCCTGGAAAGCACATCGCCTCGCACGCTGCGGGGAAGCATTCCCGATTCGCCATACGGTCCTGAATGGCACCGGCACCGCTTGGCGGTACGGTGTGCGTTTGGGCCTGCGCTGCAGCGGCTGCTGCGCCAATTTGATGACGATCCTCCTCGTCGGCGGAATCATGGACCTGCGCGTGATGGCTCTCGTCACGGGAGCCCTCACCGTGGAACGACTAACACCGTCCGGTGATCGTATTGCGCGAGCCGTCGGAGTCGCCGTGATCGGGTTTGGCTTGTTCCTGATCGCACGGGCAGCCAAGGTTTGAGCTTGCGGGTATCGCAGGGCTCACAGGGGAACCGTGCCATGGATATGGCGCGTCGCGTTGGTCGTGTCCTCGCTGACCTCATAGTGATTTGCGATGGGTTCAACACGCGACAACAGCGCGCGCGCTTCCGGTTCAAAGACCGCCGTGGCGTAGTCAGGGCCGGCAAATGCGCGGACGGCCTCGATGGAATCGAATAAATTTATAACTACGAATTCCATTTCCTGCGAGTCCGCCGTGAGGGTCCGCAGAACATATCCGCCGCGGTACCCAGCAATGGCGGCCAACCCTGGGAGAACCGGCTTCCGTAGAAGGCTCTCGTACTCCTTCGCATGCTGGACTTTGGTCCATCCTCTCCAATGCCTCGCAATCATAGGGATCACATCTCCATGCAGTTTGGCCACTCAGGTTTCGGCCAGGCGCGACTTACGTAGCGCAACGTCAGTTGCTTGCGCACTCAGCCGCATGCCGAATGCGCCGACAATTCTCGCCACGGTCTCGAATCTCGGATTGCCATGCGGAGAGAGTGCCTTGTATAGGCCGGCCCGGGTGATGCCGGTTTCCTTCGAGAGTTGCATCATCCCGCGCGCTCGAGCAACAACACCGAGCGCGTGAATCAGCATCTGAGGATCCATGGGTACTTCGAATACCGCCTCGAGGTAGTTTTTGATGTCCTCTTCGGTCTTCAAGTAATCCGCTGAATCGTAGGGCGCCGTCTTGATCTTTCGGGGTTTGCTCTTGATTGTCGTGGTCACTCCTTACTTGGCCGGCTTTTGGTCGGTGGTCGGTTCGACGCATCCGTGCTTTACCGCGAACCCGGAAGCATTGTATACCACAGGAGACAGTATGTAAACTGCAGGATACAGACAACCATCGAAGAACGAGGAGCATTTTCGATGGCGGGGTTGGTCCGGGCCGAGTTTCGGGTACGAAGTCACAGGATCTACCGGGACAACCAGCTAAGCTTACCGCTTATGAAAGCTCTCGCAGTCTGTTTGCTCATCCTTCTGGCAGGCTGCGTGTCGTCGCCCGAGGTCGTACTGATCGGCAACGGGCGCTACATGGTCACGGGCCGCGCAAGCGGTCCCCTCAACGCCGGCAAAGATACGATGGAAGCGGCCAAGGCAGCGAAAGCATACTGCGCAAAGCAGTCAAAGCAGATGGTGATACGAGATATCGAAAGTGTCAGCATCACCTTTTCTTGCGAGACCACCACGCTTGCCGACAAGCGCCGATCTCTGACTTGAGCGCGCTCGCGAAGTAACTACAGGTATTCGATCTTCAACGCGGCCGCGGTCTGCGCGCGCACGCGATTGCTGGCCTCCACAGGATTGATCATTCCCAAGCTGTGCAAGGATCGTTTTCGACACCACGGAACCTTCCGGCCCCAGGTAATCCCGCACCTACGCATGGTCCTCGCGGATTTCTCAGTTGATGTGTTCTTCGAATTGACCACTGAGTTTTCGATAAAGAGCTTTGGCGAGGGGGTCATATCCAAAAAAAGCGACCGCAGCATCCGTCCATGTCAGCGGCCGCGAGCGTGCTAGCTCGCGCGCGCTTCTGAGCAGTTGCGATGGCACCGAGGAGGGAGACGGGTCATATACTTCCGCCTCGTGACTATCCTGCTTTTCCGCCGACACGCTGCGGGTCACCTTTGAGAACACATGCTTTCCACCGGTCGTTGCATAAACCCGATACTCCTGCCACTCCCCGTTGGGTGCCGAGGGCGGTGCTGCAGAGGCGAGCAGCGTTCCGGTAAATGCTAGATCTGCTTTGCCGTCTCTGATGACAATCTGCTCTTTCTGAACCCCGACGTCAGGATCGTCGTCGAGGACTGGTAGACGACTCTGCATTCTAAGTTTGTCCTCCGAGACTTCCTTTCGCGGAGACTTCTCCTTGTCCTTGGGCGGTGACTTGGGCTCCTGATCGCGAATGGTCTCACCACGCACCAAGACCGTGGCTTGATGGCTCGTAGCCTCCGAGGGTCCGTGCTCGGAAATTTCCTCAGTGTGTTCAGAACTCATTTGACCGGCCTCGCTGCTGGGCAGTTGAAGCCCCGATGTTGGGCCTAAAGCCATACCGCGATCAGCCAGATACTGGCGCTGCCGGTCGTAAGCGCGCGCCCACAGCAATCAAGCGCGGATCGGACACGGCGGGGGATGTCATCTCCCGTGTCCAACGCGGCAACGAGTGACCAATGCGCAGATCTGAAATTTGACATGTTGGGTGAGCGGGCTTAGCTTCATGCACCATTGAGCCAATAACAGATATTCAGGGGATGTTATGACAAATAAAAGCATTTACGCCGTGAGCGCATCCGTGCTCGCGCTCGCTAGTCCGTTCGCTGCGATATTCGTGGCGCACGCGCAGCCCGTTGCGGCTGCGTTGAATCCGCCGGCTCCGCTGACTTCGGAGCTGGCCGCAGAACTGTCAAAGGGTGTACACCGGCCTGTAATCGTCATCATGAAGAACCGGTTCACCGGCGACGAGGCGGCGCGCGATCAGTCGCCGATGATGAGCGAACTCACTCAAGTGCATGCCGCGCACGTCAAGTCCTTCCGGATGGTCAATGCGTTGGCTGCTTCGGTGCCGGACGGCGAGGTTGCGCGCCTGAAGGCAAACCCGTCGGTCGCACAGGTGGTCCCGGACTCTGTGATCCGCCGCGCGACGCGTGCTTCGGCAGCGGCGTCCAGCGCTGCCGTCTCGAAGAATTCGAGCACATCGCTTACACCGCATGTTATCCCGGGCGCCTGCCTGCCGAATGGTCAGGTGCAGCTGAACCCCGAGGCACTTTTGGTCACGAACACGGATTCGGACGATCCTGCAGCCCGCACCGCGCGCTCGCTTGGCATCACCGGCGCGGGTGTGAAGGTCGCTTGGATTGCCGATGGATTGGATCCCCACAACGTCAACTTCATTCGGCCCGACGGCAAGTCGGTATTCGATCCGGCGGTGGGCGGCGACTACCAGGATTTTTCCGGGGACGGGCCCGGCCAGCTTACCGGCGGCGATGAGGCATTCCTCGACGCCAACGCCATCGCGGGGCAGGGAATCAAGGTCTATAACGTGAACGGCTTCAGCGCTCAGGCGCTTCCGGCAGCGTGCAACATCAGGATCGAAGGCATGGCTCCGGGCGCGAGTCTGGTCGGCTTGGACGTGTTTTCCTATACCGCGGACACAACGACGTCGAATTTTATACAAGCGATCGAATACGCGGTGCAAACCGATCATGTCGACGTGATCAACGAATCCTTCGGTTCAAATCCGTTTCCCGACATCACGGCGCTCGACGTGCTCAAGCAATTCAATGACGCAGCCGTTGCGGCGGGAGTCGTCGTCGTGGCTTCCAGCGGTGATTCCGGATCGACCAATACGATCGGCTCACCGGCTACCGATCCGAATGTCATTTCTGCGGGCGGCTCGACGACCTTCCGCTTCTACGCCCAGACCAATTACGCGGCGGCGCGATATTTCGCGACGACAGGTTGGCTCAACGACAACATCAGCTCGCTGAGCTCCGGCGGGTTCGACGAAACCGGCGGAACGGTCAGCCTGGTGGCGCCGGGCGACTTGGGCTACGCCTCGTGCTCGACGAATACGGCGATATTCACGGAATGCACGAATTTCGTGGGTAATCCTTCGCCGATCGAGGAGAGCGGCGGCACCAGCTTATCGTCGCCGCTGACGGCGGGCGCAGCCGCGCTCGTGATCCAGGCCTATAGGAAGACCCACGGTGGCGCATCGCCCGCGCCAGCGCTGGTGAAGCAGATCCTGACCAGCACTGCGACAGACCTCGGGGAGCCTGCGACGGAACAGGGCGCAGGCCTGCTGAACGCCTATCAGGCGGTCTTACTTGCCGAGTCGATCAAAACGGCGGACGGCTCTCCGCATCCCGTTGGACAGTCATTGCTGTTTTCGACCAACCAGTTGAACGGTATCGGTGCGCCGGGATCCGCGCAAAATTGGCCAGTGACCGTGACCAACACCGGCGCGACAGGACAATTCGTGCTTGCAAAGGGCAGGACCTTTGGTCCGAGTGAGAACCTCCAACACGGATCGATCACGCTGAACGATGCCACGAGCCCACAGTTCGCGAACTATCAGGGCCTGCAAAATAATTATGGTGTGTTCAAATTCTATGTTCCCCTTAGCGCCGATCGGCTCGATGCATCGATTGCCTACCCTGGGGTAGCGGGCGCCAGCCTGAATCCTCGCGTACGCCTGATTCTGATTGATCCGCAAGGCCGATTGGCCGCGCACTCCCTGCCGCAGGGAGACGGTAATTTCGGCAACGTGGATGTCCGTGAACCATCGGCCGGCACTTGGACGGGCGTGATCTTCGGCGACGTCGCGGCCGACGGCGGGACGAACGGAATAGTCCCTTGGCAAGTCTCCACGCAGCGCTTCGTGCCGTTTGGTTCGGTCTACCCGGCCGCGTTTTTTCTGCCGAGCGGCCAGAGTCAGACGCTGTATGTGAATGCCTCGACTCCACCGAGTCCTGGCGATGCATCGGGGTCGATCGTGCTGACTGCCTCGGGGGAAAGCTTCGACGTCGATGCCGGTCTCGAGAATAATTCGATCGCGGTCACGCTGCGCAGCCTCATCAGCTTCAATGGTTCACACGGCGGCTCCTTCAGCGGCATTCTGACCGGCGGAAACGGCCGGGACCTCTCGCCGGGTGAGGGTCAGGTGCAGTACTACCAGTTCAATGTGGGCAGTGGAGTCCGAGACATCACGGCCAACGTTTCGTTGACCAACGACATCGCCGATCCGGTCGATGCGTACCTCATCAGCCCCTACGGCGACACCCTCGGCTACGGGCAGAACGCGAACTCGCTAACCGGTGTCAACGCAAAAGCGTTGACGGCCAACACTCTGAATCCGGTGCCCGGACTGTGGACGCTCATTGTCAATTTTGCGTCTCCGGTCGTCGGTAATGAGATCTCGCAGCCGTTCAGCGGCAACGTTCAACTCAATGGGGTCAAAGTCAGTGCTCCCGGGTTGCCGGACAGCAGCCACGAGGGTCTCGCTGCCGGCAAACCGGTGACCGTACCCGTGACGATAACCAACAACGGCGCAGCCGCGGAGGTAGTGTTCGTCGATGCCCGGCTCAATCAGACGCAGAGTCTGACGCTGGCGGACTTCTTCGCCGGCACCACCGTGGACAGCCTCACGCTGCCGAATACGGGCGGTGTCCCGACGTGGCTCGTCCCGACGCAGACCTCGAGCGTGGCTGTGTCGCAAACTTCCACGCTACCGGCGATGTTCGACTTCGGCCCGTACCCCGGTGACCCGGACATTGCCAGCGCCAACCCGGGTACGGGGCCGCTGTGCGCCGACGCGGCATCGGCGGCTTACACGTCGCCGAGCGGCACTGTGACGGCCGGATTGTGGTACCAATCTCCCAGCGAGTGTGGTCCGTATCCGCATGCGGCGCCAACAGGGTCAGCCAATATTTCGATGGCTGCTCAGACGAAGTCGTTTGATCCGAATCTAACCTCAGCGACCGGTGATCTGTGGCTCGAAGCCACGAACCCGGCGGCGGCGTTGAATCCGGTCACGATCAACCCTGGTCAGACTGTCACGATCGACGTGACGATCACGCCTGCCGGCACTCCCGGTACCGTAGTGCAGGGAACGCTTTACATCGATAGTTTCGTGAACGCTCCGTTCCAATACACGGGGAATGAGCTGGCCGGCATTCCTTATGAGTACACGATCAAGTAGTGAGCACACGATCAAGTAGCACGTTGATCCGCGACATCTCGGCTGCCAAGATGTCGTGGATCGCATCCTAGAGGGACTGGTTGGCCGTCCCACTGCAGTCTGCAGAGTTCACTCCCCCATGTCCGGTGAAGGATTCTCGCAAGCGATGAGCGCTAATCAGCGCAGTTGTTTGGAGGTAAGCGACGTGAGATATTGGCTGAATGTTCAACAATCCGGTGTCTTAGGTGCTCATCCTTACGAGACGCGTCGGCGAGACCATCAAGATTGGGAATGACATCGCGGTGACCGTGTTAGGGGTCAAGGGCAATCAAGTGCGCGTCGGTATTGCGGCACCAGCGGCCGTGCCCGTACATCGGGAGGAAATCTACGAGCGCATTCGGGCGCAACGATCAGAGCCCGACGATCAGGAATGAACCACGCAACGACAGGGAAGTCTTGACCGCGCTGCGCCGAATTCAGCGTTCGACAGGGCCTTAGATATGTTGTCGGGACAATCCATGCTCATTGACATAGAGCGAGTTGCCCAAGGCGCTCAGCAACGCGATAGGATCCGAGCATGAGCGATAACAATTGGACGGGTGGTCTACCGCTTGAACTCGATTACATGTTGCCGGCAGCGCCGTCGGACCCGGAGATGCGAGAGAGCGCATCGATTTGGCTGTATGAGGTGGGCGGAGATTTCGGATTTCCCCGGCACGGCTTAGAGGCGGTGGGCAATGTCTGGGGAACCCATCGCTATGATTGCAACTTTGCCTTTGCGGGCGGCAGAGTTCTTCGCGAAAGTGCGCGCGGCCCGACCCATTCGGCGATCGGACCTGATGGGCGTTCAAACGTTCTCGGTGCGGGTCCGATCTCTTTCCGTTGTGTTGAACCGTTCCGTAGATGGATCGTCGCCTATGATGGCGAGGCGTATGACGGAAGCGTTCAGCAGCAAATCGCGCGTAAGTTCGCGATCTATGCGGATGGCGGCCCTGTGGATTTTCCGCGCGTGCCGGTCTCTTACGAGGCCGAATTGACGATGGTGGCGCCCGCATGGGTACAGGATTATCGGCCGGAAAAATTGGCTGGCATGAGCGAGCAAGAGAAAGCCGACGCTGGATCCATGGGATACGGCTATCGAATCGAGCAATTGTTTCGCGGCGAGGGCACCCTCACCGTTGACGGCAGCAAGCGAGACTTCAAAGCAGTCGGCTCGCGCATCCATCGTCAAAGTGTCCGACCCATGGCGGCGTTTCGCGGGCACTGTTGGCAATCCGCCGTCTTTCCGGATGGTAGTGCCTTTGGCTATATCGCGTATCCGCTACGTTCCGGCGAGAGCGAGCAAAATCGGTACAACATTGGCTACATTTATAGAAATGGCAAGATGCATTCCGCGCGGGCACGTAACATTCCCTTTTTGCGAAGAATCATGCCCCGCGGCGATGACGTCTCGGTCGAGCTTGAAACAGAGCTTGGCATCACGAGAATTGCCGGTACCACGGAGTTGTGTACCTTTCATTTGGGCAATCAAGGCGTGAACGGCTTCAATAACCAGCAAAGCGGAGTGCGCTACGTACTTGAAGGCATGTCGACATTGGGCATGATCGAGAGATCAGCCCCCGCTGAACTGTGCACGATCGTTTCCTGACTAAATTCACGCGTACGCGATACGCGGCGCCAATCAACGATAGAGAAAATTGCTTTCCGGCACTCCACGGTATGAAGTCTCAACTGCGAAAATGCTGCCTGCGATGTCGGGCACTCTGTATTTCATCCATGCTTGCAGACGGCCGCTCGTAATAAAGAGCGTTGACATGTCCGGACCGCCGAATGCGATCATCGTTGGCAGCGGTACCGGGGCTTCGAAATAGGCGTCAAGGCGACCCTCCGGCGTATAGCGGGCGATGCCGCCTTGCCCGCCCTCCGGGCCTGCGGTCAACGCGACCCAGTAAGCTGCCTCTGTATCGACAGTGGCTCCATCCGGCATGCCGAGGTTCTGCGGTACAACGGCAAATATGCGCTGGCGCGAGGGCGTTCCGCTCAGAGGATCGTAGTCATATGCAAAAATTTGACGGTCCGTGGTTTGCGCTCGGTACATCGTCGTGCCGTCGGGACTGAACGCAGTGCCGTTGGCCATGCCGACAGAGGTTATGGCCTCCACGAGGCTTCGGCCGTCGAACTTATAGTATGCGGATCCGGTGTTATCCATGCCCATGTCCGCGCCAACCGTGCCTACCCACAGTCTTCCTTGGCGATCAGTTTTTCCGTCGTTGAAGCGCAATTTTCCCGCGTCGTGGACCGGGTCGAAAACCCGCCTGATGAGGCCGCTGGAAAAGTCTATGTCGTAGATGCCATCCTGAGCCGCGAGCACCGCACCGCCGCCATTGCGGAAAGCGAAGCAGCCGGGCACCGAGGGCAGGGGCCAGGCTCTGTTCGTGCCGCTCTGCGGATCAAATCGATTGATCGTCGAGCTCACGATGTCGAGCCAGTACAGGCACTGATCCTGCGTACACCATAGGGGACACTCTCCGAGCTCCGCTTTGATGTCGAGGACCTGCCGCGCTACATACTTTTTCATTTGCCTTGCGGACTGTAACGGTACAGCGGCTGCACCTGTCACATGCAATTGTATAATAAATCTAAGAGTGCCGTAATGGGCGGCAAAGGCTATCTTTCACGTGAAGCACGCAAGCACCGTAGCATTGCAAGAGCTGTCCGGCTTGCTCGAACAGATCAGACTGAAGGAAGGCATCAAAGAGAAGAAGCTCGGCATCTTCTATCGCAAATCGAAGTCGTTTCTGCATTTTCATGAGGACCCTGCTGGACTGTTTGCCGATCTTGGCGTGGCAGCGGATTTCGAGCGATACCCGGTAAATACGCAAAAGGAATGGCAGTGCCTGCTCGCGGCAATTGATCGAGCTTTGGGCATCTGACGAATACTCACTCAGGAGCTATTTTCATGGCAATTAGCAGACGGACCTTTTCAGGCGCCCTGATTGCAGGTGCCGCCGCCTTGACCACGCGCAGTATGGCCGCTACGGCTACCCCGACGAAGGCGACCAACATCGTTCTCGTCCACGGACTCTTCGCCGACGGATCATGCTGGTCCGAGGTGATCGCGCGACTGCAAAGGGCGGGTGTCAATGCCACAGCCGTGCAAAATCCGTTGACGACGCTTCCTGAAGCGGTCGCGTCGGCTCAGCGAGTGCTGGCCCGTCAGGACGGCCCGACAGTTCTGGTCGGGCATTCCTTTTCCGGGATGATCGTCACCGAAGCGGGCATGCATCCGAATGTTTCGGCGCTTGTCTATGTAGCGGCACGAGCGCCGGATGCGGGCGAGGATTACACGGCGTTGGCCAAAAAATTTCCCACGCCGCCGGCTTCCGCCGGCATCATTTTCGACGGCGATGAAGGGCGCCTCAGCGAAGAGGCGTTCTTACGGGATTTCGCCGGCGACCTGCCGGAAGCCAAGGCCAAGGTGCTGTATGCGATCCAGGAACCGTTCCAGAAGGCGCTGCTGACGGGGAGGACCACCCAGGCGGCTTGGCGGTCGAAGCCGAGTTTCTACGCCGTCTCGACCCAAGACCGCACCATCAATCCGGACCTTGAACGATTCATGGCCAAACGCATGGGCGCCAAGACTATTGAGGTCAACGCAAGCCACGTGTCGCTGATTTCCAAACCCGACGAGATCACCGGGCTTATCCTTCAAGCCGCGCAGCGGGCCTAGCGCTTGGCCGTTTCCATGAGTTCCGGCCGCGACGTAGCTGCCACGCAGGCGCTAGTATATGGCGTTGGCGAGGGTGGTGTCGGTTGAAACACATCAAGGGGGAGGAACATCATGGATCTCAAGCTCAAGGGCCGGCGTGCGCTGGTGACGGGCAGCAGCAGCGGGATCGGCGAGGCGATTGCGCATATGCTGGCTCAAGAGGGCTGTGCGGTGGTGGTCCATGGGCGAAACCGCGAACGGGCCGAGAAGATCGCGGCTGACATCAAGGCTGCGGGGTGCGCGATCGGGGATCTTTCGACGGACGCAGGCGCTGAGGCCGTGTACGTGGAAGCGCGCTCTGCACTCAAGGGCAACATCGAGATTCTCATCAACAATGCGGGTGGCAGCTCGACGGGAAACTCCTCGCGGGCGCCAATCGAGATCACGCCGGAGCAGTTCATTTCCAATTATCATGCAAACGCACTCGCCGCGGTGCGCTTGTGCCGGCACGCGGTGCCGGACATGGTGGCCGCGAAATTTGGGCGGGTTATCAACGTCTCGAGCGCGGTGGCAGTTCAGCCCAATAACATGGGTTCGGACTATTCCGGCGCGAAGGCCGCGCTCAATAATTTCACGGTCAGCCTGGCGGGTTCGCTGAAGGGCGTCGGGGTGACGGTCAACACGGTATCGCCCGGCATTATCATGGTCGATGGTCTGGTTCGGATGGGACGCCAGCGCTATGGCGACGCCAATTTGACTATCGAGGACATCACGAAGCGCATGGCGGCTGACAAGATTTTCGACCTGCCGCCGGCGGGGCGCCTAGGCACGCCGCAGGACCTGGCACTCGTCGTCTGCATGCTCGCGAGTCCGCTGTCGGGTTTTGTCACGGGTGCGAATTATCGGGTCGATGGCGGGCAGGTCCGTTCGGTCAACTGAAAAGAAGGCAGCGCTAACCTATGAAGAAATATCGTGTGATTCAATGGGCCACCGGCACGGTGGGTAAAGTGGCACTGAAGCATTTCATCGAGAACCCGGTCATCGAGCTGGTCGGGGTGTTCGTGACCAATCCGGAAAAGATCGGCAAGGATGCCGGTGAACTTGTCGGTCTGCCCCCGACCGGGGTGATCGCGACGAACGATGTCGAGAAGCTCATCGCGGTTCAAGCTGATTGCGTGTTCTTTGCGGCCATCAGGCAGGATCTGGACCTGTACTGCCGCTTCCTGCGCTCGGGCAAGAACGTCGTCTCACCGGCCGGCCCGTTCATCCCCACGGAGCGCTATCGGGCACAGTTCGAAAAGCTCGAGGCGGCCTGCCGCGAGGGGGGCACCTCGTATCATGGCTGCGGTGTGCACCCGGGTTTTTCGGGCGATATTCTGCCCCTCACCGTGGCGCGGCTCATGAACCGAATCGATCGCATCGAGGTGACCGAGGTCATCGACAAGGTCAGAAATCCGATGATTTATACGGAGGTCATGGGTTTTGGACGCGATCCGGCCGAACTTTTGGCCAAGCCGAGCCGCTCGGCGGAGGCACCCTATGCCTTTGAAGGATCCATGCGCATGGTGGTGGAAGGATTGGGCAAGAAGATCGAGAAGGTGACCACCAAGCTGGAGGTGGCCGCAGCGACCAAGGACATCCCTTACACGCTGGGAGAAGGCCATCCTGGCGGCGGCGTCGTCCGCAAAGGCACGGTGGCGGGCCAGCACTTTGAATGGACGGCGTGGGTGGAGGGCGCGCCCTTCATGGTGTATCACTTCTACTGGACCATGGGCTATGACATGGAGCCGAGATGGGATAACGGCGACAGCTGCTACCGCGTGGTGGTCCATGGGGATCCGCCGCTGGAAGTCAGACTAATGGGCGGCGTGGAGGCCGATGGGCGCAGGCCCTTCCATGGGCTGCCTTGGACCGCACTGGTCGGCGCCACCGCCGTGCCGGCGGTATGCGACGCCAAGCCCGGCGTGATCACCCATCTTGAGCTGGGGGTCGTACAACCGCACGGC
>Ga0302326_10011320_pt1 | contig 19235 bp, 17 predicted proteins | sample Palsa_T0_3_FD_202264 | JGI IMG/M metagenome (GOLD analysis project Ga0302326, IMG submission 202264) | Peat permafrost microbial communities from Stordalen Mire near Abisko, Sweden - Palsa_T0_3 | ecosystem: Environmental > Terrestrial > Soil > Palsa > Peat permafrost | place: Sweden: Abisko...
ATCTTTGACGAAACGCCATACGGTATTCAATGTAGTTCCGCCGGAGGGGCCCTGTCGGAGGGCCGGCCCGCATTCTATCTCGCTAGAGGCGTCCAGGCGATACGAACGACTCCCTCGCGAGCCATGAGCAGGTACACAAACTCGGGCACTTTCGTATCGTAGGGTTTCGCCCGCCAATGCAAATCGCATTTCAGCACGCGGCTATCCGGGCCGTGCGTCGCCGCGAACGTGCACGATGTGATCCGGAAGCCGCCACCTTGCAGGACCCTGCGGATCTCGTCTTCGTCCGGCCCCGTAAGGCCGGTCACGAGGAGAAGGGACCCTTGATGATCTTGCCTCATCCTGTCCTCTACGAGTTTTAAGCCCGTCAATACGATTATGCCGAGCGCGGCGCCGACCGTCCCAAGCGCTATTTGATCGCCGCCGAAGCACAATCCGATCACAGTCAGGAACCACATCGTGGCCGCCGTCGTCACACCTGCCACAAAGTTCCCTCGCCGCACGATTGCTCCCGCCCCGATGAACCCCATTCCAGAAAGGATGCCGAGCGGCAAGCGCATCAGGTCGTTCATGACAAACGAATCCGACGAGCGGCCGGCAAGGGGAACCAAAAGGTTCACCTGAAGCATGGCGATGCAGGCAGCCAAAGATACGAGAATCGACGTTCGCAAACCCGCGGCGCGGCTATGCTCGCTGCGGTTCATACCGATCAAGGCCGCCGCTACGACGGCGAAGGACAAGCGGATGGCAATATCGGACCGAGTCGGGACGATCGGCATGACTCTTCCTTTGCGAAACCCCTCGTTTTCACTATTCCCGATCATGTGAGGTTCGCATTCCGTCACGGACCCTTACGCGCAGGGATCGTTCACTTCTTTGGTCTGGGAAGCGGGGCTGCCAGAATTGCCGCGAGAATCGCGGCCTTCCCGGAAGCGCAGTCCGAGTTGCATGCAGTGCCCGTTTTTCCTTGCCTTCCGGAGCAGCCGCGTGATTTGTGCTCCGGTGGAATGTGACTAACTGGCTTGTTACGTCTTGATTGGTAGCCGATAGTATGCTATAGATACGTTGGCTGGTAAACAATGCACGGCCCCTCGTAAGGAGCCTTCCGTGCCTGATTCTCCTACGCATCGTAAATTCCCCGAGCATTCGGCGAATCGCTACTACGCCATATTTGAGGAATTGCCAGATGGCTCCGCCATGTGGCGAGGATGCGTGTTCGGAATGGAAAACGTGGAATTGAAGATTCGGGAATTGGTCCGGGAGTCCAACCATAAATTCTTCGCAACTCGCTTGCAGGGCGCAGCGGAGCCCATGATCCAATCTTCGAACGCGGCTGAAGAGCAGCGCCGTTAGAGCTTTGCTAGCACGGATTTTCCGCTATGACAGGAGGTCCCCCCGGCATGCGCCACGTCTACGATGTATTTGAAAAGTTCCCCGATGGTTCGACTCTTTGGCGAGCTTGCGTAACCGGACGATTCGAAGCCGAGCGAAAAATGCGCGAGTTCGCGGAGCATTCAGGCAACGAATTTTTCTTAATGAATATCGAAGCAGGAAACTTCCTGCCAACCGAGTCGCCTAGAAGAAACTCCCGGGCATTGAGTAGAAGCGCAGCGGGGTAAGTTCAATCACGAGGCGTCATAGTAAGGCGGGTTTAGCCTCGGCGTAACCAAGCTACCGGGTGCATAGCTGCTGCAGGCATGGTACTAGAACAATCCCTCCAGCACATATGAATCCTCCTTAATTCATTCGGTACAAAATCCCCGCTCCAGTCAATATTACATCGCCAGTGGCGCAGTCATTGACCCCGCAAACCGATCCTTAACCTCAACCCGTACGGTCACATAGCAACTGTGTGATTGCGTGGCCAGAATCTTGCTCACTTTATTTTTGAAGTGGAACGTTATCGACCCTGAGTTCCCCTTGGCCGAACTCGCCCAGAAACCCATACCTTAGAACTCGGAGGAGAAATCATGTATACGATGAGCGACACGATGTGGATGGTGCTTGCTGTCCTTGTCACGATTTCAATTTTTGGCATCGTGGCTTGGATGACTGTTAAGAGGCGCCGAACAGAACGATTGCGCGCCCAATTCGGCCCAGAATATTCCCGCGAACTGGATAGGATTCGAGATCGGGACCGAGTGGAAGGAAAACTCGATGCTCGCTTGAAACGGGTGGAACATTTGCATATTCGGCCGCTCACGCTCAGGGACCGCGCGCACTTCGCGGAGTCCTGGCGAATGGTTCAGGCGCAATTCGTGGACAACCCAGGCGCCGCTGTAGCGGAAGCCGATCGGCTCTTAGCGGATGTCATGTCAACGCGCGGTTACCCAATCGCCAATACGGATTTTCAGCAGCGGGCAACCGATATTTCCGTCGATCATCCGATGGTCGTGGAGAATTACCGTATGGGTAACAACATTTCCTTGCTGCATTCGCGGGGCAAGGCCACCACAGAGGAACTGCGCCAGGCCATGATTCACTTTCGATTGGTCTTCGAAGATCTGGTCAATGAGCCGAATCAAGTACCGGCGCGCATCGCATCTTGACCGCGTGGAGAGAACGGAGAATTTGTTGTTTCGGCGTTCGGGCGGTGGCGGGACGAGAAATTTAGATCGAGTCGCCACCGCCCCGACGTCAGCCTGGAGGACACGTATTTTGATGTGATCCTCGATCAAGGATTGATGCAACGGATTGATGCGGGTTTTTCTTTTGGTCAGTGTTGTACGGTTGTCAATTGGTGGAATTCGGGCCCCGGCGAAAGATTCGAATTCACGATAACGCCGTTGCCGTTGATGTACTGGTTGGCTTTGGGGCCGGTGAAGACCTGGAATTGAGTGCCGGTTGAAGGATCGGAAACGGTTTCGAGCCCGGTGAGCGTTTCGCCCCAGCTCGAGACCTGCCGCGCCTGCGCATTCTGGTGGGCTTCGAAGCCGGCGACCTGCTGATTCATCGCGGCGGTGCGCGCCTGATGGTAAGCCTGCATCTGCTTCATGAATTGACCGAAGTTCTCGCGGACCCGCTCCAATCCCGCCTGGGTGATCTGCTGCTGATACTGGACCCATTGCGGGTTTTTCCGCCAAGAATCCAACATGTGCTGAACCATCGCGTGCGCGTCCGCGGCGCGCGCGGGAGCGGCGAGAAAGCTGACGGGAAGCACAACCCAGAAGCCTCCGTTGGGATTGAGAGTGGAGTGAACGAATACGCCGGCGATTCGCGGACCGTCGGAAGTGTCGCAATCGTAGAAGACGCTGCCATCCGTGGACTTCGTGCCCAGATCGTCTTTCATTTCGGGAGGCAGGTTGGGCGTCCAGTCGGGCTGGCGAGGATTCATGGTTTTGCAGACGCTCGCGAAGCGATGCTTGGCGTACATCGCCGCATAGCCCTGGCCGTCGCGATAGCTGGAAACCATCATTTGAAATTGTTGCGGCTTGAAAAAGGGCTGGCCTTCCCGGCCAGTGTGCGGTCCGGGAAGCGCATAGGGAGGTACATTGGCGTCGCTAACGCGAAGGATGATTTTGCCGTCGAGCGAGCGGGCATCCATCATCCAGCGCACGTCGAAATAGCCGAAGCGGTACATGCCGCCTTGGACTTGCCAGCCGACGGGAACGTCCATCGAGAAAGCGCCCTCGGCGGTGTCCGTATAGTTTACCCAGTTAAGCTTGTCGGCGGAATTCGGAAGCTGGCCAGGATTCGCGGGAAAAGCGTTTGCCGAGGCTGGCCCGGCAATGTTGCTGCTCCAAGCGAAAGCAGCAACGATCAAGCCAACGGTGGCGATCCCCTTCCAATGCATCGCAAGCTCCAAGGCCAAGATTACCGTTACAAACGGGTGCTCCGTCTTGGCTTTCCAGTCAGCCGAAAAGGTATCCCAGTCCTCGCCGGCATGCAATATTCCAGCATGCTGGAACGATATTTATTATTCAGGAACCATCACTCCACTTGAAATGCCAGCAGCACATTCCCGGGAGTTCCGCGAGTGACGCTGTAGCCGGAGCCGACAAACAGCATGCCGCCCACAACGGTTGGACCGGGTCCGCCCATGGAGCCGCCTTTCGCGGCCACTTGATTCACGGTCGCAAACTCCCGCACCGTGTCGTACTCCCACAGCTTGCTTCCATCGGCCGTGGACACGCCGACCAATTTCCCGTCGAAGCCGCCTCCGAAGACCACCCCGGGTATGGCCGTGACGGCGGCGGCATTACCTCCTCGGACGTTTTCGGCAGCCGTGCGATAGAACCACGCGCGTTCTCCGGTTGTCAGGTCCACCGCAACCAAGGCGCCTCCCGCGCCACCGGAAAGCCCAAAGTAGGCTTTGCCGCCATCCGAAGACCCGCCGAAGATGATCCCGCCGGTACCGGGTCGTCCACTTGGTTGATTCTGGGCAAACGAGACCTTGCCTCGGCCGCTGACGTCGGTTCTCCACAGCAGCGCGCCCTTGCGATCAGGGTCCAACGCAAACACGTCTCCGTCCTTGGTTCCGGCAACCAGCACTCTCTTGCCGCTGGGCAACTTTTCCAGGATCGGTGAATTGCCGATGTCGAGGTCGGGCCCTTGTTCGCTTGGACAATTTTCAGTCTTGTTCGCAGAGCAGCCCGGAAGATCCGCATCGTCGGCTTGCGCCTGATAGACCCAAAGAATTTTTCCTGTGCTCAAATCCAGGGCCATCACGGCATCGGTCGTTTTCACGGCGGGCTCGGTTTCCGAGTCGCCGGTGCCAAAATAGAGAGCGTGGCGCTGGACATCCACGGTAGGCGTGTTCCAAACCGTGCCGCCCGCAGGCGCATATAACTGCACACCCTTCGAATTCTTTTTAGTGGGCTTGGGAGTTTCCTGGATGGTGTACGTTTTCCAAATCTGCGCGCCCGTCTTGGCGTCCAGCGCGACGACGCTGCCGCGGAAGGTGCAACAGGAATAATCCGGGCTGGCCGCATTGTATCCTTCCGACGTAGAAACCGGAACGTAGAGCCGGCCTTCATACAGCGCAGGCGCTCCGGTGATTCGCGCCGCGAAGTGATCGTCTACGTGGGCGATCCAGAGCGAAGCACCGTCTTGAGCGTCAATGGCGTAGGCGTTCCCTTTCATGTCGCCGAAATACGCCGCATACTTGCCCGCGCCCGCTCCTTTCTGCGGACCGATGCTGATGGCGTTGCGCACACCCGCCTTGGCCTGAAAAGACCAGTAGACGCACCCCGTCGCCGCATCCAGCGAATACACATAGCCAAGGTCCGAGCCGACGAAGACGCGTCCTGAAACCACAGTCGGCTGGCCGTAGACGGAAACGCCGGTTGGAAAACCAAACGCCCACTTCAGCTTCAGCCGCGCGACTTGATCCGCCGCAAGTCCGGCCGACTTTGCCGGCTGAAACCGGGCGTTTGTTAGGTCCGTGCTCCATCCGTTCCATCCGGGCCCCGCGGCTGGATCGGCCAGAGGAAGATTGGCCGCGCAATGATTCGGCATATTCTTGGCATCGCCCTGCTGCAAGCCGCCGAGTGGCCGGCCGCTCATGAACATGGCCACAACCCGCTTCTCGTCGTCGGAGAGACTCTTTCCTTGGATCTGCATCGCTCCCGTGGTCAGCGCTTCATAGATTCTCTCCGGAGTCATCTCACGGATCGCGGCAGGTGACGGCGCTTGCGCCACGGCGGCGTTCCCATGGCACGTCATACAGCGCCCCTGGAAGATGCGCATGCCCATCTCGGTTGCCAGGTTTCCCTGCGGCTGCGCCGGAGGCGCCTGAGCATAAGTTACCCGTGCTGATCCAGCGAATCCGGACAGTGCTGCGGCCAAAAATCCGAGGAGGAAGAAATTGTTTTTCAAGAGATTTCCTTTCTGTGCCGGAAGTTCGCTCGTGTAACGCCCGACAGATTGGTACTGTACACCCCGCCGGATTCCGCCGCATTATCTTCTCTGCTGCAAAGGTATCCGTACAGGGGCGATAGTCGGCCCCAGTGAGAGCGACACATGTGTGGAAAATACGAATACAACGGAGTGGTCATCGGGTCGGGGCCGAATGGATTGGCTGCGGCTATTGTTCTGGCACGAGCGGGGCGATCGGTGCTGGTCCTGGAGGCGGAAGAAGGAATCGGCGGGGGGACGCGGTCGGAAGAGTTGACACTGCCGGGGTTCACGCACGACGTATGTTCGGCGGTGCATCCTATGGCGGTTGCGTCTCCGTTTTTGCGCTCGCTGCCATTGCAGGAGCACGGGCTCGAGTGGGTTAATCCGCGAATTCCGCTGGCGCATCCTTTTGACGACGGTACGGCTGCGATCTTGGGAGCCACGATCGAGGAAACTTGCTCGACACTTGGCGTGGATGGGAAAAGTTATCGGGGGCTGATTGGGCCACTGGCGGCGCAATGGGGGCTTCTGGAGGAGGACATTTTGGGGCCGATTGGTTTTCCGAGACATCCGCTGGTGATGGCGGGGTTTGGGATGCACGCCGTACAGCCTGCGACTCGGTTGGCGCGATCGAGGTTCCAGACGGAAAAAGCCCGGGGTCTGTTCGCGGGGGTGGCGGGGCATTCCGTAATGCCGCTGGAGTCCCTGGCTACGTCGGCGATAGGCTTGGTTTTGGCGGCGGCGGCGCACGTGCGAGGGTGGCCGATTCCGAAGGGTGGATCACAAAAAATTGCGGACGCTATGGCCTCTTATCTGCGATCGCTCGGTGGAGAAATTCGCACGGGAGTGCGCGTTGGTTCTCTTCGGGATTTGCCGCCTTCCAGGATGGTGCTGTGCGACGTTTCGCCGAGTGGACTACTGAAAATTGCGGGGGAAAGTCTTCCGGCGAGGTACCGCCGGGCGCTAGAAAGATATCGGCACGGCCCAGGCGTGTTCAAAGTGGACTGGGCGCTTGCGGGTCAAATTCCGTGGACGGCGGCGGAGTGCAAGGAGGCGGGGACCGTTCATCTCGGGGGAACGATGTCCGAGATAGCACGCTCGGAGCGAGAATGCTGGAGAAACGAAATTTCCGAGCGGCCGTATGTGCTGTTGGCGCAATCGAGTCTATTCGATGCGTCACGTGCACCGGCGGGCTGCCATACGGCATGGGCCTACTGTCATGTACCAAACGGTAGTGAAATCGACATGACGGGGCGCATCGAGGCGCAAGTGGAGCGGTTCGCACCAGGGTTTCGGGAGTTGATACTTGCCCGCTCGACGAAATCGCCCGCTTTGCTAGAGCGCGGCAACGCTAATTTGGTGGGGGGCGATATCACGGGCGGAGCAAACACCTTGCGTCAACTGTTGGTGCGTCCGACGTGGCGGGGCTACGCGACACCGGTGAGAGGGTTGTTTCTCTGCTCGGCATCGACGCCTCCGGGCGGAGGGGTGCACGGCATGTGCGGCTATCACGCGGCCAGGCGGGCCCTGGCGAGTGAGTCTTCCTTTAGTTCCGGTTGAAGCGAAGGATGCTCCCTGCCAATTGGTCGTCAGCGGGACTTCGCGGAAGCGATTTCGTCTTATAGGCTTCCGCGAAACTTCCAGCGGCGGCCACTCCTCCACAACCGGAGAGGGAGAGAGTCGCTGTGCAGACTTGAATTTCCCGCAGCTCGTTATAATATTCGGCTTCGGCGTCCAGGGCACATGATGGGTTCCAACGAACGGAGTGTAGTTGGTGAAATAAGTTGAAACAAGGCTGTGCCTTTCGCACGAAGCCAACTGACATTCCATGAGAAGCGACACTTGAGAGTACCCCTGTTAGGAAATCGTTTTTAAATCCGGATTTAGGCTAACGAGGTCGAATGGGGGGCAAAGGACGATAAGAATTGCTGGGAAAAAATCGCGCAAAAAAAAGCACGCATCGCAGGAAGCGAAGCAGTTGCCTTAGACTGAATCCGGCCTCAGCCAAGTGCGGATTGGCACTATCACCGTGCGGCGTTTCCGCCTGCGTTTGATTTTGTCCCTCACGTCCCGTCTCTGTACCTTTATGCAGACATTCGTGCGTGGACGTCCGATGAGCCCCCAATTCCCTACCCAACAAGGGTCATGTAATGTGTAAGCATCTGAATCCATGCGATTTAAATATCCATCGGCGAATTCTTGACCTGCGGGGCGGCTCTAAGAACGAGAAACATGCGGACTGCCCCTCTATGAGACTGATCTGAAATGATCCTGCCGCCTCCTGCCTGCCCGCGTGTTCCAAATCTGGACAGGGTACCCAAGTACTAGCAATAGCACTACTACTAGTTCATTGCCACGGACCTCCGCAAAATCTATTCTGGCCCTGAGCCAAATTGGGGAGCTGGGGAGCTTGGAATTATGGTTAGAGCCAAACTTGATCTTGATCCGACGGTCCGGACCGCCGTCGACGACCCGGGCGAGCAGCAGAATGTCTGCTGCACGATTCTCTTTGCCGACAGAGTGAGCTCTGATTCGGAATCTGGTCGGACTGGCGCGGTCACTAATCCAACCACCGGCGAATTCAGCGAACTCATTATCAGCAACGTCCAGAAACACAAGGGAGCAGTTCTCAAGACTATGGGTAGCTCCGTGATGGCGGAGTTTTCCAATCCAATCCTTGCCGTCCAAGCCGCCGTGGAAATGCAGCGGCAATTTGTGGCCAATCAGGCTGCTTCGACGGACTCGCTGCCAAGTCTGCGGATTGGAATCTACAGCTTGAGGGAACAGGGATCGGCGATTGAGGCCTTCGGCAGCATGGTAAGCGCGGCGGCGAGTATCACGAAGCAGGCGATTTCCGGCCAGATCTTGATTTCCACCAAAGCCTACCAGGAAGTCTCGAAGCAGCCTGCCCTCCATTGCCAGTGGGCGCGAGCCATTCAAATCGATGGGAACGCGGAGAACGAAGACCTTTTTGAAGTCACCTGGCGGGAAGCCAATTTGAATCTCCCGTCGCGATACGAAGCGTTGTCCCAGGTCGGCAAGGGCGGCATGGGAATCGTTCACAAGGTTCTGGACCGTGAAACCGGCGAGATCCTTGCCCTGAAAATCCTGAAGCCTGAGATTGCCGGCGAGCCGGCCATGCAGGAGAACCTCAAAAGAGAAGTTTTGCTGGCCCGGAAAGTGACCCACAAGAATGTGTGCCGCATCCACGAGTTTAATCGCTCCAATGGATCGGCGTTCATCTCGATGGAGTTCGTCCAGGGCGAAAGCCTGCAATCCATGCTGCAACGCGTCGGGCCCATTGAGTGGAACGCGGTTGTCCCCCTCGCGCTGCAAATCTGCGCGGGCCTGCGCGAAGCGCACCTTCAAGGCATCGTGCACCGGGACTTGAAACCGGCAAATATTATGGTGGACCCGGACGGCGGCGTAAAAATCATGGATTTCGGCATCGCCCGCCTCTTTCAGGGCACGGGGCAATTGACGGGAACCATGATCGGCACGCCCGCCTACATGGCGCCCGAACAATTGGAACTCAAGCGTGTGGACGCGCGCACCGATATTTATGCTTTGGGCTTGCTGCTCTACGAAATGGTTACCGGGTCGCAGCCATTCCCCGGCGACACCCCAATCGCAGTTGCCTTGAAGCATATTCGAGAAATTCCCCAGCGCCCGCGTGAAGTGGTGCCGACACTCCCCGCCCATGCCGAAGCGGTGATCATGAAGTGCCTGCAAAAAGATCCCGCAATGCGGTTTCAATCCATCAATGAACTCATGATGGCGCTGAATCGGGGAGCAAGCCGCCGGCCTGCAACCTCACAATGGGAATGCTTCGTCGCGGATTTCAAGGGATTCGGTCTCGACATCAAGCATGGTTTTCAGTCTGGATGCAAGACGGTTGCAGAATACTTGCGACAGCAAGATTGGCGGGCGCTGTCCCAGCGGCCTTTGACGAAGAAGATTGCGGCAGGCTTGGGAGCCGCTTCCCTGCTCGCTGCCGTGATCGTATTTTCCGTGCATGGCAGCCGAAAGAGCCGGGTGGCTGGATCGACCGTCAACCCGTCAACGAGTGTTGCTGCGAATCAGGAACCGAATTCACCGATCTCTGCAACCCTAGCTCCCACCAAGGTTGACGCGCCCAAGGGAATCAACAATTCCGCTACGAACCCCGGCAATGCTTCCGGCCGCGCAACAGAAAAGAATCCGTCCTTCACTCGTACAGAAGCGGCCGCACCTGCCTCATCCCGCGTGGCGCCACCCGAGTCCAAAGTCACGCGCGCGCCGCGGAACGGGAAAGCGCAGTCTACTGCTCATGTTGCGGCTACGCCGTCGGCTGCGGCGCAGCCGTCCGTTGCCCCGCCTGCCTCGGATGCGGCTGCAAGCGATGAAACCAAATCCAAAACAGACGATACCGCCAGCGATGCACCCGCCTCACCGCAAACTCCTGCCGTATTTGCGGCGCCCTACGAAGGAGTGGCGCCAGACGCAAGCTCGACAGCGCCCGGAGCGCCGGGCCTTTATCTTGAGGTGGGATCATTTAAGGATTCGACTTGGGCCGACGAAGCCGTGGAAAAGCTGAAGCAGCTTGGGTTTCATAGCTTTGCCGTTCACAAAGCTCATCTGTGGTTGCAATCGTATCAAGTGAAGGTAGGCCCCTATGCAGATAAGGAGGCGCTCGAAGACGCTCGAAAAAATCTGGTTTTGCAAGGTTTCAAACCGCACCCGGTAAAGTAGTTGGCGTGTTATCCGCAGGCAAGTGGAGAGCGAGACTCGATGGATCGAGACGTTGAAATCATCAACCCAGATCTTCAGCCTGCCGAATATCGCACCCCGCGTCCAGGAGCCGGATTGCGGATGGACTTCGGCGCTCGAAGCGACGTCGGGCGCGTGCGCACGAACAACGAAGACAACTACCTGATGGCGCCGGACCTGAGCCTCATGGTGCTCTCGGACGGCATGGGCGCCATGGCCTCGGGTGAGGTTGCAAGCCGCCTGACCGTGGAAACCGTTCAGGCATACTACCGCGATGCCAGCGGCAATCCGTTGCTGCCGCTCGTAGGAAAGCGGATCGAAGAGGTTAGCGAGGCTTCGAATCGCCTAGCCAGCGCCATCCAACTAGCAAATCAGATCGTTTACACAAAAGCGCAAACAGGGGCGGACCACCAGAAAATGGGCGCCACCGTGGTCGCCGTTCATTACGTCGATGGACGGATGAGTTTGGCGCACGTTGGCGATAGTCGCGCTTATCGCCTGCGCGGCGAGCGCCTCGATCAGCTCACGAGGGACCATTCCTTCCTCGCGGAGTTGGAACTACAACCCGGAAGATATAAATACGACCCCAGCAACCTGCAACACCTGCTCACGCGGGCTGTTGGGATTGAACCGGAAGTCAAGGTTGAGGTTCGCGACGAACTCGTTATGGAGAGCGATACCTTCCTTCTGTGCTCTGACGGACTGACGCGCGAGCTCTCGGACAATCAAATTGCCTGGGTTCTCCGCCAGGCAAGGACCGCTCAGGAGGGCGCCGAGCAGTTGGTCGCTCTGGCGAACGAAGCCGGGGGCAAAGATAACATCACCGCCATCGTGATTCGCCATGGATCGAGGCATTGCGGCGCGCGATCTGGGATTGCCCGCGTGCGGAACTGGTTCCGCCGGCGCGGGAATTGAATTCAAGGGGGGCACAAAATTGCCCAAACTATTGCTTACATTTGAAAATGCCGTGCTGGCGGAAACGGAAGTCCGTGGACGCGGCGTAAAAATTGGACGAGGGCCAGACAACGGCCTGGTGATTGACAATCCGGCGGTCTCGCACTACCACGCTCGTGTTTTCACCGATGGCGATGGTCAGTTGATGCTGGAAGATTTTGGAAGCCTGAACGGAACATTCGTGAACGGACAGAAAGTAGAAACGACGACCCTTAAGCCTGGCGACTCCGTGGCGATCGGAAAGCACAAAATCCTTGTTGAGGAATCCGAGAACCTGGAAGGCTTCCTGGTGTGGGTGGGCCCTCAGAAGCCCGAAACGCCGAAAATGAAAGAGACGGCAATGCTCGGAACGAAAGAGCGAGCCACGTTTCTGCAGAGGCTCGGGGAGCAAGGCAAAGCCTCGCAAGTCTCCCCGGAACGGCGAAAAGTGCCGATTCTTATCGTTCGAAGAGGCAAAACAGACGCCGCGGAATACCTGCTGACGGACGACCTGACAGTTATCGGAAAATCCGCGATGGCCACGGTAAAGTTGCGCGGGTGGTTCGCGCCGAAAGCCGCCGCGCAGATCAATCGCCGCGAGGGTTCTTATTACATCGGCGCGGCAAGCAAAATCCCGGCCATCAACGGCAATCCTACGTCGCGCCCGACCAAACTAATTCCGGGCGACATTATTGAAGTGGCCGGCATTGAACTCGAATTCCAATGTCTTGATTGATCCTGGCTTGTGACCTGGTTAAACGCTTTGGCCAGGCGCGAATCCGCCAGGCCCATATGTCCAGGCGCGGCGCGCGTCATCCATTTTAAAACCAATGGGCAGGCTTATTCTTCGCTTTCGCTCTAGCCTACCATCCGCCACCACCCCCGCCGCCTCCGCCTCCTCCCGAGGATCCTCCGCCGCCGGATCCCGAACTCGTTCCAGGAGCGGAAGTCGACGCAGCGATCGCGCTGGAGAAAGACCCCGTGAAGGATTGTGCAAAGGAATCCATTGGAAAAACGTGGGTCCCCGAATACCAAGGAGGAGAGTAGCCAATGGTTTGCCTTGCGTTTTCGAGAGCTGCGGAAAACTGCTGCGTCCAAGCCTGCTCGGAATCAAGCGCCACCGCATAGGGCAAATATTTCTCAAACAATTCGGGAGTCTTATCGGGTGGCGCGAGCCGGTTCAGCCGATCTGCATCCACGGATCGGAGGAACATCCGAAAACCTTCAATCTTGTCCAGTAGTTGACGCCCAGCGGATGTCGGGGCCTTGAGTAGCTTGTGAAACAGCACGTTGATCGCGACCAAGGCGACTAGAATCGACAAGGCAACCGGGGACACGAACCATCCCAGCGCGGTCAGAACGCCGATTTCCGCGGCGACAAATGGAATCGCAAAGGGCGTGTTGGAGCGTGCCAGTTTCTTCAGATCTTTGGAAACGCTTCCGCCTCCGTGGACCCCTTTCCAGAGACGTGCGGCATTGCGAACGAGAAAGAAAACCGCAACGCTCCAGCCGGCAAGCCAAACAGAGGCGAAAGGCAGGATAAATCTGAGGTCGCCCGTTTGCGCGACTGACATGAACACCAGCGCCGCCACGGACAAGAGGACACCGAAGATGAAATAGAGCCGATTGGTAACGAAGTAGATCTTATCCTCGGCGGCGTGAAGAGATTTCTTGACCGCGGCGATGGCATCGCTCAGGACAGCCTGGTTCCCCATTTGCAGTTTGATTTCAGCGGCGGCATTACTGTCATCGTCCGCCTCCTCTTTGGGAACTTTGCCTTTCTTCTTTCCGGCCTTGCGAAACAATTTGTCAGCCGCCGCGTTCTCTTCCGCCGCGAGGGATTGCTTGTCCGCCTTGCCTCGCTTGAGCGTGAAAACGCCGCCGTTCTCTTTGATGGAAAGATAGTTTTTGACCGCCATATCGAGGATAGCGACGGTAAAGGTTTTGTCATCGAACCCCATGCGCACCAAATAACGCATGGCGGCCGGTGAAACTCCCGCCGGAGGTTCGTAGAGCACCACAATCGTTGATTTGGCGGGAGCTCGGCCCAGGCGGAGCCACACGGTGACGTAATACAGCAGCACCAGGATTAGGCCGGCCGCACCGACCAAAGTGGGTCGGTTGTCTTCCAGAAAATAGCGGAAACGAACTTCGCCGCTGGGCTCCTGGACGTAGCCTTTGGGCCAGGAGACGACAATCGTGAGGCCCTGTCCAGGAGGTAGCGGCCGAGTGGTGAGAAAACTGACCACGTTGCCAGGGCTCGTCGAGGATTGGAACGCTTTTCCACGAGCGCCTTGCGCGCCGGTGTAGCCGTCCAATCGAAGGGATGAACCGGGAATGTTTTGCGGGAGCGTCACGGTGGCCGACGCGCTTGCGATGGGGAAAAGCCAGCCCGTTCCAGTAACGTTCCAATAGAGTTCGTCGTGGTCCGCAAAGAATCCGACTTCGCGGTTCACCGTGTACGCCAGAGCGTACGTATACTCCCCGGGCGGCAAAATCACTTTCTCGTCGCCAAAGTAAATCCGCTCACTATTGCTTTGATCCTCTACGTGAAATTTTTCCGGCTGCCCATCGCGAAACACCTCGACAATCTTAAAATTGACGACGTAGCGATTGCCCAAAGAATCTTTGTAGCGCGTGGGGAAGTCGCGGTAAATGCCGTGCTGGATTTGTGCGCCCGCGCTGCGCACACGAATCGTTTCCCGGACAAGCAAGGACGCGTCTTGCTGCACGCGTATGTCGCTTTGGTAGTCCAGGATTCCTTCCGTCGCGGACGGCGAAACCTGCGATCGGGCCGGGCTGCACAGAAACGATGCCGATAAGAGTCCACACAGCGCGATACGAATCGGAATTGCGTTCTTCATCGTTTCCATCGCCTCTCCGCCAAGCCCGTGGCTTTTCAGCGATTGCGCGGCAGCGGCGCCGCATTTCCTTGCCGCACGAAATCGTCGCCGCAACGCCTGCTACGAGGGCTAAATCCGCATAGTCCCTAAGTGCGTAGGGCAACACTAGTCCCATTGCTTGCAGTGGGCAAGTCCTGAAGAGTTCGTCAGTCTGGTGACCGAAAGCCAAGCTCCGAGAACCGCTCCATGGGCTTAGATTTCACGGCTGCGCGGAAAGTTGTTATATTCATATTTGCGGTATATATCTATATTGTCTATAACCAGCCCAAAAGCGCCACCGCACGCCGCCCTTCCATGGCGGCTGGGGGTCAAGATGTGCCGCTTGAAATGCACAGGGTGAAAGAACTAGGATTGCGCAACTCATTTGGAGGCGCGAGACATGAATACGCGAAACTTGCCCGTCGGATTTCTCCTTTTGTCTTCGCTGTGCGCGGTTTTTGGGATAGTGGGGTGCTCGAAGCAAGAACCCGCTGCCACCACGCCCGTTTCCTCCACCGCACCCCAGGCGTCTCAACCTGCCGCTGCTGCCGCAAGTGTCCCGGCAGCCGCCGCGCCGGTCGCCGCGCCGGTCGCCGCGCCGGTGAGCCCCGGCACCGTGATGGGCAGCGCGCAATACAATAACGATCCGAATCTGCGCTGTGACTTGCTGGAAGTGAAGCGAGTGAGTGGTGGCGCCTTGCTGGTCCGCTGGAGGATAGTTTATGCCGCCGGCGCGCCTCAGTCCACCGGCCTCGTCGCAGGCGCGGCGCTGAAACCGATCCACTATGATTTCGATTGGCCTCAGCTTTACTATACGGATCCCGCCGAAAACAAAAAGTATGCCTTCTTGACGGATTCCGAGAACAGCCGGGTCCTGGATGTGTGGTATGGAGATCTCCCGCCCGGCGAGCAACGCTTGGATTGGGCCAAATTCCCGGCGCCGCCGGCGACCTCCACCAAGGTCACGATCTATATTCCAAAGTTTGCTCCTTTTGAAGACACGCCGGTGTCTTAGTGAGGAGACAGCCTTGATCGGCGAAAGAGCGGCATGCATATTTCTGATCGGCGCGTCCATGATGGCGGCGGCCTTTTTCCCGCAAGCCGCCCGAGCACAGAAATATAAAATCGACGACGCCATCCCACCTGGCTCCAAGGCAAAAGTTTTGCTCCTCCAAGGGAAGGTCACTGACCTCAAGGGCCAGAGCTTCGCCGTGGCCGGCAAGATTGACCCGCTGAATGCCGCACTCAAGGATCTGGGCGCGCGGACCACGGACACGGAAATTCAAATTCAGCTCGATAGCGACGTACTCTTCGATTTCGACAAAGCCGATCTCCGCCCCGAAGCTCTTCCTAGTCTGCAAAAAGTAGTGACGGTGATGCAATCTTACGCCGCGTACCCGTGCACGATTGGCGGCCACACGGACGGCAAAGGAGAGAAGCAGTACAACCAAAAGCTGTCCGAGCGCCGCGCTGACTCCGTGAAAAGCTGGCTGGTGGCGCACGGCGTTTCGAATTCCATCACGACCCACGGTTTTGGCGACACCAAGCCTGTTGCTCCGAATAAGAAGCCGAACGGCGCCGACGACCCGGAAGGGCGCCAGAAAAATCGGCGCGTCGAAATTACCCTCAAAAAGAGCTAACCGCTTCCCAATCGCAAACTGAAAAGTAAAGCAATGAATTATATGAGACCATCAGTCGTCTCATGACATTGAGGGCGCTCACGAGTGAAAGAATCGAGCCGTCGCATACTGCCGAAATCGATGCCAGCAAAAGGAGAAGGTAATGCATTCAAGATTCTCGCGCATTCGGATCAAACAATTCAGCTGGATTTGGTTCGCTTTATTTCTCTTCGCCGTGCCGTCGCATGGACAATCCGATCCGGCATTGAATTTAAAGGGCGCCATCGACTTCCACGTGCATCAAGGTCCTGACAGCGTGGACCGCGCGATCGACGCCGACGATTTGGCGCGGCTTGCGAAAAAGATGGGAATGCGCGGCATGGTGCTGAAGAACCACTGGGAGGATACGGCCGCGCTCGCGTACATGGTCCGGAAGGAAGTTCCGGGCATCGAGCTATTCGGAGGGATTACTCAGGATCTGGCAGTCGGGGGAATCAATCTGGAAGCGGTGAAACACATGGTCGCGATGAAGGGCGGCTGGGGCAGAGTCGTGTGGTTGCCCACATTCGATTCCGAAAACCAAGTGAAGTCCACGAATGGAAAGGGCCCATTTGTGCGCGTTTCCGAAAATGGCCATCTGCTGCCGGATGTGCTGCAGTTGATCGACTTCATTGCGCAACATCATGACCTGGTGCTGGAGACGGGACACATCTCGGCGGAAGAAGGCGATCTAGTTGTTCATGAAGCGCACCAGCGCGGAGTAGGGCACATTGTCGTCACACACGCGATGGCAGCATTCCCAAGAATGACAATCCCGCAAATGCAAGCGGCGGCTCAGGACGGCGCATTTATCGAGTTTGTATATGGTGCGACTCTGGGGACGAATCCGGTTGTCAGCGTCAGCGATTATGCCAAAACGATTCGCGCCATCGGAGCAAAGTCCTGCATTCTCGCCACGGATTTCGGCGCTGTCCAAAAGCCGCCGGAGCCGCAGCGCCCGCTCGAACCGCAAGGTCTGCTCGATTTCATGGAGGCGATACACAAAGAAGGAATTTCCGTGGCCGATATCAATCTTATGACCAAGACCAATCCGGCGCTGGCATTAGGGCTGAAACCTTAGCCTAATTCGGACGCGCGAAGTTAGCTACCTCTTTAAGCGCGGGAACAGTCGCTCGATATTCTCGCGTTCAATGGCCCGCATTACCCCGGCCGATAATCCGAGGCCCGGCAGCTCATTGACGGTCGATTCGACCGGTTCGAACGGATAATCGGTCCCAAACACAATGTGATCCGGCGGAGCCAATTTCATCATGGCTGCCATTGGGTAGGGAAAACTGGCGTGCGCGATGTCGAAATAAAACTTCTGCAACTCCGCGATCACTCCGTCCGGAATGTATTCCAGGTGCTTCGGATCTTGCGGGTAGCGGTCCTTGATGCGTCCCGCAATCATCGGCATGGTGCCGCCGGAGTGAGGAATGACGATCTTTACGTTGGGATATTTGTGCAGGACTCCATTGGCGAGGATGCTTGTACACCCGCGAGTGATATCGAAATCGTACTCGTTCATCGACGTGGGCACGCTGTCGTTCAAATTTGTGCAACACGGGGCCGCAAGCGGGTGCATAAAGACGATCGCGCGGCGCCGGTTCAGCTCCTGCCACATCGGATCGAAATAGGGATCCCCAGGCCAGCGCCCCTGATTGTCATTGGTGTAAATGCCGATCCCATCGGCCTTCAGCGAATCCAAGCCGTACTCAATTTCTTTCATCACGCCGTCAATATCGGGCAGAGGCACGCTTGCAAAGTGGCCGAAGCGCGCGGGGTGATCCGATCTGACTTTTGCTCCGTAGTCGTTGCCGGTCCGGACGGCGGCGCGGCCTTTTTCCGTGTTGTCGTAGAGAAGGTTTCCCATTTGCGTCAAGGAGAGCATTGCGACAGCAATGTCGAACTTGTCCATTTGCTCGAGGGTTTTCTCCGGAGTCCACGGAAAGCGGTCTCGTGCCAACCCGGGCCCCAGGCCCGACGCTGCTGCAAGCGCGGGGGGTACATGATGATGATGCACGTCGATACGCCCGCCCTTCGCGGTCGATTTGTCGACGAATTGTCCGTACAGCCTTCCCGCTGGCAAAGCCGCGGCAACACCAGCCTCCGCGATGGTCCCGAGCATCCGTCGACGCGAGATTATCCAATCACGAACTTTTTGATCCGGCATATGGATTGCCCGCGAGCAGGTTATAAATATGGCCTGATACTATATCTCGGCATCTTCCTTGTCCAGCATTCGGGTATGCTCAACGGCTTGCGGAAAAAGTCGAATCGGGGAGGGTTTGAGTATCACAGCCACTCTTGGCTGTGCGGTTTTCGAGATTTACCGCGATCCGATCGTGCGAAAGTTGAGAAAACCGCAGAACCAAGAGTGGCTGTGCTACTTTTTCCACAACCAGTCATCTACGACACCCGACCCTCGGCCCGCTCGCGATGGAGTATTCGGCTTTTGCAGTGGACGGAAGGCCGGACCTCATCAGGGTGGTCTATAATCCGGCAACACCGGCAGACTTGGATAAGATATCTTTCATGCTCGGAAGGGCGCCTCCGGTCGAACGCCAGGCAGCGTTTCCGGATTCGATTCGGACGGCGCGCTGAGCTTGCGTCGAAATGAAGGAGGAGAGCACTTTATGTCCCCGATCCAACGATGGTGCGGGGCCGTTATCGCAATAACTCTGGTTATGGGGCTGGCGATTGCTCCACGCGCACAAACTCAGGGACCTGTTGTGGGAAGCTGGGAAAAGGCAGCCCCATTTCCCCAACCGGACGAGGAGCTTTATGGCGCGGCGGCAAACGGGAAAATGTATGTCCAAGGCGGATTTGGCCCCGGCGGCCACCCTGTCGGAATGATGTGGGAGTACGACCCGGCCACCGACAAATGGACCAAGAAGAAATCCATGCCGGTTCCCGCGCACCACGCCGCCATCACCGAATACCACGGCAAACTCTATATCTTTGGTGGATTTACTTACTATCCGGTGCCCAACCAGACTTTCGGGGGCTGGGAGCCGATCGACAACGCCTGGGAATATGACCCGGCCGCCGATTCCTGGAAAGCGGTCGCGCCTTTGCCCACCAAGCGAGGTTCTCCGGTTGCCATCACGCTGGGCGGAAAGATCTACGTCATCGGCGGAGCAAGCAATCAAGGCTCGAATGCCCCCGCAATCTA
>Ga0302326_10011321_pt1 | contig 19234 bp, 17 predicted proteins | sample Palsa_T0_3_FD_202264 | JGI IMG/M metagenome (GOLD analysis project Ga0302326, IMG submission 202264) | Peat permafrost microbial communities from Stordalen Mire near Abisko, Sweden - Palsa_T0_3 | ecosystem: Environmental > Terrestrial > Soil > Palsa > Peat permafrost | place: Sweden: Abisko...
GCTCGGGTTGCACGCATTTCGACGCCGTCACCTATCCCGGGTCGGACCCCAACGTGGTTTCGGCTGGGGGAACCTCACTCCAGTTGGGCAATGGTCCAACATTCGACACTGAAGTCGCCTGGAGTGGCGGCCCGAATGGCTGCGCGAACGATGATGGCGGAAGCGGCGGCGGCAACAGCGCCTACTATTCGGCCCCGTCATATCAGAGCCTGCCCGCCGGCTCCATGCGGCAGGTCCCCGACATCGCGCTCAACGGCGATGGACAATACTATCCGCAGAATTTCTATTTTCAAGGCACACTGAGTCCGGTTGGCGGCACCAGCATCGTGGCGCCGGAAGTAGCGGGCTTCTTTGCCCAGGCCAACGCTTATATGCTCTATGTCGGCCTTTTCACGGGCGGATGTTCCAGCCACGAACCGTGCGCGCCCCTCGGCAACGGAAACTCGTACCTCTATTATTTCGGACTGAATCCGGATTTTGCGCCGCACTACCCCTTCTACGACATCACTTCGGGCTGTAACTTCAACGATATTACGGTCGCTTATCACCTGAATGTGTTTTGCGCCGCCAAGGGCCGCGATCAGGTTACCGGCTGGGGATCGTTTAATTTCCTGCAACTGGCCTGGGCTATCAATTTTTACCTGGAGGGCGACTTCGGGCCGCCTGTCGTTAACTTCTCCGGACCCGCATTGAACAAGTGGTATAAGAGCAACCAGGTTGTAAGCTGGACCATCTATGACACCAGTGGCGATAGCTACGAGCTGACCGGCGTAGCGGGTTTCAGCCAAGCCTGGGACACAGATCCCGGCGGCGACCCATGTTGCGAAGCCACTCCCGGCGCCGGCAACTCCTTTTACAGCGGGCCGCAGTTTCCCAACCAGACCAGTGGTTGCCTGGATTTCACGGGTTCGCCAGCCTGCTCGGTAGGCTCAGGCCAGGGCTGGCATACGGTGAACGTGCGGGCTTGGGATAACACGGGCTTCAATTCGTATTACCATTACGGCCCTATAGGCTTCGATACGGTCCCACCCCACACAACGGGGCAGGCCAGCACCACTAATCCCGTCCAGATCACCCTGACCGCCACAGACGCCACTAGCGGCGTCGCGCGCACGGTGTATAAGCTTGACGGCGGGCCCACGACCACTTATGCCGGTCCTTTCCTGGTATCGGGTGTGGGCCACCACTCTCTGGCCTTTCATAGCACGGACAACGCCGGCAACGTGGAGACCAGCGAAAAGCTGGGCTTCCCGGTGGCCCCCACCACCACTACGGCGGTGACCTCGAGCGTCAACCCGTCACAGCGATATCAGGCCGTAACCTTTACCGCTAATGTCAGTGCGGCCGGCGGCACTCCGACAGGCACGGTGACTTTCTTTATCGGCACGGGCGCAGGCCCGACCCAACTGGGCGTCGCTACGCTGAAGGCGGGAAAAGCCGTACTCCTTTCTCCCAACCTGGGCGTGGGGGGGCAGAGTATTACGGCTTCTTACACGGGGAATGCCAAGTTTGCGGCGAGTACCTCCCCCGTGCTAACGCAAACGGTCGTCAAGGCGGCCACCAGTACTACGTTGACCTCTTCCCTGAACCCTTCCAGTTTCTTGAGTGCGGTCACGTTTACAGCTACAGTGACTGGGGCATTTGGGGGCAGCGCCAATGGCACAGTATCCTTCACGAGCGGCACACAGGTCTTGGGCACCGGGACGGTGAACGCCTTGACAAATCTAGCTACCTTCGTCGCCGGTCCCGGTAGCTTTGCCCCTGGCACGTGGCCGATTCAGGCGGTTTACGGAGGGGATCCGGACTTCAATACTTCCACGTCTCCGGTGCTGGAGCAAGTAGTGAATTTTTAGGCCATCTGTTGGATGAACCGGGCCAGGCGGGCCGCCGCGAGCGGCTCTCCTGGCCTTCTCTCGGATCTGAAGTATCTTTGCCGGCGAAGTACAATCGATGGCTGGCGGTGGCTCGGCTACCGGACCAGTCCTGCGCGCGATTGTCCCCGCGACCGAACTGGGGCGAGAACTCCGTTCGAAAGTTGCTGGAGATGGCCGGGAAGCGGAGTGGTTTATCGGTCTAACTCGCCTGCCGCCTCTTCTGATAAGGCAGACCCTTGGCTTCCGCCCGATCGGCGCGCAAGATTCAGGTCGGCCTCCGACATACGAATCGTGACGTTTCTGGAAGCGCGAGCCGCCCCGGCCAGGCGCTGCGCCGTACCCTGTTGAACCGTCCCGTCCCGCATGGCTCGGATCATGTTCTCCTCGACCATACTCTGGCGGTCGTCCCACCACTTTGCCTCTTCCGACTCGGTGGCGAATCTCGGCACTTTTATTCGATCTGCTTTGCTCGGCATCTTTGTCGTCCCTTTGTCGCGAAGTACCCCGTTCGCATTCGTACACTGGCCTCGTAGGCCGTCACCGTACGAACCGCGTCGCCGCGCATCGTGAAAACAACGATCGGTACGCGCGCTTGGTCCGTCTGGCCGACGAACGGTCCACCGCTGCTCTCCCCCGGTGACGTCGAGTCGATGTCCATCTCATCGTTGGCGAACACGAGTCACCTCAGCCGCCCGCCACCCTACTTCAAGTACTTGATAAACAAAACCTCATTCCCCTTCTCGCTATAAATCAATTCATCCACCAGATTCCGCGTCAGCAGTATCCCAAACCCGCCCGGCCGCACCCCCTGCTCCGCGCGAATCTCCAGGTGCCTGGCTGGCTCTCCCGGCGGATTGGCCACCGCGGCGTGCGCGATATCGTCGAACGAAAATCCCTTGCCGGGGTCCTGGATCAGGTAGACGATGGCGCGCGTGGTGCGCACGTAAGTCACCTGCACGCGCTTGTCGGGGTCCGACCCGCCGCCGTGCTCGATGGCGTTCATCAGCAGCTCGCGGAACGCGGCGGCGATGTTTTCGCGTTCATGCGGCGAAAAGTCCATCTCGATCTCGCGCACGAACTGCATCAGCCGGTCGGCCGTCTCCATCTTGCAGCGCAGCCGCAGGCTGATCCACTGCGGACTCGCCGACACCACTTCGATGTCGTCCTGCCAGTGGCTGGTATTCACGGCCTGCGCGATCATCTCCGCCACCGCGCTGGGCGAAAACGGTTTGCTGAAATAGCAAAAGGCTTGTTCGCGGATGGCGCGTACGATGTTGGCCGGCGTGCTCTCCGCCGTCATCACCATGACCTTCGCCTCGGGCCGGATCTCCCGGATCTGGTGCAGCAGATCCAACCCGTCCATGCCCGGCATGCGCACATCGGTCAGCACCAGGTCGTAAGGGTGGGCCTTGGCGCGCGCCAGTCCATCGAGGCCGTCGTAGGCGCTGTCGATTTGCCAGTCGGGCCGGCGCAGCACGGCCGCCAGCAGTTCGTGTACGGCGGGATCGTCGTCCACCAGCAGCAGCGTATGCGCGCTCATGCGGTCTCCAGCCTCAGGGTGAAAGTGCTGCCGCGGCCCCAGTCGCTTTCCACTTCGATATCGCCGCCCATCAGGCGCGCCAGCTTCCGGCTGATGGCCAGTCCCAACCCCGTGCCCAGATGCTGGTAAGGGGTCGGCAATTGCTGAAACTCCTGGAAGAGCAGGGGCACCTGGTCGGGGCGCAAGCCGATGCCGGTGTCCGATACGGCGATGCGCGCCCGCTGCGGAACGCCGGCGTCGCGGAAGCCGCTCACCTGAATGTGTCCGTGCGCGGTGAACTTGATGGCGTTCGAAACCAGATTGACCAGAATTTGTTTGGAACGCTGGCGGTCGGCGCGCACCATCAGCGGCGCATGCGTCGCGCGCGGCTCGCATATGACGTCCAGCCCCAGGCGCTTGGCGCGCGCCAACGGCGCCAGCATGTCGGTGACCTCGGTGATGACTTCGATGGCATCCACGGGCTCGATCAGGCACTCCAGTTCGCCGGCTTCAATGCGCGCCACGTCCAGCGCGTCGTTCAACACGGCCATGATGTGCTGCGCGCTGGCGGTGATCATGCGCACCTGGCGCATCTGCTCGGCGTTGAGCGATCCGGGAATCTGCTGCCGCAGCAGATCGGCGAAGCCCACGATGGCCGTCATGGGCGAGCGCAGCTCGTGCGTCATAGTCGCCAGGAAGCGGCTCTTGTGTTCGCTCGCGGCCAGCGCGGACTCGTGCTGCTGCTTCAGCCGGTCGTGGAGGCGGGCGCGTTCGATGGCGAGCGAAACCTGCTGCGCCACCACCTGCAGCAGGCGGACTTCATTCGCCCGGAAGCGGTGCGGTTCGGCCAAGTATTGATTCAAGGTGCCGGCGGGCTCGCCTCCCACCACCAGGGGCACACAGACGATCGCGCGCACGCCCTCGCCCAGGCTGATGTGTTTCCAGCTTGCGCACAGCGGATGGCGGGCGATGTCCGCCACCCAATAGGGCTTCCCGGTGGAAAACGCCATGCCCGAGGGCGAAGACTCGTCCGCCGGCAGCAGCCCGATTTCGCGGAACCGTTCGCCGTAATCGGCGGACAATCCGTGGACCGCGGCGAACTCCAGCCTGGTCTTATCGGCGGAAAGGAGAGTGATGCTGCCGAAAGGCGCGCCCATGGCCCGGCCCGCCCTTTCGAGCGCCACATTGAGCAACTCGCTCAATTCCAGAGGCGACAGCATGGCCGAAGCGATATCGGCCACGACCGTCAGTTCCTCGATGCGCTGTCGCAGGTTCCTGGCTGCCACTGCCCCCAGTCTAGCAGTGGGAGTGGCATCCTGGCCGGTCCGCTACTGCTGCTCCTTCAACTCCTTCTTCATGTGCTTCAACCCGTTTTTCAAATCGTCGGTAGCGTCCGCCACCGACGCCGTGTCGTAGATCACGTGCGGCGTCAGGAAAACGATCAGCTCGTCCCGGCTGGTGGTCTTCGATTTGGCGCCGAAAGCCGCGCCAAGGATGGGAATCCGCTGCAGGAAGGGGATGCCGGTGGATGAATCGTTGACGGTCTCCTGGATGAAACCGCCAATGGCCACGGTGTCGCCATCCTGCACCGTCATCTGCGTCTGGAAGCTACGATTCGAGAAGGATGGCGAGTCGATGCCGGAGGCGGAACTGGTTGGCTCGCTGACTTGCTGATTGATCAGCATGGTAATGATGCCGCTGGAGTTGACCCGCGCATTAACCACCAACGTCACGCCCGTGCTCACGTTGGAGATGGTGTTCGCGAACAAGGAAGTGCCGCCGTTTTGCACGCCGGTGGCGGCCGTAGAGCTCAACGTGGGTACGGTCGTGCCTACATTCATCACGGCCGGGATGCTATCGGTGGCGATCAGCGACGGCTCATTGATGGTCTTGACCTTGCCGGTGCTCTCCATGGCCATCAACTGCGCCAGCAATTCGCGGCTGTGTCCCACCAGCAGTCCGCCCGTCAGGGTCGTGGTGACTCCACTCCCGATGCTGCCCAGCACGCTGCCGAGAAACCCGCCGGCCTGGCCGGGTGCGCTGAAACCGCTGGGGACCGCGGTCCCCTGGTTTTGCAGAAAGTATTGCACGCCGTATTGCAGGGCGCCGCTGAGCGACACCTCCAGGATCTTGGCTTCCACCAGTACCTGCCGCGGCGCCACGTCCAACTGCACCAGCAGCCGCGATATCTGCTCCCACTCCTCCGGCGTCGACTGTACCAGCAGCGTATTGTCGAATGGATTCGGGATGATGCGCGGACCGTGGGTAGTGGAAGTGCCGGAGGCGCCCAGATACGTGCCGGTCTGGTCTCCGGAAGCGCCCGCCGCCGCGCCAGCCTGGTTCCCCGTTTGCGTCGCGGAGGTGCTCCCCAGCATGCTCGCGAAGGGGTTCGTGCCGCCTTGATATCCGCCATACCCACCTGCGCCGCCATAACCTCCGCCGCCATAACCTCCGCCGCCATAACCCCCGCCGCCGTAACCTCCGCCGCCGTAACCTCCGCCGCCGTAACCTCCTCCGCCGTAACCTCCTCCGCCGTAACCCCCGCCGCCATAACCCCCGCCGCCATAACCCCCGCCGCCGTAACCGCCGCCACCATAGCCCATTCCGTTGTTGAGGCCCGGACTGATATTGTTCATCATGCCGTTCATCATGCTGTTATTCATTTGGCTTAGCGCCATCAGCGCGGCCGGGTTGCCGCTATATAACGCCATGATGGCCAACGCCACCGTCTCGGCGCGGCCGTATTTGAGCCGGTAAACGTAGTTGTCCACCGCGCCCGCCGGCGCCTTGACGGGAATATCCAACTTCTTCAGCCACTGTCCCACCTCGTCGAATACCCCTGGATTTGGGGCCACCGCCACGATCGTATTGATCCGGTCGACAGGCACGAACTTCACCGCGCTGGACTTGTCGGAAAGCGATACGGCTTTGAAAATGGACTCCAGTTGTTTCACCAGGTCGGTGGGCCGGCCGTTAACGACGTCGTACAGGTGCACTCGCTGGCTGACGAAGGAGTCGCTGTCGAACAGCGCCAGCAGATCCATGGTGCGCTTCATGTTGCGGTTGTTGTCCTGCAGGATCAGCAGATTGGCCGGATCGTAAGTGGCGGCCGCCGCGCCCTCTCCCAGAAACGGTTGGATGAGCTTCAAGATCTCGCCGGCAGTGGCGTACTTCAGGAAGACCAGGTTCATCGCCATGCGCTCATCGTCGGGAAAGTCCTTGCCGTTAACGGATGGAGGCAGCGGCGCCTGCGCCACCCTGTCCATGGGGACCACGCGATAGAGGTTGCCGACTTTCACCAGCGCCGCGCCGTTCACGCGCAGGACGGTTTCGAGCAGAGGCAACAGATCGGTCGACTTCACTTCTCCGTAAGTGTGGATGGTGACGCTGCCGCCCTTGAAGCGCGGATCCAGCAGGTAGTTGATTTTCAACTGGCGCGCCACGAGGTCGATGAATTCTGTCAGCGACACGTTCTCCAGCCGGAAACCGCCGGTGTCGGTAACGGTCGCTCGCCGCGGACTGGTCTGCGGCGCGGTGGGTGGCCGCGACGGAGGGGGTACTTGCGGCGCCGTTTGCTGCGCCGAAGCGATCCACGTTCCGCACCACACTGCCGCTATCGCTGCCGCGCATAGCCTGTGGCGAACGCCGTAGCCCGATGGTGGGGCAGGCGCTTCCGCCTGCCATACCGGCCCTCGATGGCTTCCGCCAAAGTCCCCTAAAACTCCGCTGAATTCCACCGATTACTCCTTTTCCGCAGTACGGCCGGCCATGCTATTTTTCCGCTGGAGATCCCAAATCCGCTGCTCGGAATCGCTCAGCTCAGTCTTCTTGCGAACCCACGTGCGCTTTCCGAAGGGCGTCGACTTCTCGAAGCGGATGGAGTCGCCTTGCTCCACGGCCGTGATTAGATCTTCCCCCGCGCTCTCCTTATCCGCCGCGGCCTGCGCGGGATCGTCGGCTTCCGCCGGCCAACGCCGCACGCCGAAGGGAGTCAGGCGATACGTCCAGGCCTTGCCTGCCTTGTCCGTCCAACGGTAAAACCCTGGCGAGGTCTCCACGGCGCCTTTCGGAATCCCGGCGACCGGTGGCGCCTTCTTGGCCGGCTCTGCCGCTGGAGCCGTGGGCGCCGCTGGAGGCGGCGAAGTCTTGGCGGTATCCTGGGCCGCCAGGACACTCGACAAAACACACATGCATACTAGAATTCTCATTCGCGATTACTCCTTTTCGTGACCACTTTTCTCACTCTCCCAATAACACCTCGCACCAAACGGGGTCGCCCGGATCACTTTGCGCATGCCGTCGGCGACGGTCCCGGCCGGCGACGTATCGCCCGGCACGCACGCCTTGACGCCCGTTCCGAGATCTATCCCCGGAGCGGCGGCCGCTTTAGCCACCGGCGGCGGCGGGGGAGCCGCTGAGGCGGCGGCCGCCGGCTGGCCCGCGGCGAGTGGCGGGGCCGGGCCCCGATCCAGGATCTCATCCACTTTCTTCCGGATGGTCTGGCCTTCCCACTCCAGCACGAGTTCCTCGTTGTCCACCGCCACCAGCTTGAACGCCCCCACCTTGTCGCCCGGCTGGTAATCGCGGTGCGGCCCTTTGGGACCTTCGCTCATAATGGCTACCGCACCGTCGCCCAGATTCAAGACCCCGTGGAACAGCGGCAGAGCCGGCATCGGGATGGGCTTCGGCGCCGGCGGCGGCGCCACCACCACCACCGGATTGCGGTCCTTCGAGAACAGCATTTTCTGCGCGATGTCGCTATAGCTGGCGGCCCTCACCGGTTCGGTTGCGGGCAGCGGAATCATAGGCGGCGGCGGCGTGGGCTGGATGTGCTTCCGGAGTACGGCCTGCTCGCGCGCGCGCGCATCGATCCATTCGCGGCGCAGATGCACCGCGCCCGCCACGGTCACCGCCAGCAACGCCAGGTTCGCTAATAATAATTTGCGCTTCACGGCAATGATTGCGCCTTACAGCGCGGCCGGTCCCTTCTTCTGCGGCACCAACTTGCGCGGCACCACGCCCGATAATCCGAGCCGCACCTGCACCGTCTTCTCCTTTGGATCGATCAGGGCCACCCGAATGTCGCTGGTGGCAATCAACTCGGGCCGGGTGGTTAAGTCCGCCATGAAATTCACGAATTGCTCGATGCGGCAGTTAAACGATACTGCCACGATGGCCTCGCCGTAATCGTCCGCCAGTGGACGCACCTTCATCTCTTCCGCGCCGCGCACGTCGATGCCGTCGTCTTTGCCCACGCGCCGTATGATTTCGAGCAACTGCGCCTGCGCCTGCGCGGCGGTGTCGGCCAGGATCATGCCTTTTTCCCGCTTCGCCAACTCGTCGGCAGCCTGCTTGGCGGTCTTCTCCTTACCCGGCACGGTGGCCGCCGTCTCGCGCAACTTCGCCAGCCGTTTCTCGGCCAGCGGAACCGAATCGTACGCGGCCACCGCCTCCGGCGGCTTATCCGAGGTCACCCAGAAGCGCAGCACCACCACCAGCGCCACCCCGGCTCCCAGAATCAGCAGCGTGCGGCGATCCAGCGTGCCCGTGGTCATTTGCCCGGCCTCCGCTGGGTGTGCAGGCGGAAGACTTCCGCGTTGGGCACTTTGCTGATGCCGTTGAATTCGGAGTTGTGAAACAACGGCGAGGCGTCCAGCACTTTAATCAGCGGCGCGGCCTGGTCCGCTTCGCCGACGATCATGGCCGCGTCGCGCGAGAGTTCCATGGTGTTGGCCCACGCCGGCATCGGAAACAGCCGGCTCAGCTCGTTGATGGCATCCAGATCCGCGCGCGTGCGGGACCGGAATTCTTCCAGCAGGCGCGTGCGCCCGCGCAGGTGGCCGATCTGGCGGTCCAGCACATCCGCGCGCGCCGCCCGCGGCCGCAGTTGCGCGATCTCGGCATCCAATCCCTTCAGGTATTGGCGCTGTTCGTAACCCGGCCAAGCCAGGCTGGCGCCCAGCACGATCAGCAGCGAGGCCGCCGCCACGGCGGTCGGAATGAAGATGCCGTGGGAAGCCGACTCGCGCCGCTCGGCGGGCAGCAGATTCGCCGCCGGCGCCAGCCGCGGGCAGGCGCTCTCAAGCGCCGCCGCATAGGGCAGGGGATTGCGCGCCAGATCGTTCTCCACCGGATTCACGCGCGGCGCCGGCAGCAGGCTATCGAGAGCCAGCGGCGCCGTCTCGGGCGCCAGGCGCAACTCCGCGGCCGCCAGGGCCGCGGCTTTCTCCGCGGGCAAGTCGAACTCGGCCGAAAATACCGGCCGCGCCTGGCTTTCGCCATAAACCTCTACGCTCGAGCCTGCGCCGTGTCCCAGCGCCACGAACTCGTGCGGCGGCGGAGCGGCCAGCCGGATCGCGCCGTGGATCGCGGCCGCCACGAAAGTGAAGCAACCGGTCGCGATGCCAGCCTCCGTGAAGAGCTCCAGGTAGCGATCCACAGTCTCGCGCCGCACGATGCCCACCAGTACGCTGCCCTCCGCCAGACGCGTCCAGCCGAACAGCACTTCCTGGTCGCCGTAGGGGTTGATGCCGTCCAATTGGAAGGCGATGGCCGCTTCCAGATCCTTCGGCTGGACGCCGCGCATGGGAATCTGGCGCACCACGACTTCCGGCCTCGGCAGCAGCACCGTGGCGCTCAGGTGCGGCGTGCCCAGCTTGCCCAACAAAGCGCCGTATTCCGCGCCCCATTGCGCCGCCGGACGTTCGCGAAAGCGTGGAATGGTGGTGCGCGCCAGCACCCGCACCCCGGTGGGGCGCACGCGCGCGATGGCGATTTCCAGGTCCGGGCCGGCGATTTGAATCCCCGCGCCCGTGCCGAAGGCCGCCAGCTGCCGGAGTTGAGAGTAATTCCCCAAATCGTTGAGACGCGGGGGGAGGGGGAAAAGACGAATTGTGGGCGGCCAATCTTGATACGATAGGCGCTCCAGCCTCGCTGGCGAGGATTCCGGCGCAATTAGCGGCAATTGGCGGAGCCGGATTCCGTACAACACTCCGTGGGCCGAACGCGTCCGATGGTTTAATCGTGAGAGCCGATTCCGAGACGATAGGTCAATCGACGATCCTGTACAACGCGCAAACGCGGACGGTACAGGACTTGGTGCACCTCTTCCAACATGCCAGTTGAACCTTAACCCCGGCTTCCAACGCGAATCCGTGTGGTCGGATCGAGATTGATCGAAACTGGTCGATTCGATATTGGGAAGGTATCCGATTCCAGCCATTTTTCTCCACCAGACCCATGTTGACTTCCATTTTGCGCGAGACTATATTCGATGAATGATTTGTTCGGCTGACGGGGCAAGATTTCTCTGCACGCTGGCCGCGCTCGCATCGCTCTCGCTGCCGTCCGCCAAAGCTCAATCGGCCGACAATTCGGTGAGGGTTCTTTATGCCTTCACGGGCCAGAATGGCGACGGCTTCATACCTTATGCCACTCTCGCAATCGGACCATCTGGCGGCGCCATCTACGGCACGACAATCGACGGTGGAACTGCTGGTGGGGGTGTGGCTTTCCAGTTAACCCCGCCAGTGGCGCCTGAACAAGCCTGGACCGAAACGATTATCCACGAGTTCGGCACCCAAGGCGTTGGGCCCGACGGATTCGCCCCCAACGCCATGGTTTTCGGGCACGACGGCGCCCTTTACGGCACGACCGCCTATGGCGGTCCGTACGGATTGGGCGTTGTTTTTCGCTTGGCACGCCCGGCAGAACCGGGAGGCGACTGGACCGAGACGATACTGTACGCGTTCAAGGGAGGGGCCGATGGCGCCTATCCGACTGCCGGTGTGCTGTTGGACGGGTACATCATCTACGGGCCCACGGGCGCGGGCGGCGGTGCCGGCTGCGGCGGAATCGGATGCGGAACGATCTTCAGGCTAGAACCCCCAACCGTTCCTGGACACGCGGGGTTGGAGTCCGTCCTATACCCCTTTACGGGCGCCAGTGACGGTTCCGATCCGCGCGGCTTGGTGATGGGCAGCCACGGCGCGCTATACGGCACCGATCCCATAGGCGGCGGCAGCGGGTGCGCGGGATTTGGCTGCGGTACGGTCTTCGAGCTAACTCCGCCAACCTATAAGGGCGAAGACTGGACCTTCAAGGTACTTTATACATTCGAGGGCGGCGACGACGGAGCCAAGCCATATGGCCTGCCGAGCATCGGCTCCGACGGTGTGCTTTATGGAACGAGTTACGGCAGTACAGTCGTTCCGAATGGCGCCGCGTTCTCGCTCACTCCCCCAAAGCTCACCGGCGAAGCGTGGACGTTTCGCGTACTTTATACTTTTCAAGGCGGTACGGATGATGGTGCCAACCCATGGGGGATCGTGCCCCTCGGCTCCAAAGGTTCGCTCGTCGGGGTTACCAGCAGCGGCGGCATCTCGAACAACGGCGTCATCTTTGAGCTCATACCGTCCGAACCGGGCAGCGGTATCTGGACGGAAACGCGTAGTAACTGCCACGATGGGAATAGCTGGTCCTCAGCGTGGAAGGATTCAGTTCTCATAATGTTAGAAGTCCACCCGTTAAATTGCCCCTTAGGTTGAACTCTAACAGAATAACCGCATATTGTCCACTGCGGCCAGACAGCCCAGACCACTGCCACTATTGATGTTGAACGATTACACCCGGTTGGATCGAAGAGTCTTAGCGGGAAGCCAAACTGCAAGATCTACGCTTTACCCTGTGATCTTGTTTTTGGGCCGTCCTAACGCCGACGTAACACGCTATGGCAACACATGACAAGAATTGCCATACGTGCTAGAATGATCAACATCTGGAGATCGTGTCATGCAAACCATGAATATCTCGTTGCCCGACCCACTCAAGGATTTCATCGATCATCAGGTCGCTGAAGGACGCTACAGCAGCGTGAGCGAATACATCCGCGATCTGATCCGCGGCGACGAGAAGCGCAAGGCCGAGGAATGTCTGGAGGCGTTATTGCTCGAGGGGCTGGAAAGTGAAGAGAGTGAGCTGACGAAGCGGGATTTCAAGGATATCCGCAAGGCAGCGCTGGCGCAGCTCAAGCGCCGCAAGAAGAAGGGCTGACGTGGCTACGGTCCATAAACGGGCCAGCGCCAAGCGCGACTTGGTCGCACACTATGTGTATCTGGGCGAGCATGTCGGCATCGAGACCGCGGAACGGTTCCTGGCAAATGCCGGCGCGAGCTTCACGGATCTGTCTCGGAATCCCGGAATGGGCGCCCCGCTGTCCTTGCGCTCGCCGAAGCTGGACGGGTTGCGCAAATGGCGGGTCAGCGGATTTGAAAAGTTTCTGATTTTCTATCTGCCCCGCCCGGACGGGGTTTCAATACTGCGCGTTTTGCATGCGGCGCAGGACTGGTGGACCCCTCTTGGAATTCTCTGAGCGCTGAACTGCTAGGCTGATGTTTGGAAGGGGCTTTCTCGTGCCAACTCGCAATGTCAATCTCACCGAACATTTTGACCGCTTCGTCGAAGCTGGCATCGCCTCCGGCCGCTTCAGCAACGCCAGCGAGGTGGTTCGCGAGGGCCTCCGTCTGCCGGAGCAGCGGGAGCGGGAAGACCGGGCCAAGATCGCATGGCTCCGCGCCGCCGCCGAAGACGGATTCGACGATATCGAGCGCGGCGACTATGTAACCCTGCGGTCCGGCAGGGAGATCGACGATTTTATCGATCGGCTTGGGGAAGCGGCGGCTGATCAGCGAAAAGGCCCGCGCCGCAGTGACGGCCGCGAGAGGCCGAGTCGTGAAATTCGTGCGCAACCCGAGGCTGACGCCGAAGCAGATAGCCCACGCCCGAAGGCCGATCGACGATGACCAGCGCCGCGAAGGTGCGACCACCTCTTGAAGGCGAACGGACCACACTTTGCCGAGCTTTAGCCTCATGTGTTGCCAATCCGCGTACATCCTCGATTACCTCAAACGAATTGGGAGAAAGCATAGCCTGAACAACCTTGATGCGCAGTGCGTACCCGCTGATCGCTGCTTCGATCCTGCTAGCTGCTAGGGAACATCTAGCGCCGACGATAACCATGCTTGGCCGGATGTTCTCATCAAATTCTGCGAAGTAAAGATTGCCTTGTTTTTGGTCCTCTTTGAGACGGATGAATATGCGCGCCTCGTCTTCGTAGCTCCATGCTTTGAACTTCGTTAGGTACATCTTCATGAGCAGCTTCTGGGCGTCCTGAAACTCCGGATCTGATGGCTTCAGGTTTTTCGCGCCACGAGCAACTGCCGAAAGGAAAATATCGGCGTCGACCTCTTCCCAACTCTCGACATAGACTGGTTCCTGAATATCTACGGCTGCGCTGATGTCGAGACCCAGACATATACCCCTGTGTTTGTCGCCGTAATGGCTCCACAACATTGGATTGTTCCAACCCCGGCGTAGGCAGAGCGCGCCATTGTGTTCATCGGCGTCTGACACCAGGAACCGCTGCACGTCAGCATTAGAGAGTCCGATGCCTCTCAACTCGAAGGGATCATTCATGTCTTGAAACTGGGATCTCTTGATTTTCCTTTCGATCAGGTCCCATAGTGCGAGATCTGCAGGGAGAAATTTGTAAAGCCGCATACCTTCATTTTCGTCCATAGATTTCCGTACAACGGAGCGTCCTTTATGTTTCGTGTCGTGCGACCTGGCGCGGCGGAACGGACGCGAAGCTGCTTTAGCGCCTAGAACCTAGAGGCCCCGGTTAAATTACCTAGGAGTGGACGGCGGCTTAATCCTTCGGGCGCTCTTTGGGTTGCCGCCGCAATCGATCACGGCCTCGCTGTTTTTCTTGTCCCGATCCCTCAGTCCTTGTCGTCCAGCCGAGGCCGTTCGGCAGGAGCGGAGAAATGCTTAACCATCCAATCGGCGCGCTTTTGGACGGCCTCGTCAGATGCGCCGTTCGACTTCTCCCTCAGGATCGTGAGCGCATGCGCGACAGGGACGACTCGGTTCTCCGGTCGTTTATAAAATGTTATAAAATGTGTCTAGCCATTCCCTGATGCCGCCGTAGCTGTAGGCCTTCGGCCGCCACTGATCCATCCAGATCTGGTCGTACTTGTCGGTGATGTATCCCATCGCCAGGCCGTCCGTGAAGGCGAGAAGGTAGGCCGTGCGCCCATCGGCTGAGGCTCTGTCCCACCAGTTGCCATTAAAAAGGGCTCAGAGCGTTAAAAAAGACTGTCGGTCCGGCCTGGCTGCTCGTCGTCGGGGGCGTGGACCGGGCCGGCCGTTTGCGTGGGAGGTTCGTCGACTGGTTGCGCGCAGGCAGTCGGCCGTGTCCGGAAGAAGGCGGTCATCCGTTCTATCGTCGTGGCGTCGGCCCCGCCGCCGCGGTTCGCTATAACCTCCATCGCCCACAGAATAGGAATCGGCATATTCTCAGGGGTCTCATAGAACCGATCCACCGCTCTTGCGGTTTCGCCGAATGTCAATTGATCCACAAGGTAGCGATGGCGCTGTTCTAAGTCAACCACGCCCCTGATGGCCAGATGGGCCATGGTCGCGCGTAAGCCAAGGATAAAGCCGACCTTTGTCGGACTGTCCATGTCATGCCACGCTCTGCCGTTTTCCTGGCCGCAAGTCATGTCCGGGTCCTGCGCCGGGGGCGCAGCGGCCAGCGGCAGCCCTAATATTACGATCAACAGCAGGGTGCTGTTCATTGGCGTTAACCCTCCCCGTTCCTTAGATTGGCTTTTCTTGCATTTTGGGATTCGTTCCGGTCGCAACGTTCCCAGGCGTTTCCGCGCAGCCAGCCCGCCGATCTCGCTCCGTCGTTCCGGCGCCATGGTCACCAATCGGCGTCCTCCACGAATCCGGCCACCCCGCAGCCCAATTCGACCATGACAAGGGAAGCCAAGCTGTCGCTAACTGGTCTCTTCCGCGGAGGCCAGCGCTTCATCGAAAATTTGCCGCGCGTTTCGGACCACGTCAGGATTCCTTACCCCCTTCGGCGTACTTTGAGCGTGGCACGATCAGCCACTCGCCGTCAATCGGGGAGAATTCCAAATTGACCCTGTCCCCCCGACGGGCAAAGGTCGCGAGCGCGTAAAATGCGCCCGACCCGGCCACAGAATGCGCGGTGCGCGGTCGTACGCACAACCCCCAGCCACTAGCCATGAACCACCAGTCTCGCCTCATAGCGCGTACATAGCGTCCAGATGATCGCACATAAACTGCGCGATCATAGCCGGCGGCACGCCCGCCAACCCCCCGCCATAAATCGCCCCGCTCTTCGACGGCTGCGGCGGAGGCCCCGCCGCATACGCCACCCCTTCCTTCAGGTCCCCCAGGAACCTATCCGCCAACCCCGGCACAGTCTGCGGCCGCGTGACGCAGAAATGGAAGCCGGGAGGCGATTGCAGCCCATTCATGCGCCACCCCTTGTTGGTCAGATAGTCGTTCACATGGCAGATATCGACCTTGTCCGACATGAAAGCGATGCAAAACGTTGGATCGCCTGCGATGCGGATCGCGGGAATCTCAGCCGCGCCCGCCTTGATGGCATCCGCCACGCTCATGATCTTGCGCGCGACATCCAGGTAACCCTCCTCACCCAGCGACACCATGGCCGCCCATGTAGCCGCGGAGATACCCTCCGAGCGGCTGCCCGCCAGCGTTGGCGAGGCGTACAATCCGCCCGCCCAATTGCTCACCGCGAAGTATTGCCTGCGCCGTAGCGCGCGATTCCGGTATAGCACCACCGACGCCCCTTTGGGTCCGTAGCCCCACTTATGCGTATCGCAAGACATCGACGTCACTCCGGGCAACCGGAAATCGAACGGCGGAATCGGGTAGCCCAAGCGCTCCAGCCAGGGCAGCATGAAGCCGCCGTAGCAGCCGTCCACGTGCATGCCGATGCCGCGCTCCACCGCCAGGCTGGACAATCGCTCCAGCGGATCGATCAGGCCGTAAGGGTAATTGCCGGCCGATCCCACCAGAGCCACGGTGTTCTCGTTAATCGCGGCGCGCATGGCGTCTACATCGGCGAGCAAGTCCGGGCCTACCGGCACCCGCACCAGCTTGACGCCGAAGTACCATGCCCCTTTGTCGAATGCGGGGTGCGCCGTCGCGGGCGCAATCATCTCCGGCGCAGTGTTGCCGGCCGCACGTGCCTGTTCGCGATACGCCAGCATCGGCAACATGATGCTCTCGCTGCCGCCAGAGGTGATCACGCCCACCACTTCGTCCGGAGCCGCGACCGCATCGCCATGCAGCATCCGGGCGGTCATGGCGACGATTTCCGCTTCGAACTTGGTGCCGCTGGGGCACATATCGCGCTGCAGGATGTTGACGTGCGAGAACAGGCCGTAGACCTGGTTCAGGAACGCGAAATGCTCTTTGCCGGCGTGATAGTAGCTGCCGGAAATCTGTCCGGTTTCCCAGCGGGCGTCCTCGCGCGTGGCCATGGCGCGCAGCTCGCGCAGGATGTCCTGCTGGTCCCGGCCCTTTTGCGGCAGACGGGCGTAGCTCGCCGTTTCCGGGGCTTCTGCTAATAAGGTTGCTTCAGACATTGAGATACATCTCCTTCTTTAGACCGGTTTCATACCGGATGAATCACCGGATTCAGTCGCTTGTAGATAGGCCGCATCCGCCGATAAAACTCCAGAAACTCGCGGAACTGTTCATCGTACACCCGGCGGTGCTTTTCCTCCGGCAGGTAAGTGTTCGCCACCCGCACGATTTGCGCGATCTCTTCCACCCGGACCTCGCCCAGCGCGCTAAAGGCCGCCAGCGCCGCGCCCACCGCGTTGGCGCTGCGCGCGTTCGCGATACGCCGCACGGGGCAGCCCAGAATGTCCGCCTGGATCTGGCACCACACCTCCGACCCCGCCCCGCCGCCGATGAAATTGAGCTGCGCGAACGGCCGTCCGATAAATTTCTCCACGTGCCCCTTCAGCCATCGCAGGTTGAACGCTACGCCCTCCATCACCGCGCGCACATAGTGAGCGCGGGTGGTGCGGTCCGTCTGGTTGAAGAAAGCGCTGCGCGTGTAGTGGTCCTCGCGGGGCGCCAGCACGCCATTGATCCAGGGTGTGAAGATCAGGCCTTCGCTCCCCGGCTGCACCTGCGCGGCTTCCGCATTCAGGATGCCGTAAAGATCGCCATCCGCGGGTTTGCCGTTCGCTGGAAACAGGATGTTGTTCTTCAGGAATTCCAAGCAGCGGCCGGCGGTACCCTGTTCAGCGCTCACGATGTACCGGCCCGGCAGCGCGGCGGGCATGGTCGCGATCGAATGCGTCACATCCGTCTTCTTCCACGGCACGTGGCAACTCATCCACGCCGTGGTGCCGATGCAGAAGTAACCGTCGTAGTCCCGCACGCATCCCGCGCCCACGGTGGCCGCGTGACTGTCGCCGGAACCCATCACCACGCGCGTGCCCGGTAGCAGCCCTAGTTCCGCCGCAACCTCCGGCCGCAGTTCGCCCAGCACCGCGTCCACCGGCCGCAGGTCCGGCATCTTGGATCGATCGATACCAGCGGCGCGCAGCAGGCCGGCATGATAGTCGATACGGTTCGGGTTGCGATTGTCGGTCAGCCAGTAGGGAAAAATCGTGCTGTAGGACGCGGCACATTGCCCCGTGAGCCGGAAGTTGAGATAGTCCATGGGCTCCAGGAACTTGTAAGTGCGCGCGTATAGATCCGGACGCTCGTGCTTGAAGTACAGGATATGGCCGAAGCCGTCCACGCCGGAGTGATTGGGCGCGGCCCCAGTGAGCCGGACCCACTTCAGCAGTTTGGATACCGCGTAGCCTTCTACCTTGGGCCAGCCATCCGCGGCGGCGCGGCTATAACGGCCGCCGCGCGTGTCCATCCAGGAGAGCGCGTTCCAGATGGCGTGGCCGCCTTCGTCGACCGGCACCGTGACAGCCCATTGGGTGGTGCACGCGACAGCCACGATCCGCTCGGGCGGAATGGCGGCGGTGGCCAGCGCCCATTTCGCGGCGGCCATCGTCCGGTTCCACCATTGCTCGGGATCCTGCTCGGCGCCCCCGCCGGGGAGCAGCAGGATGTCCACGTTCTCGATGCCGGTGGCGGCCAGTTCGCCGCGCTGCGAGACCAGCGTGGCTTTCACGCTGCTCGAACCCATGTCGATCGCCAGCACGTAGTGGTCGTCCCGCATGATGAAACCTTATCCTACCCGAACCGTTACCGAACCGCGACCGTCCGAGAGCGGGCGGCGGCGCGCGCCGCCCCAACAGCGCCACATGCGGTAAAATCACCATATCCGGACCTGCTGCGCCACTGCATAGCAGATCCGAATATCCCCATGCCGATCGCATCCACAACCCGCGCCGAAGAGTTCCGGGAGCAGCTCCTGCGCCGTGCCATGGTGGCCGACGGCGCCATGGGCACCATGCTCTATTCGCGCGGCGTCTTCATCAACCGCTGCTTCGACGAGTTGAACATCGCCACGCCGGACATGGTGCGGCAGATTCATCAGGAGTACGTCAAGGCCGGCGCGGAGATCCTGGAAACCAACACGTTCGGCGCCAACCGCATGCGCCTGGGCGCGTTCGGTCTCGCGGAGAAACTGCGCGCGATTAACCAGGCCGGCGTCCGGTTGGCCCGCGAAGCCGCGCGCGAGCACGCGTTCGTGGCCGGCGCCGTCGGCCCGCTGGGCGCGCACATCGAGCCCCTGGGACCCACATCGTTCGCCGAAGCGCGCGCCATTTTCCGCGAGCAGGTAGACGTGCTGCTGGATGCCGGCGTGGACCTGCTGATCCTCGAAACCTTCGGCAACCTGGACGAAATGCGCGAAGCTCTGTTCGCCGCGCGCGAAGCCGCCGGACCGGAAATGACCATCGTGGCCCAGGTGACCATCGACGATAACGGCAACCTTCCCGGCGGCACGGAAACGGAAGTA
>Ga0302326_10011322_pt1 | contig 19234 bp, 11 predicted proteins | sample Palsa_T0_3_FD_202264 | JGI IMG/M metagenome (GOLD analysis project Ga0302326, IMG submission 202264) | Peat permafrost microbial communities from Stordalen Mire near Abisko, Sweden - Palsa_T0_3 | ecosystem: Environmental > Terrestrial > Soil > Palsa > Peat permafrost | place: Sweden: Abisko...
CCAGCTCACAACTGCTCATCGCTGTCCTCTTCAACGAGACCTCCTGGCTGGAGATCTCAGTCTATGGGGACATTTCTAACGAGTTTTCAAGGGGACACTATCAAAGAGTTTCAACACGTTGCTTTGAACCACTTTGCTTTGAACCAATGTCAAGACTGAATAGAAATGTCCCCCTCGTTAACTTATTAGAAATGTCCCCTTTTTGTGTTGTGGTGTTCTGGTTGGAATGCGCACTGGAGCTTCGCCCTGTAAGAAGTCGCTGCGGACGGTGCACCGGTGCACCTTCCCGAAGGGCTTGCGACCGAGCTGTGGCTGTGGAAGCAGGAGTGTCCCGATCGCTCGGCGGAAGCGTTCATCTTTCCCAATGCGCGCAAGCGCAACGGGTCAAAGACGAACGGCTTCATCCGCGCGGACAACGATCGCGCCCGGGTGCTCAAAAAGCTGGCCGCGAAACTGGGGTTGGCGAAGCTGAATTTCCAAGTGCTGCGGCGCACGATTGGTGACGCTGGCCCAGACCAAGGGCGGCATCAAAGACGTGCAAGGCGTTTTGGGACACAGCAAGGCCGACACCACGGTGAACGTCTACATGGCAGTTCCAGCAATTTCCTCGGACTGTCCCCATCGACCGGGTGGAGTGCGCGAAAAAAATTCGTCATTGCGCGGCATTGTTTTTACAGGGGCGGTCATGTCGGTCTCAATCCATCCTGGCGCAATCGCGACTGAGCTGTGGTCCCCACTGGTGCTGCCATCCTGTGGAGCATAGCCAACATGCATGCGTCGGCGTTCACCCGGAATGCCGACAGATAAGGAGGTGAACAATCCGGGGAGACCGCTGCCAGAGATACCGTACGATGCCAACCCCTGATCCGATTCGGACGGCGCTACTGCAGGACGCAGGTCAAAAACGATGGCACGAGCAGTAGGCAGTTCTTTCTTCAGCGCTGCTAATTCCTCCCTGGTTCCGCCGAAATCCTCGAAGTCTGAATAGTTCGTCATCGCAACCGCCAGGACGCCGTCTGCGTTCTTTCGGAAAGTAGGCTGCCGTTCCGCGGAGGAAAAGGGACTCGTCGGTACCGAAGCATTGAGCATATGCGTGACCGGGTCACCGTTGGCCGGGCGGGGTCTGACGCTCCGCGAGTCTCGGGTAAAGGATGAGCGAGATCTATGGATTGATACTCCCCACGCCTGAAGGCGGGGGAGTGTCAAAGGGCAGCTTTTGCGCCAGTGTGTTCCGCAACCGCGCGGTAGTTGCGCTACCAGCCGCCGCCGAGCGCGTTGTAGAGTTGAACGAGAGCCAACGCCTGTTGTTGCTGAGCGGTTTGCAGGGTGAGTTGATCGCTGTAGAGGTTGCTGTCGCTGGTGAGCACTTCCAGATAGCTGGTTGAACCCGCGTTGTAACGCATCCGTGCCAGCCGTAGGCCGTCGGCGGCGGATGCTACTAGCTGTGTCTGCTGCTCTCGATATTCGCGGGTCTTGTTATAGGCGATCAAAGCGTTCGAGACGTCGCGCAGAGCGCCAGCGATCGTCTGCTGGTAGGTATCGAGAAGTTCCTGATAATCCGCTTTCGCCATGCGCAGGTTGTTGCGCAGTTTGCCGCCTTCGAAGATTGGCTGAGTGGCGCTTGCAATGGCGTAGTAGTAAAAGTTCGACGACTCAACCAGGCCCTTGAGCTGGCTGCTGGAAGTTCCCGCCGTTCCTGAGAGCGATAATTGCGGGAAGAACTGTGCGCGAGCGACGCCGATGTTCGCGTTGGCCTGGATCAACAACTCTTCGGCACGCCGGATGTCGGGCCGACGCTCCAGAAGGTCCGATGGCAGCCCGACGGGAACTGCTTCCGGGTGAGGGGCATCGGCGACTGGTTGGCCGCGCGCGACCGGTCCGGGCGATCTACCGAGAAGGATGCTCAGGTTGTTCTCCTGCTGCTCGATCTGGCGCTCCAGGTCGGGGATCTGCGCCTGCGCAGTGTAGAGCAGTTGCTCCGCCTCACGCACATCGACCATCGAGGTCGCCCCGCCCTGCTCCAGCTTTTGTGTAAGCCTCAGAGAGTCCTGACGCGCCGTGAGAGCTTGCCGGGTGATCTCAAGTTCGGCGTCGAGCGCGCGCAGTTCGAAGTATGATGTGGCAACGTTCTCGACAATCGTGCTATAGGTCGTCTGGCGGCCCCACTCGGTAGCGCGAAGGTAAGCTCTCGCCGCCTCGGTCTGGCGGCGGTAGTATCCCCAGAAATCCAGGTTCCAGGCGACCGAGGTGGTAATGCCCTCTGCGTAGTATTTTGTCTTCGTGCTCTGGGTGCCACTGCCAGTCAGACCGCTCAGTAAACCGCTGGGCAGACTGATGGCATCGTAAGTGGCACCAACGCTGACGGTGGGAAGTTGTCCTGCCCTGGTCACGCCAAGCTGCGCCTGCTGCTCCAGTACGCGATCAGCGGCAATTTTCCCGTCGAAATTGTTTTTCAGAGCCTCCGCGATGAGGGACTGGAGCGCAGGATCGGTAAAGACATTCGTCCACTTCTCGGCGCCCAGCGGCGTGGGCGGCGGCGTGGAATTCGTTGCCGTTTGTATGTCCGGCGCCATCGTTCCGCGATAGACGCCCGGGGGAGTGACGGCCGGGCGATTGTACTTGGGACCGACCACACAGCCGGTCATCAATCCGGTCATCGCAAGGATAGCAAGAAGTGCTGCACGGCGTTTCAAAATGCACCTTCCACAGCAGCGGGATGAGTCGCGTCGATACTTCCATCGTCGACCTTGCCGAAGCGCTGCGATACTCGTTCCGCCATGGAGAACGTCACCGGCACGAGGAAGACGGCGATCGCGGTGGCCGCCAACATGCCGCCAACCACCACGGTGCCCAGGATCTGGCGCGAGGCTCCGCCCGCTCCACTGCCAAACCAAAGCGGGAGGCAGCCCAGGATGAAGGCCAAGGCCGTCATCAGGATTGGCCGAAAGCGCAGGCGAGCGGCGGTCAGTGCGGCCTTGTAGATGCTCTCGCCGCGTTCGTATTCCGCCTTGGCGAACTCGACGATCAGAATCGCATTCTTGGCCGAGAGCCCGATCAACATAATCAACCCGATTTGCGTGTAGACATCATTTTCAAGAGAACGGGCCGTGAGTGCGAGATAGGCGCCGAAGATCGCCACCGGCGTGCTCAGGAGAACGCCGAAAGGCAGCGACCAGCTTTCGTAAAGCGCGGCGAGAATCAGAAAGCACAGCACCAGCGAGATCGCGAAGACGACCCACACTGGAATTGACTGTGCCGCCTTGTGTTCCTGGTAGCTCATGCCCTGATAATCGAAGCCCATGCCCTTAGGCATCGTCTGCGCGAAAGTCTGTTCGAGCGCGGTCATGGCCTGCCCGGAGCTGTAACCCGGAGCGATGACAATACTGAGTTGGGCGGACTCGTGCTCGTTGAAGCGCGTGGTGAACTCCGGCCCCGTAGTGCGCCGGACTGTGGTCACCGCGCTCAATGGTACGCGATTGCCATTGGCGGCCTGCACGTAGAACTGGCCGATGTTTTCGATCTTTGTGCGATATTCGCCTTCGGCTTCGACGTAGGTCTGCCACTGCCGCCCAAAGCGATTGAAATAATTCACCAGGTAGCCGCCCATGAAGGTCTGCATCGTGGTGTAAACGTCGCTCAGCGAAACTTGCTGCTGCGAAGCTTTCTCGCGGTCGACATCGACATAAAGCTGTGGCACGGTGGGAAGATAGATGGGAATTGCCGCTGCAATCTCGGGCCGTTTGCCGATGGCTCCCAGAAACTTGAAGACGTTAGCCGACAGGAATTGTGGATCGTCCTTGCCCGTGGTGTCTTCCAGCACAAAGCTGACGCCACCCGAGTTGCCTACGCCGGGAATCGCAGGCGGCGGAAACGAGAAAGCGAGACCCTGCTTAATTCCGCCCAGCGCCTTTGCCATATTCCCCTGGATCATGGCGAACTGCTGGTCTTTGCTCTTGCGCTTTGCCCAGTCTTTGAGCGTAACGAAGAAGAATGAGTTGTAGGTGCTCTGCGTACCACTCAATAGACTGAACCCCACAACTGAGGTTACATTCTGCACTCCGGGCACCTTGTGCAGGGCGTCCTCCACCGACTGCGCGGCCTCCGTGCTGCGTTCAAGCGAGGCTCCTAGCGGAAGCTGGAGCGCCACAAAAGCGTAACCCTGGTCTTCGGTGGGAAGAAATCCGCCGGGCAGACGGGCGCCCAGGAAAAGTGCGGCTGCGCTCACGATGACAATGACAACGATGGCGATGGCCCACTTTCGCATCAATCGTCCAGAGACGTTGACATAGCCATCGGTGATGTGGCCGAACCCGCGATTGAACCACGCGAAGAAGCGGGCCAGCAATCCCTTGCTCTCCTCCTTGGGCTTAGGTTTCAGCAGCAAGGAGCAAAGCGCGGGGCTGAGCGTCAACGCATTGAACGCGGAAAGAACCACCGCGATGGCGATGGTCAGCGAGAACTGCTGATAGAGAAGTCCGGTGATGCCGGGGACGAATGCCGTGGGTATGAAAACTGCCGCGAGGATCAGAGCGATGGCGATGACCGGGCTCGATACTTCTTCCATTGCTTTGACGGTTGCATCGTGCGGATTCATGCCCTCTTCGATATGGCGGGTTGCGGCCTCAACCACAACGATCGCGTCATCGACGACGAGCCCAATGGCCAGCACAAGCCCGAAGAGCGACAGGGTATTAATCGAGAAGCCGAGCAGAGGGAAGACCATAAAAGTGCCGATCAGCGAAACCGGCACGGCGAGAAGTGGAATAAGTGTAGCGCGCCATCCCTGCAAGAAGATGTAGACCACCAGGATTACGAGCGCCAGCGAGATCCCGAGTGTGATCTCAATTTCACGAATGCCCGCATTGACTGCGGCCGTGGTATCGAGCGCGACCTGGTATTGCATATCAGACGGGAAGTTGGCCGCGAGCTGACTCATGCGCGCGCGGACGTCCTTGGCGCACTTCACGGCGTTCGACCCGGGTAGCTGATAGAGCGCAAGAATCGCTGCCGGCTTGCTATCGAAGCGCCCGGCCAGGTTGTAGGACTGGGCGCCGAGTTCGATGCGGGCCACATCTTTCAGGTGCAACACCGACCCGTCGCTGTTGGAACGTAGGATGATGTTGCCGAATTCTTCGGGGGTGGTAAGCCGACCCTGAGTTAGGACGGTATAGGTAAACTCCTGTTCCTTGGGAACGGGGTCGCCGCCAATCTGGCCGGACGGGTTGACGTTGTTCTGCGTCTGCAGAGCAGCCGTGATCTGCGGCACGGTAACGTTAAGTTTGGCCATCTGGTCGGGCCGCACCCAGACGCGCAAGGCGTATTGTCCGGCACCGAATACCTGCACGCGGGCAACGCCGGGAACACGCGTGACGTCATCGACAAGGTTGATATTTGCGTAATTCGCGAGGAAGGTGCCATCGTAGGTGGAATTTGGCGACGAAAGAGACAGCAGCATCAGCGGCGAGGAGAGCGACTTCTGTACCGTGAGGCCCGCGATAGTTACCGCTGCGGGTAACTGGCTCTGCGCCTGCGATACGCGAAGCTGCGAGAGAATCTGGTCGGTGTCCGCGTTGGTTTTTACGTCGAAGTCGACGGTGAGCTGGGTAACGCCGTTGCTGGCGTTCGCGGAGTACATATAGTTCATGTTGTCCACGCCGTTCACCTGCTGTTCGAGTGGCGTGGCCACCGCTTGCTCCAGCGTTCTGGCATCGGCGCCGGGATAGGTGGCTTGCACCAGGATCTCGGGAGGAACGATGTTGGGAAATTGCGCGGTAGGCAGGCTTAACATGGAAACCACGCCCGCGATCACCATCAGAATGGCAATCACCATGGCAACAATAGGCCGTCGGATAAAGAAGTTGGACAAGGCTAGTTGCCCTTGGAATTCTGTCTTGACGAAGACGGCTCGGTGGCATTCGCATTCAGATTCACCGCTTGCGGCGCAACTTTCATGCCGTCTTTTATTTTGTCAAGGCCTTCGGTGACCACGCGCTCGCCCGCCTGCAGTCCGCTCTCGATCACAATTTCCTTGCCCACCTGTGGGCCGAGCTTCACGGTTTTGATATGAGCTACATCGTCCGATCCAACGGCCACCACCTGATACATGCCCTGCAACTCGTTCACAGCGCGCTGCGGAACCAGAATTGCATTTTGCAGCAAGTCGGTTTGCGCGCTGATGCGAGCGTACTGGCCGGGCCGCAGCAGATTGCCGGGATTCTTGAAAGTGGCGGCGATACGCAAGCTACCCGTCTGGGAAGTGACGGAGCGGTCCACGAAGACTATGTGACCGGTCTGCGGATAAACCTGGTTATTGGAAAGCGTCATCTTCAGCGTGATGCGGTTGCCGCTGTTCAGCAAGTCTCCGCGGCCGCCGGTGCGAGTGCGAGCCGAAAGCGCCAGGTACTCCTGTTCGCTGATGTAGAAGTAAACCTTGATCGGATCCAGCTGAGACACCGAGGTCAGCACCGAACTTTGTCCCACCAGACTGCCCACCTGTAACAGAGCTTGGCCGGCAACGCCACCGATCAGGGAACGCACCTTGGTGAATCCGACGTTAAGCTCGGCCGCCTGCAACGATGCCTGAGCGTTGGATACTAAAGCCTTGTCGGCTTGCCGAGTCTGCAAGTCGTTGTCGAGAGTGCTCTGCGCGACGGCGTGCGCCGCGGCCAGCGGCGTATCTCGATTCACGTTGATCCCAGCCAACTCCAATTGCGCCTGCGCTTGCGCCAGACTACCCTTGGTCTCGTTGACCACAGCCGCCAGGGGGCGCGGGTCGATCTCGAAAAGAACCTGGCCCTTCCGAACGGTTCCGCCCTCCTTGTAATCCTGGCGAACGAGGTAGCCAGAAACCTGGGGCTGAATTTGAGCGTTGACGTAGCCGTCCGTGGTAGCGACCCAGTCGCCAATGATCGGCACACTCTGCACGGTCGCCGTGGCGGTATCGACCGCTACCGCAGCCGGCGGAGGAGCAACTTTCTTGCCGCAACCTGCCAGCAGCGAAAGGGCTAGACCTGCGGCGAAGTAGTTCAGTTGAAGTCTAGAAGTCTTCTGTCTCGTCCCCGGATTCACATGGCCTCGGCTTCCGGGGTTTCTCCCATCGATCAGAGTTTTGGCTTGCAGGGAATCCGCCGAAGAAGTCGTTGAAAACAACGCTGCTCGGCACGAGCCGATCACGGTGAGAGCATCATTTTTGCTGATCGAACGAGTCGCAGGGCCTGAGGGCATATAACTCCAAGTATCCCAGCCGTGAAACCTCAGGTCTGGTCAATAACGCTCACAATGGTTCGGGCTAAGTCGTCTAGGTTTCGAGCGCGTAGATCGGCGGCAGTCGTTCCCGCTTTCAAATCCGCATAAATGCGGCTTTGTGCGCCGGCCTCCAACACAACCCAGGCTTCAGACTTTGCAGTCTCACCCGCAGGCTACAGGTCCGTATTCGCTTTCGTGGGATGCACCTGTACCGAGAGCTGCGGGGTGAGAATGGGAAACACATTTCTATGTGAGATAGCATGGCGCCGGGCCTGTTCACAACAGTTGTGCCCCGGTCGGGCGAATACTGATGTTGGCGGAGGGGACTCTCTATGGGGTTTGTATTCGAATTCGACGCAAAGAACAACGTCCTGAGCGGGACTATAAAGGACCGCCCTGAAACGATATGCTTATCCGATGAGATCTGGAAACCTCTGATCGAGCGCCAAACCAGCCTCGCCGACGGGAACGACGCGCTCACCACGGTGATGCTCAGCGCCCTCAAAGCCAATTACGGAGGCGCAAGGGCGAACGAGTTCAACCTGCTTTTGTCTCATTACTACGAAGAGGTGAGGAAGTTCTCGGAATCGATGAAGCGTGATCGCTTTTGTCTCATTTCTAACAAGAGGTTCGTGGAATGGACAGAGCGTGATCGAGTTAGTATGGATGAACAAGCAAACCGGGAGTTACGAAGGCTTCGTTCTGTTTCAGTGACACGGCTCTGGCACCGTATCGGGCAAGCACTGGCGCGCGCGGGCACCAACCTGCGGAACAAGCTTGGTCATGGCGGCGGTTTGGAGGGGACTATGGTTGACAAAGAGCGGCCCGAAAGGGTCCACCATCTAGCTATTGAAATAAGCGACCTTCTGAACAAGCGCGGACCCAGCCTCGGCGACGGTCTTAATGCGCTCAACACGGTGATGCTCACCGCCATCGAAGCCAACTACGGACGCGAAAAGGCGAACGAGTACGACTTGCTTAATGCCTGGTTCTCCGAAAGGGTACGCAGGTTCTTGGGGGGGCGGGTTCAGTAGCCTACTCGGGCGGGCTGGTTGGCGGGCGAACACCGCCCGCGCCGCCCCCGCCCCCGCCTGCAGCGTCGCCCGCCACCCACCGATTTTCCCTCGGACTACACGACAGAAACCACCTGCTCTGCCGCTCAGATGCGGAGAGAAGGACGTTCATCGTCGGCGGGACCCGTAACCACTGGATGCCAGGCTTAGCGGAGAGAGGACGCCGGGAGGAGGCGCCGACGATGGGGAGTCTCGCATAGCTGAGCGCGATTTTGCGAAACGGTTCGGACGCGGTAAACTGAGTTTCACCGGGAGCGGTTGTAGCACGTCACACAGCCGTCGCCGTGGCGAACAACGGCGAAACGTGGTTTTACAGGTGATTTCTGTCTCGGGCCGTTAGTAGAGGTTTGCTAAACTATTGAAACGGCTCACTATAGGCGCGTAGCTCAGTTGGTTAGAGCGCTACCTTGACACGGTAGAGGTCGCTGGTTCGAGTCCAGTCGTGCCTACCATATTTTTCATACAGATAGCGGTAGGGCTCCCATCCAGTTTGGTAGCATTTGGTAGCAAATCGGCAGACGCCGCAGCTTGACTGTCCATTAATTCCTCATACATCGACTCAACCATCCGCCCGACACTTTCCGGCAACTCCTGAATGTACTCGTTGGCCGTGGTATCGGCCTTCGAGTGCCGCAGGTGAGCTTGGATGTCCTTCACCGACCCCTTGCGCTGGGCGAGCGTTGCCATCGTCCGGCGCAAGACCTGGAAGTTCAGTCTTGGTAATCCAAGTTTCTCCGCCAGCGGATTCAGGATTCGGTTCCGGTAGTTGCCGGTATCCATGAACCCACCGTCAGTGTTGGGGAAAATAAAGGCATCGGGTGAAGAGTCGGGGCACTCTTGCTTCCACAGCCAGAGATCATCGACCATTCCCTTGGGTAGGAGCACGTCCCCAAGGCTCTTCTCAGTTTTACCAAACGGTCGAATCTTTCCTCTGTAGACGGTTTCGCTGATCGTAAGCCTACTGCCTTCGAACGACCTCCACCGCAGCGCGAACAACTCGCTGGGACGAAGCGCATCTGTCATTTCAAGCGTTAGTAGCATACGATCCCTGGTTGCGACGCCGGCCAGCACCGCCCGCAATTGATGCCACGTCAGCTTTGTTTTGTCTTTCTCCCGCAGATTCCGCGGAATCTTGATTCCACGCGTCGGATCTTTCAGCAGGAAGTCCTGTTCGACGGCCTCAGCAAAGATCGATTTCATATAGGACCGGGCATGCTTCACCCGGTCCTCTGAGAGAAATGTAGCGAGATGCTTGAGATGTTTCTGCAAGGTGAACTGCTCAAAGCCATCCAGCGAAACACTGTCAAACTTCCCGACCAGATCCCTCTCGATCTGAATCTTCTTCACCTTCTCCGTCTCCGGTCTCCAGTCGCGCAGCGGATAGTATCGGTTGCGGACGAACCAGCCAAAAGTGACTGAGCCGTCCTTCATGATCTTGCCGCCAAGATTCTGCCCCGTCTGCTTGGCTATTTCCTTTTGCAGCGCCTCTCGGGCCGCGCCTTTTGTCAGTTGAGACTTGAGCCCGAGAATGACGGAAACTACGTCAGTTTTCTTTTCTTCGGTGATAGGGTCCAGGACGATCCGGCGGTAGTACCCGTACCACTTTTTCCCGCGTTCAACGACCCAGCCGCTCTGGTGCGATTTACCCATTTCGTTCCTCAATTTCTGTGGGGGAACAAGTGGGTTGCGCCATTCTACACCCTGCGTTTCTACGCCGAGTGTTGGTGAATCGTTCTTGCTCTAGGATGAACTCTTCGATCTTGCTTGCCCTATAGCGGAGCATTCCTGCTCGTCCAGGGCCATTGCCAAAACGTATGACGGGTAAAAGCGGCATCTTTCTTGACGAGTGATCCCAAACCCAATCGAGCGATGTATTCAAGCGTTCAGCAACCTGCTGGGGCGTGAGCAAGGGGTCGTTTTCACGCCAATCGCTTGCAGGAGGTATAACCGGTTTCGGAATCGTGGACATGTTTGCAATCAAGCCCGGATGAAATATAGACCGTGCGCATCGTCGACTTCTGGACCGCAGGTCGGGACGCTTCTCGCCAGAAGCGACAGGCACGAATTTGATTTATAACCTCCCACGACGGCGAGGCGAATTCAGGGTGTACCCGAGACTGCTCCCGACCACAGCAGGAAAATCAGTTGTGGAGGGGCATCGTTCATTCTTGGGAAGGTTCACCGTGACTTCTTCTGCTACTAGTGCGATTGAGCCAGGCTACTTTTTCGCCAGCTCCAAACTTTTTTCTGTGGAAATCTCCGGACCGGGCTGAGAAAATCTTACAAACGCGCGCCACGGGAAGAGGACTGCTACGGACGTTTTTCGCGCCGAAGTCGATTTCGAACAAGTGCTCTACCGCCTGGCGCTGCACGCTCAAAGTCTGTTCACGGCAGCGGCATGCTTAGGGCGGCGCGACGAACTCGTCTTGCCCGGTGGAGATAGTGCCGCTGACCTGGTCAGCGCCACGTTGCTGAAACTCCTCGACCCTCTCGACACCTCAGTCACTTGGTCTTCGACCAAAGGACCACCCACAACCGCTGGGGTTCTGGCGTATTTGCGCGAGGTACTCAGACGTGACTTTCTCGATCTGGTTCGATCGAAACGTGCCAAGACGAGCGTGTACCCGGATGACGAGAGAACCGGCGGCGAGGACCTATCGGAATCCTCCTTTGACCAAAGGACCTCGAGCTTTGGGAACCTCGAAGACGAACACCTCCGGCGCGAGCGCCTGGTTTGGCTGGTTGAGCAGTTCCAAGATTACCCCGAGCTTCTCGAGATCGTGAGGTTGCAGATGGAGCCGGCGGGGTACAATGCCTTTTCGAGCCAAGAATTAGCCGAGAGGCTGAACACTACCGTGGTGGAAGTCGAGCGCCGGAGGAGGCGTATCAAACTTAGATTGAGGAAGTTGGCAGACGCTCGTCTGATCGAAGAGGCACAACATGTCTAAGCCGAACAACGAGCCACTCGCAGAAGACATCTTGCGCCTCGCAGACTCGCTCGCGGACGACTCCATCGAGAACGTCGATGAACTGCGCCGTCAACTACGGGAAGGAGGTATCGATCCCGATGCGCTGAGGGCCCGGCTTCATCAATCCGCCACCCAAGTCGCGAAACGGGAACAAGCCGCAAGTCGACCTGTGCCTCTCGCGCTCCAACAAGCGATCGAAGCGACGCGACCGACTGGCGGTCCCGATGACCAATCTGAAGGCCAATCCGAAAGCCAATCCGTTACCGCCATCAGAATCGCCGACCATTGGCTCGACCGGCTCTTGTCGCCTCTCCGATTTCCCTCCAATCTCGAAACCGCCCGTGCCTACCGCAAGGGCAGCCAGCTTGCGAAATCCGATAAGCAGGAACTCGACCAGCTGGAATCCGAGCTGAAGGAAAGAGTAAAGAACACAAATCCGGACTTGGACCTGGTGACCCTGCTGAGCGAGTCGTTTCTCCGCCGCTTCGGCCTCAACAGCCGCGATCGGTTGACGGAAATCGCCGAGGAATTTGGCATTGACGTCCTATATCGGCCGGCCGAAAGCTATGACGGCGCACTGTTACGCATCCGCGACGCCCAGCGCGGCTGTATTGTCATCAACTCCCGGATTCGCGAGGAGTCCCGCAAACGCTTCACCCTGGCCCACGAAATCGGACACTTCGTTCTACAAGGCCAGCAGGAAGTCACCGCCCCTTGCAATCAGCAGAGGATTGAAAACTGGGACGCGGATCTCTATCGCCCGGAACTCGAAGCCAACCGCTTCGCCGCCGAGATTCTGATGCCTCGGGGACTCATGGCCGAGTTTGTTCAGTCAGAGCCTTCGCTGGAGTCGATTCGCTCGATCGCCCGACTTTGTGGCACATCCTTGACGGCTTCCGCTGTACGGCTGATTACGCTCACTCCGCACCGAGCCGCAGTGGTGTGGTCCCAGAACCAAAAGATCCTATGGTCGAAGCTGTCCGAGGGATTTGTGCGTTGGATACGGAAAGGTGATGTGAGGGAGAGCAGCTTTGCCGCCCAGTGCTATCGGAAACAAAGCGTGCCCGACCAACTGGCACCAGTTCCAGCTTCGGCGTGGCTGTATGAAAAAGGCTTACAAGAACGAGCCCAGATCTGGGAACAGTCGGTGCGATTAAAGAACTATGGGGCAGTGTTGTCATTACTGGTGATCGTGGAAGCGGTGGAAAAGGGGAGGTAACGGAGAGGCAAGAAATGGGGCTGGCTCTCTCAATTGTATCGAGTTGTACCGAAGTTCTGTGGGCACCGCGCAGCCCTACCGAAAGGACACGCTCAACCCACAACCGCACTCCAGGAGGGCACAAGAACGTCGCCCCTCACCGTGCCCGATTCGCCACACTGCGGTCGCGAATCGGCGAATCGGCGGCAGGATGGGGACCGGAAAGCGCAGCTGATCGGACCTGGATCGCGGCCCGAATCGGCGGGCCATGACACCCGGACTCAGGCACGGATCGGCACCCGGCCGGACGGCAAGGCTAAAGAAAAACTCTCAGAAGAACTCCAGCAACCGGAGTACCTGACCCTCACCCGCTCCCGGATCGCAAACTCTGGCCGGTCGGAAACGCCAGCGGCAGGTACTCGGCGCTAGATAGTTCATCAAATTGACTTGAACAACAAAAATGCCAACAGCTGCCAGTATAAGCGATAACTGAGTGACGGTTTTTCGTCCGCTCTTCGGAAGCCGATAAACGCACCGAACATTCAGATAAAACAAGAACCAAACTAATAACCCGAATAAAGGAATTAATACTCTGGACAGCATTACTGCATTACCTGAGTGAACCAAGGACAGTCTCCAGTCTGCATTTGCGGGCCCTCGAATAAGCTCATGTTTACCACGATAAACTTTGGGCAACGCTGGTCGGTTCTCAAGGTGTCGTAGCTTCGGTTCCCGCATGTCAACATCACCACTTTTTCGACCTGCAGCGTGCAAATATTCACGAGCGTGATGTCGGGTCCAGTGCACTAGTGGATCGCCCTGTGTGCGGTGATGTCCTCGTCCGCTCGGTTTTCCATCACAACAGCTCGTTCTGCTTCGTCGAATGAGCAAGAAATTCAAGTGACCTCCAACTCGCAGGTCCTTCAACAATGATGCGAAACTTTGGGAACAAAGCCGCGTCGAACCGGCTGAGTGTCTGGATGGCGATGACGTTCCGTATTGGGTATGTGCCAGCCTCGACGCCTCGACCAATGAGAGCTGGTGCTGGGAACGATTTCGACAATCTGCACAAATGAAATCTCTTTCCGACATCCCAAACTTCAAAACACTTGTTTTATCTGGGAAGAACTAACCAGGTGAGGATACAATGGTGCGAATGTTGAGAGATGACAATCCCCGGGCAAAATTCCCTGAAGTGTCATAATTCAAGTTCGCCGGTTTACGTCTTCATTTCGGCAGAAATGGCTTTACCGTTCGTTCATTTTCTATGACAACTATATCTAGGGTGAACAAGGCGTTTTTGATGTCTGCCGGGATTGCCTGCCTCGCTATTAGGATCGTGGGTAGCTATGCGCGGGCAGCCTCCACCTTTCAAATCGACTATGAAGAGGGCAACATCCTCAACGCCGCTACCCGGCTGGTTCACGGTCTGACACCCTACCCCGCTGTGGGCACCTTCCCCTATGTAGTGAACTGCTATGGTCCTGTCGGTTACTTGTTGAGCGCTGCTGGCATTAAGATTTTTGGGCTGTCTTTATTCGGGCCGCGTCTCTTGATTCTATTGAGTGGAATCGGAATCTTTTTCCTGCTCGCAGCGATCGTCAAAACCTTAGGCGGCCGTTGGGACGTTGGTTTTCTCGCGGCACTATCGTTCCTGTGCGCTCCGTTGGTCTACTACTGGTTCCCGACCTTGAGGGTGGACTTCTGGGCGATCCTTTTGAGCTTCGCGGGGATATACGTATTTGCAAAACTTCCCCGCGCCTGGCCGCTCGCAGGATTGATTTTCGGTGCGGCCCTCTTAACCAAGCACACGGCAATCGCTGCTCCGGCAGCCGTCTTCCTGGAGTTGCTAGTACAGAAGAAAAGTTGGCGGGCGTTCCTGCTCGCTGGAATCAGCGGCAGTATCGTCCTCTCCTGCATGGTTGCCCTAGGACGAAACTTTGTTTTCGCCATGCTGAAAACACATCCCGACCCCTACAGTTTAAGAATCGCGCTTGAATCGTACTTGAGTGCGGCCTTTGGCTGCATGCTGATTCTCGCGGTCATCATCTATTGCGCGGCGAGGGGATTTCGTTGGAACGAACCTTCTCGCATAGCTTGGTTCTATGTGGCCCTGTGCTCGCTTACGGCGTTGTCTTCGGGGAAACTTGGTTCCAACACGAATCACCTTCTTGAATGGACGGCTTCGGTCTGCATATTGTGCGGCCTTGGACTCTCGTACCTCTTTGACACGAATGATCTGCTGGCTCCCATATTTGCCATGGGGCTGATCGCCTTGTCGGTTATCTTTACGGCTACATCTCAGTTGGCATGGCGGAATACGGTTGTATCTGCTAGCGGGTGCGCTGAGACATTGGACTACGTACGTAATTTTGCCGGCGATCGCATCCTGTCTGAAAATATCAGTGCCTTGGTTTTGACTGATAAGCCCGTCTTGGTCTCGAATCCTTTTGTCATCACACAGCTCGGTGATTCAGTGGAGTGGCAGAAAGGAAGCATGGAACAGCTTGCTCAAGGTCAATACTTCGATTTGGTTCTCTTGGGCGGCGAACTCAAGGATTTTCGCCCAGAGTCCGGTACTTGGTCGGCCGAACTCATCAACGCAATTCGGCGTAAATATTCCCCTGTGAGATATTTCCAATGCCCAAACGCACGTGTTGCCTATGTTGCAAATACCAGGCGATGAAATGCTACGCCAAGAGTTATGTTGACTAACGGCAGATCACTCGTCCTATTCTACTCCCGCACCTGCCGCAGCTCATTGATCCCCAACCCCCGCGTGGTGTTTCTTCCAGCTTAGCAGGCATAGTAGGGTGCTTCGCTGATTCCCACTTCCGAGTGGGCATTCTTCGCTTTCCGACAAATGTCAGCTGATGCGGGAAACCCGCTCGTCCGGATCAGTAGAGGGGTCATGAGTAATCGTACTCCAACTCTACTCTCAAGAACTGCCCTGCCTAAGATAACTAGAGTTTGCTTTGGTCGCCAGCTTTGGCCTAGCTTTTGGGTTTTGGCTGTAGCAGTGAACGCATAGGAAAACCACGCGAGTATCTGTCGGGCTCTAGGGGCGCAAGAACCAAGTTTGACAATTGACGCTCAACCTTTATTCGGTATAGCCTCAAGTCGAAATTAGCGGACTGGATTACTCAAGGGGCGACGGAGTTTCATTTCGTCAGTGATCCCGACCGTTACGAAGATTGTTTAAAAACGACCCGCGATTCTTCGTTACTATTAGTCGCAGGTTCACGTTATAAAGCGCTGCAACGAAGCGCCCCGCTCCCTACATCAATAAAAAACTTCCTCCAACTGTTTCTTGGGCAGACGGCTTCGCCGTGACTGCCGCGGGCTTTTGCCGAAAACCTCGCTGCCGAGGGATCGCCAGGAGCTATCTCATGTGAATTCAACAGCGCTTTATATCGGAACAGTCGGCTTGGATCCTCGCATTCAAATTACGCTAAAAGTCATCGCAGAACACAAAGGCTCGATGCAAAGTGGGCTAAGCGATATCAGCAGACTACTGGGTTTATCGGAGACCTACCTGCTGCGGCTATTTCATCGTGAAGTTAAAAAGACCTTCCGAGAATACTCACGGGAGGTTCGCATGATTCGAGCCGCCGAGTTAATCAAGTGCAGTCCCCTGTCGATGAAGCAAATAGCCGTCGAATGCGGTTATAGCGACATAAGCAACTTCTATCGGGATTTTAAAATAGTGCATGCAATCACCCCGAAGATGTTTCAGTTTAGAGAATTGGATAAGTTCTCGCATTCTGAAACAGAAGCGCTCGCACGCTGGAGCGCAAGGGCTCCCTTTAGAAAAACCAGTAAAGCCTCTTAAAGTGTACGCCGGTGTCTGACAACGCATGTTAACTTTTCACAGCTAATCCGTTTTTGACAATAAATGACAGATTTCGACAATTGTCTCCGGGTCAAAAGCTTGTACACTCCTCGCACAATTAAGCACGCTCAACGCATACGAATTGTGAAAGTTACCAGAACACCATGGGAATGTGAGGCGGACTCATGTGACGAGTTGTTTGTCTGTTTGTATCAGCGTTGTTGTCCGGCTTGTTACGAGTTAGGGGACACTGTCAACCCCAGCTCGCCATCGTGGTCGGTTTATACCGCTCACTTGAGCTTCCATGCGACTACCAACGTGCAGACCTAGATGTGACCACTGAACGTGTCCGTATGCTTAGTTTTACTAGCTCGCGCTGTGACGCGCAAAAAGCGATTTGAGGTGATAAAGATCATGCTCCGCTTTGGACAAAACGCCGCCGCTCTGTGGATCAATTCGACTGTTTTTGCAATTCTTCTTTTCCTGCCACTTACTCTGAGTGCGACTTCTCCTGCAATTGGAGCTCTCTCCCCGACGTCCGGTGGAGTAGGAACGTTGGCGACAATCACAGGAACAAGCTTCGGGGCTGCGCAAGGAACGAGTACGGTAACGTTCAACGGCGCAACGGCAAATTCGATTGTGAGTTGGAGCGACACGTCGGTCGAGGTCTTAGTGCCGCTGGGGACGACAACCGGTGGTGTGGTGGTAACGGTGGGAGGGGTTTCAAGCAATAGCGCGAACTTTGCGGTCGGGACTGCTAATTTCACTTTGACCGGAAGCCTTGCCACTGCAAGAAACTTCCAGACTGCAACACAGCTGAATACCGGCATGGTTTTGGTTGCGGGAGGTGCGGACGGTTTCGCGTGGGACGCCCTTAATAGTGCCGAGCTGTATAGCCTGCAGACGGGGGCATTCACGACCACGGGCAACCTCAACAGAGGGCGCTTTTTCCACACGGCAACGCTGTTGACGAGCGGCCAGGTACTGTTCGTAGGCGGCGTGGATAGTAACTTCAACGACATTGGCGCTGCTGAGCTCTACAGTCCCTTATCAGGTGGATTCACACTTACGGGCAGCCTGATTGACTCGCGCAGCTATCATAGTGCAACACTACTGAATAACGGCAAAGTGCTGATCGCGGGCGGTGTCGACAGCAATGGTAACCAGATCACTAGCTTAGCGGCCGGGGGCGAGCTGTACGACCCTGCGACTGGAATGTTCAGTTCTACCGGCAGCCTGAATGCTGTGCGTTCCTCACACACTGCAACTCTTCTGAGCAACGGCAAAGTGCTGATCGCGGGGGGAACCGACATCAATGGTAACGCTCTTTGCAGCGCCGAACTTTACGACCCTGTGGCGGGCACTTTTGCCCTGACGGGTAGCTTGAATGTTGGCCGTAGCAATCACACCGCGACGCTGCTAAATAACGGGTTGGTCCTAATCGCGGGAGGCCTAGATATCAATGGTAATAATGTTGCCAGCGGAGAGCTTTATAACCCAGCTAACGGGGCCTTTACCGTGACTGGCAGCATGAATACTCCGCGCTACGACGGGGCGCAAGGAACGCTGCTCAACAACGGGATGGTTCTGCTTGCTGGAGGTCAGGATAACAATGGCTACACCTTGGCCAGCGCAGAGCTTTACGATCCGGTTGCGGGGACCTTTACGGTGACCGGCAACATGAACAGCGTGAGGCAGAGCCTCACCACGACGCTCCTGTCTAATGGCCAGGTGTTAATTGTAGGCGGGATGGATGTCTATGCCAATGTTCTGAACAGTGCGGAATTGTACCAGCCCACCACGCTCACTCCCGCGGGGCTTGTTTCTATTGCAGTGAATCCGGGCGATCCATCGGTTGCCGTTAGCGCGACCCAGAGCTTTACGGCCGTTGGCACGTTCAGTGACAACAGCACGCAGAACCTCGCTTCTGTCACATGGAACTCCTCCGACAGCACGATTGCCACCATCACAAATGACGCGACCAATCAGGGCAACGCTGGCGCAGTAGCTGCAGGCGTCGCCACCATGGCCGCCTGCGCGGGCTCGGTTTGCGGTTCGGCCACCCTAACTGCGATACCAAACATCATTTCGGTGAGCCCCAACCCCGCCTTGGCCGGTCAATGGATCACTATTTTCGGGGTGGGTTTTGGCGCAACCCAAGGCAGCAGCTCAGTGACCGTGAATGGAATTGGCATCTCGCCTAGTTCTTGGAGCGACTCCAGCATTACATTCACTCTCCCGAGCAACGCAACCTCGGGCCCCCTCGCTGTCAACGTCAGTGGCACCAGCAGCCTTCCTATCTCATTTGGCAATGCTGGAACCTCAGGTGCCGGCGGCCTAGTTGGTACCTATTGTCCAGCACTGCAGGCCAATGAGTATGTCGCTTGGGCGACGCCCACTTCTGTTTCAACTGTTCTGGCGACCAATGGCACCGTTACAGCGACGTTAAGTTCAGCCTCAATTAATATGACCGCTTCATGTCCACTGTGCGACTGGTGGCTGGGGGCTGAGTGGAGCGGTTTTCAAGTTCCTTCTATTCCGCCAGGTGCTGCCGTACAGGGCATTTATGCCGCAGAGAACTTTAGCTCCAGCGGCACTGAAGCTTTTGTTTCAGTCTCTTTGAACACACCAATAAGCGGGGAGTTTTATCAGGGACAAGACAACTCAGTTACGGGTGCATGCAGCCCAAATCTATATCCTGGTACGACTGTGGCATCTATACCAACCATGCACATAGACTCATATCTATTTTCGTCGGTATCCTACCCTCAAATGAACGTAACCTCCAACCCTCCGAGTAGAGGAGACTTGGTAAGCTGTAGGCATCCCTTGGCTTCTGTCCACCGTTTCCGGCTTCGTGCGCGTTTAGGTCCACCATGGCCACCAAGATCTCCCCCCTCACAGACCCCACCGTGCA
>Ga0302326_10011323_pt1 | contig 19234 bp, 20 predicted proteins | sample Palsa_T0_3_FD_202264 | JGI IMG/M metagenome (GOLD analysis project Ga0302326, IMG submission 202264) | Peat permafrost microbial communities from Stordalen Mire near Abisko, Sweden - Palsa_T0_3 | ecosystem: Environmental > Terrestrial > Soil > Palsa > Peat permafrost | place: Sweden: Abisko...
TGCTCGGGACCACACGCCCGTCGCGAGGACAACCTTTGAGGCTTCTATGTCTCCGCTGCTGGTTGAGAGCAAGTAGCCGTCTTGGAGCTTGCTGACGCCGAGGACGGCGGTCCCTGTCAGGACACGTGCTCCCGCGGACTGGGCAGCGGACGCGAAGGAACTCGCAGTGGTGGAGGGCTCTGCATATCCCATGTTCGGCTCGTAGACAACCGAGCTGAAGCTGCTCGTGTCGAGGCACGGCTCAAGAGCCTTCACCTGGTCCTTGTCGACGAAACTGGAGGGGATGCCCATCTTGCGGAACATCTCAAGGCTCTGCCGGACCGATGCCTCGGCGCTAGGGTCCACGCCGATCAGGAGTCCCGTCTCGACGTAGCCAGAACCGTACCCGGGCAGCTCGTCCCCGAAGTCCCGGAAGAACCTGTAGCTCAGCAGTGCCATCTTCGCGACTACCGGGACCGTGTAATGAGTCCTTACGAGCGCGGTCGAGCGGCTTGTCTGACCGGAAGCGACGGACGACCCCTGCTCTATCATGACCGCGTCGACCCCGCGTTTAGCGAGGTGATAGAGGATGCTTGAGCCGGTCGAGCCCCCGCCTACCACTGCGACCTTTGCTCGCATGTGGGAATACCCTACGCAGGTATCGAGGCTGCTTTTGCCCGCTCGAAAATATCAGAAGCTTCCCTGACGGTGGCACTCTCGTGAACGATGGCCCTGATCGCCTTAATCATCGCCACCGGGTGGTCGTTCTGCCAGATGTTCCTACCCATGTCCACGCCGACGGCGCCCTCCTGAAGCGCGTTGTGAGCCAGCTGGAAGGCGTCCACCTCGGTGTTCAGCTTGGGCCCGCCGGCCACCACGAGAGGAACCGGGCACCCTTCGACCACCTTCGAGAAGCCTTCGCAGTAGTATGTCTTCACGATGTGCGCGCCAATCTCGGCTGACAGCCTGCAGGCAAGGGCGAGGTATCTCGCGTCCCTCTTCTCGAGCTCTTTTCCTACTGCAGTGATCGCCAGCACAGGCATTCCCATGTCCTCTCCCTCGTCCACGAGCTTCGCAAGGTTGAGCAGGCTCTGTTTCTCGTGCGAGGTGCCCACGAAGACCGAGAGCGAGACAGCGGAGACGTTCAGCCTCAGCGCGTCCTTCATCGCAACCGTGATCCCTTCGTCGCTGAGGTCGTCGTGCAGGACGCTCGTGCCTCCCGAAACCCGCAGGAGTATCGGCACGTCCCAGCTCGGGTCGACGGAGGTCCTCAGGATTCCCCTCGTGACAGAAAGAGCGTCGGCGTACGGCACCAGCGGTTCGAACGTCTTGCGGGGGACCTCCAGCCTGCGCGTGGGGCCCATGAAATACCCGTGGTCACAGGCAAGCATGACCGAGCGACCGTCTGCCGGTTTTATCATCCGCGAAATCCTGTTCTTGAGACCCCAATCCATCTCAGTTTCGCACCTGCCGGTCATGCCTCCGGCCTCATGATATACATGTCGGCGCGACGGGGTGGTCTGACGAAGCGCGCGACCTGCTTCGCAAGATTTTAAAGAATCTGCCGCGACTTTGGGGCATGGCGCCGTCCAAGGCTAAGGTTCCTCCTGGGATGAGAATCACGCAAGTCGCGGTGGTGGTCAAGGACCTGAGGGCGACCATGCAGAAGTATCACGAGGTCATGGGCTGGGGCCCGTGGAGCGTGTACGAACACAAGCCTCCCGCTTTGCACCACACAGAAGTCAGGGGAAAACCGGTCTACTACACCATGCTCGGCGCGGAGGTTCACTGCGACCCTATCGACTTCGAGATACTGCAACCGCTCGAGGGCCCGAGCATCTACAAAGAGTTCCTGAAAGAAAAGGGCGAGGGACTCCACCACGTCGCCGTGGTCAACTCGGCGGAGAACGTGCACAAGGCGCTCGCTGACTTCAAAGATCAGGGAATCGAAGTGCTAATGAGCGGTAAGCTGGAGGACATCGAGTTCTACTATCTGGACAGCGAGCCGGTGCTAAAGATGGTCGTAGAGACCGTGAGCGGCCACGCGATCTCGCTAAAGCCGAGCTATACTTACCCGTAGATTCCCAGAGGTTTCCCGGACTACCTCATGCCTCTTCCGCCGGCAACGGTGAGGACCTCACCCGTTATCCAGTCCGCATCCGCGGAGGCGAGGAACGTCGCAGCCTGGGCGACGTACTTGGGCTTCCCGAGCGATTTTAGGAACGTCTCGTCGGCCATGCGCTGCTTAGTCTCAGTGGGCATGAACGAGAGTATCTCCGTCTCAATCGTTCCGGGGCAGATCGCGTTCACAGTGATTTGTGGACCGAGCCTCACGGCCAGGGCCCTGGTCATCCCGATTACGCCCGCCTTGGACGAAACGTAATCGACGAATTTCAGCGCCGAAGGTTGCGCCAGCGCGGACACGGATGAAATGTTGATGATCTTTCCCCTCTTCTGCGTGAGCATGATTGGGGCGACCTCTCTGCAGCACAGGTATGTGCCCTTCATGTTGACGTCGACCACCCTGTCCCAGTCCTCGTCTGTCGAGTCCAGGAAGTCGTTCGCGATGAGTATCCCCGCGTTGTTGACAAGGATGTCTATGCGGCCGTACTTGCCAACCGTCTTCGACACCATCCGCTTCACGTCGGTGGTCTTTGAGACGTCGGCCTTCACCAGCAGACATTTGCCTCCGGACTCCTTGATCTCCTGGGAGATCGCCTTCGCCTGCTCCTCTGACTTGAAGTAGTTCAGCGCGATCTTGGCGCCCTCGCTGGCGTACATCCTGACGATGTCGGCCCCGATTCCTTTGCTCGCGCCCGTGACCAACGCGACCCTTCCAGCTAGACGATCACCCATGGACGCGCCCGAAAAGCCGAGCCGGTAATATAGATTCGGCCGCTCCCGAGAAATCTCAGCAGCAACCTCTCGCCAGGATTGGCGGCCGGGCGGGTAGCATGGCGCCGTCCGGAGAGGAAAAAAAGACCCCTGTGCGAAGCCTGCGCCACCATGAAGGTCGATACCTTAGGTTGACCGTCTCAAAGGTCTCAGACCGCGTGTACCTCATCGACACGCTTGCGGTGGGAGAGAAGAACACCGTCGCCGCTTACCTGCTCAAGGGGTCGAAGATTGGGCTCGTCGACTGCGGCTACGCGTCCTCGACGCAGGCTGTCTTCGACGGGCTCAGGGAGCTGAACGTGAGCCCCGCGGACGTAGACTATGTGATACCTACGCACGTCCATCTTGACCACGCCGGGGCCGCAGGTCATCTGCTGGACGCGATGCCGAAGGCGAAGGTGATCGCCCAAGAGAGGGGAGTACCCCACTTGACAGACCCCGCACGGCTCATACAGAGCGCAACCATAGTCTTCGGCGAGGAGGCCATCAAGTTGTACGGCCGGCCAAAGGGCATCCCTGCTGAGAGGATAACTCCCGTGGGAGAGGAGATGCACATCGACCTTGGCGGGCTCTCCCTGACGGCGACCCACACTCCCGGCCACGCTCCGCACCAAATCTCGGTCTACGTCGAGGAGGAGAAGGTGCTCATCGCGGCCGACGCGGTCGGCATCGTCTACCCGCTCTTCGGCGTCTTGATACCCACCACCCCACCCCCCAGCCTGAACCCCGAGGAGCTGGGAAGGACGGCGGACAGGCTCGCTCAGATGGACTCCAGGCTGCTGCTGGCTCCCCACTTCGGCGTGAGGACAGACCCTAGGGAAGTCCTCGCCGAGACCAAGAAGAAAACCAACGAGTGGGTGTCCTACGTCAGGAAGATGAAGAATACGGGAGCGTCAGCTGACGCGATCGTGGCGAGCCTAAAGTCGGAGGTCTCCCGAGAATCCCGCGTCCCCGAGGAGAGCTTCCCCATCTACGCCGATGTATCGGTCAGGATCAGCGTGAACGGCATCCTCCACTACCTGGAGAAAAACCCCTGATGCCCACCGAGAGGAGGTTCGCGGCGTTCAGCAAGTCAGCAGCGCCACCAAGGATGAGGAAGATGCCCGAGGGCGGGATGTGTATTTCGGCGTTCCTCATCATATCCAAGCGCAACGACCCCGACAACATACTGATGGGGAAGATCAACAAGGACGCGAACTGGGACCACATCGGTGCCCTCGACGCGAAGAGGGTGCAGCGCCACAGTGGCGGCTGGATGCTGCCTTCGTCTCATCTGATGCTCTTCGAGACCCCAGAGGGGGCGGCCAGGAGGATACTGCGGGAGCAGCTTCACGTGAGGGACATGAAGATAACCGGACCTCTGACCTTCGTCGACACTTCGGGGAACGAGAACCACTGGGACATAGGTTTCATCTTTCTAGGCGAGCGCGACAACCTGCCAAAGAGCGATGCCTGGCGGGAGCTGCGTTTCGTCAAGACGGGTGAGCTGAAGAGGGAAGAGGTGGTCCGGTCGCAGGTGGACGTGCTGGACTACGCCGGCCGTTGGAAAGCGCAGTGCTGACCGAACCCACGGCAATTGGCAAGGGCCAAAAATTGAAGGAAGAAGAATAAGAAAAAGAGTCAGAAGGTCCCACGGTCTTCGTGGGACCAGTTTTGGTGGACTTCTACTTCTAGTCGAAGTCGCCCATGCCGCCGCCCATCCCACCCATGCCTCCTGGTGGTGCTCCGCCGCCGCCTCTGGTCTTGCCAGAAGCGATGACGTCGTCGATGCGCAGAATCATGTTGGCGGCTTCTGTCGCCGACCTGATAATCTGCTCCTTTACCGCCAGCGGCTCGATGACCTGCTCCTTGTACATGTCCATGACCTTGCCCTGCTTGGCTTCGACGCCGAACCACTTGCCGCCCTCGGCGTGCTTCGCCCGGATCTCCACCATGGTGTCGATCGGGTCAAGGCCAGCGTTGGTCGCGAGTGCAATCGGGATAGTCTCCAGCGCCTCGGCGAACTTCTGGGCAGCGAGCTGCTCCCTTCCGCTGAGCTTCTCTGTCCACTTGAGTATCTCGCCGGCCATCTCCGCCTCAGGTGCGCCGCCGCCTGCGACGACCGCTGGCTTCTCGATGACGTCCTTCGTCACCATCAGCGCATCGTGTAGGGAGCGGTCAGCCTCGTCGACTATCCTCTGGGTGCCACCTCTGATCAGGATGGTGACTGCCTTCGGATTCTTGGCGCCCTCGATGAATATCCACTTGTCCTGCTCCACCTTGCGCTCTTCTACAAGTGCTGCGTGACCGAGATCCTTCTCGGAGAGGTCCTCGAAGTTGTTCGCGACCCTGGCGCCCGTGGCCTTTGCCAGGTTCGTCATGTCGCTCTCCTTCGCGCGCCTGACTGCGAGTACGCCAGCCTTTGCTAGATAGTGCTGGGCGATGTCGTCGATGCCCTTCTGGCAGATGAGGACGTTCGCTCCGATGGCGGTCACCTTGTCAGCCATGTCCTTGAGCATGTGAGTCTCCTCGTCGAGGAACTTCTTCATCATCGACGGGTCGCTGATGTTCAGCTTGGCGTCGAACTCGGTCTTCTCGATCTCGAATGCGGCGTTGACGAGCGCTATCTTGGCGTTCTCTACGCGCTTAGGCATGCCTGAATGGACGACTTCCTTGTCGAGGACGAAGCCCTTGATCAGGGTCGTATCGGAAAGAGAGCCACCGGGCTTCTTCTCTACCTTGATGTTCGCCAGGTCGACCTTGTACGTGTCGCCCCTCTTCTCAGCAACCTGGAGCGCCGCAGCCACGACGAGCTCTCCGAGGTCCTGTGCCTCACGAGAGACGAGCTTGGTCTGCATGCTGGTCCTTGCGATCTTGATCAGCCATTCCTTGTTGGTCGGGGCAACCTTCTCAGCGAACTCTCCGAGGAATTCGATGGCCTTCCGGGCGGCCTTGTTGTAGCCTTCCACGATGACCGTGGGGTGGACGCCCTTGTCGATCAGCTCTTCGGCCTTCTCGAGTAACGCGCCTGCGAGGATGACCGCGGATGTCGTGCCGTCGCCCACCTCGTTGTCGGTGGCCTTGGACACTTCTACCAGCATCTTTGCTGCTGGGTGCTGGACGTCGATCTCCTTGAGCATGGTCGCGCCGTCGTTGGTGATAGTTACGTCACCGAGCGAGTCGACGAGCATCTTGTCCATGCCGCGGGGACCCACCGAGCTCTTTACGATCTCGGCGATCAGCTTTGCGGCTGCGATATTGTTCCTCTGAGCTTCCTTACCCTTGGCCTGGCTGCTCCCTTCCTTTAGAATAAGAACGGGAGTACCGCCAGAAGTTACTGCCGGAATAGCGGTTGTAGACATATTTTCCTATAACACCACGCCAACTATACAACTTCGAGTTGTATATAAAAAATTCGGATGCGGGTGAGAGGGGCAGTTTGCCGTCCTGAGGTCGGCTAGGGCTACTTCTTCTTCATGCCCAGGCCCTTCTCTATCTCTCCGGCGAGCTTGAAGTCAAGGGAAGTTAGGCCCCCTTCGTCGTGCGTCTGTATCTGCAGCGTGACCGTGGTCCAGACCACATGGATGTCTGGGTGGTGGCCTAGCCTCTCGGCGACCACGGCGACCTTGTCGACGAAGTCTATCCCGTCCATGAACTCCTTGAACTTGAACGGCTTGCTGATGAATTCGCCCTGTTTCTTCCAGCCTGGCAGCACCTTCAGTTTGGCCAGAACCTCGTCCGGGCCTAGTTTGGTCATCGTGATCGATTCCAGTGGCTCGGCTATAAAACTCATCGGCTGGCCGTGACCGCGCTTCGGTTCTTTGAGTGTAAGGGCAACGCATGTTGACCCTCACCAATTAACCGCTGAACGACCGGTCATCTTCCGTGGAAGACCAGGTCAATATAGCGAAAGCTATGGTCGGTGCTTACGTGAGGGCATCGCGTGACAAGGTCGATGTCGCGAGGGTCATCGCCGACAAGGCGACCTCAAAGAGCATCAGATTGGCCGTCAAGCCACCGAGGGTCGCGAGTTCGCTGAGGAAGGCCGGAGTCCTCTTCCTGCTCGCGCCAGACCCGATCACCGCTGTGCCGGGCGCCATCATGGTCGGGGCTTCCTACGTCGCAAAGAGGCGAGAGGCGGCGGGTCTCGAAGAGCTGGTCAGGGAGACCGCCGATACCATGCGCGCCGTGCGCGAATTGCAGTCGCTGTTCTAGCTTGCGAATAATTCTTAAACTGCCTAAATCGTAACGCGACGGGTTCGCCGATGGACGTCAAGCCCACCAAAGGACTGAAGGTGAAAGTCAGCGCCGCCAGAGAGGCGGTCTTCGGTGAGGACGGTGTGGAAGTGAAAAAGGTCCCGTCGCCTTCGGGAAAGGCAGCTGCGGGCACCCTTACCGGTAGGACGCTCGTGGGCTACGCTGAGGTGGAGATGACCGCGATGGACGGGAAGAGCCATTGGTACCCGGTCGAGCAGCTGTTAACCGACAAGGGCGAGAAGGTCGTGGAGGAGGAGATAGCGGTGGAGGTACCGGCGGATTCGGAAGAAGAAGATGACTAACGCTCCTGGTTTGTCCTTAATTACTCTGTGAAGCTTTCTACCGTTGCAGAAACTGGAGGTTAACGAGGTATCGTGCAAGACGGTCTTGCACGAGATGGATGGCACGGGGGAGTATACTGCAAATTTCTACAAGGGATGCAGCCACGGGTGCATCTACTGCTACGCGCCTTCTCTGGTCCACGCGGAGAGGCCGTGGGGAAGCTTCGTTGACGCGAAGGTCAACGCGCCCGAGGTCCTGAGGCGCGAACTCTCGAAAGCTCGAAGAGGGGTAGTCTTCCTGAGCAGCGCGAGCGACCCTTACCAGCCTGTAGAGGCCAAGTACCGGCTGACGAGGAGGGCTCTTGAGGCGCTGCTTCGCAAGGACTTTCCGGTTATCATCCTGACGAGGTCGCCTCTCGTGCTGCGTGACCTCGACCTCCTGAAGAGGTTCCGGTGGCTCAGGGTGGGTTTCTCGATATCCTCGGTCCCCGGCAGGTTCTACGAGCCTGGCGTGGCGCCCGTCGAAAGGCGGATCGAGACGCTCCGGGCCCTCGATGAGGCAGGGATCAAGACGTGGGTCTCCATGGCCCCCCTCGTTCCCGGGAAGATGGACATCGACGTGCAACAACTCCTCAGGAGGCTGAAGAGCGCGGGAGTCTCCTCCGTCAGCGCGGGAATCCTCAGGTTCAACGGCTATCAGGAATCGAAGGAGATGTTCGAAAGGGTGTCCGGGATGGACGCCCTCGAGCTTACCGCGGGGGCGGAGGAGACGATCTCAGGCGTGAGGAAGCAGATACAAGAGCTCGGTTTCGAGGGAAGGGACAGCTTCTTCGAGTGGCGCGAGCGGGGCGGGATGGACGAATACCTACCCCGGACCGGGCAGGTTCCTGCGCATCCCATAAACTAAAATCGGGACTCGGTTACGGGTGAAAAGGACTCGCCGTGGACAGCCATAGACTGCCGGAGGTAAAGGACATCGAGGACGCCCAGGTGAGGATTTCTGGCGTGGCGTCGAGGACTCCGTTGGTGGACTCTCCGTCGCTCTCCAAGATGTTCGGCAGAGAAGTGTATCTGAAACTCGAGTGCTTCCAGCCGATCAGGGTCTTCAAGATACGGGGGGCTTACAACAAGATGGCGCAGACCAAGGAGAGCAGCGTCGTCGCGGTCTCATCCGGAAACCACGGAATCGCCACAGCGTTCTGCGCCCGGGCGTTCGGCAAGAAGTGCACGGTAATACTCCCGGAGACGCCGGTCCAGGAGAAGGCCGATGCCATCGCGGAGTACGGTGCCGAGATAATCAAGTTCGGAAAGTACCATAACCAGAGGGAGGAGAAGGCCAACGAGATAGTCAGGGAGACGGGTGCAGCCCTCATCCACCCGTTCAACGACCCGAAGATAATAGCCGGCGCTGGGACATGCGGGCTGGAGATATCCGAGCAGCTGCCGGAATTCGACTCGGTCGTGGTTCCCGTCGGTGGCGGGGGGCTCATTTCAGGCATCTCGATCGTTCTGAATGCCAGGAAGCCCGCAGCCAAGGTGTTCGGCGTCGAGCCGATGACCGCGGCCAAGCTCACGGCTGCTCTGAAGGCCGGAAAGCTCACCTCCGTGCAGGACCCGCACTCCGTCGCGGACGGGCTGATACCTCCGTCGTTGGGAGACCTGACGTTCGAGGCTTGCTCCAAATACGTCGATGGGGTCTTCACGGTCAGCGACGAGGAGATCCTCGCGGCGATGAAAATCATAATCAAGGAGGCGAGGATATTCCCGGAGCCTTCCGGAGCCGCTGGCATAGCGGCGCTGCTGGCTGGCCGCGACACAGAGCGGCTCGGCAACAGGGTGGTGTTCGTGATCTCCGGCGGGAACGTCTCGCAGAAGCTTCTCGGACAGATACTCACGTCATAGCCGCACGAACGGCTCCGACCCTGACGGCCTTCTCAGCAGGGACATCCCAGCCGAACACATCGGGATGTATGATCTTCGCTAGCAGCTCGAGCCCGTCGACCAGCCGGGGGCCCGGCCGGGAAAAGTAGGATGATCCATCGACGGCATAGACTTCGCCGTTCCGGACCGCAGTGACGCGATCCCATCCTTCGAGCCTGGTGAGCAGGCCCAGGTCGGCAACGGCCCTTTCCACGCCGAAGCCGCATGGCATGAGCACAATCACTTCCGGGTCCCTGGAGACCACATCCTGCCAGGGCATCTTCATCGACTCTTGGCCGGCCTTTCCGGTCACCTCGACTCCTCCCGCGATGCCCACCATCTCGGGCACCCAGTGTCCCGGCGCGAATATCGGGTCGTACCACTCCGCGCAGAACACCCTCTTCCTCGGCAGGTCCTTCGCTGCCTCCCGTACTGACGCCACCCTCGCGCGGAGCGACTCGACCAGGCGGGCGGCGCGTTCCCCGGCGTCGCACGCTGACCCAACGGTCGTTATGTCGTCAAAGACCGCATCCAGCCCATGGGGCTCGAGCGAGATGACGCGGCACTCTTTTGCGAGCTCCGAGACGGTCTTCAGGACGTCACGCAGTGACACCGAGCAGACGTCGCAAAGCTCCTGTGTTATGACGAGGTCGGGCTTCTCCTTGAGGAGAAGGTCGCGGTTGATCCTGTAGAGTCCGTGGCCGTGCGAGATGTCGTTCACGACCTTCCAGTCGATCTCGCCCTGCTCCATTTTCGACGGGTCGATTAGGGACTGGACCACCACGGGTTTTGTCCTCGCCTCGGGTGGGTAGTCGCACTCGTTCGTCACCCCACACAACTGGTCCCCCAGTCCCAGGGCGTAGACCATCTCGGTGGCGCTGGGCAGGAACGAGTAGACCTTCAACGATGCGTCTTCAGGAGCTACGCGGGTTTTAGGGTTTCCATTTTCGAGACCCCGGTTTATAAGACGAGCCGAAATCTGAGGCAGGACATGTCGAGTGAGATCGCGAACAAGCTCTCGGAGCAGACGAAGGGTCTGGTCTCCAGGTTCGAAGGGAGGATGAGCCTGTTCAACGGAAGGGACGACCTGCTCAGACTCCTGAGGCCCCTCGACAGGAGCGCGGCTGATGCCTTCGCGAAGGAGTACTTCGGAGAAGGCGAGCACGCCGCTATCGGCATCGACGGCTCTCGGGCATTCGATGAGAGGTTACAGATGATGCTGTTCTACGCGAACGCTACTGGGTATACGTGCCCCTTCCGGGTCGGTGATGAGCTCAGCTTCGACCTTGCCAAGGCGAAGAGGGGCGCCAAGCTCTCGGCGTCCGCCGCAATCCCTCTTTGGGCAGAGGACTTCTCAGACGTGCTGCCCGACATGCCCGAGATCGAGCTGGAACTGGAGTACTCCATGGAGAGGATCCCCAACTCGTTCATGACTTTGGCAGAGATCTACTTGGGCACGAAGGCGACCGAAAGTGCGAGAATCATCTTCATGGACAGGCCGCTGTCAGGGACGTATTCGACGTTGGCAAGGGACGCGAGGCTCCTGATGAAGAAGGGGTCATCGAACCTCGGCAAGCTCTCTGAGGCAGAAAGTGGAGACACCATGATGGACTTGAGCCTCCTGACCAGGCTCGGCGCGCCCTTCATGGCGATCCCCACAAGAAAGAGGTACACCCCGCACCGCATCCTCGGAGAACTGATGAAGGAGGACCTCGCTGAAGACGAGCTGATGCAGAGGCTGTCGCTCGACGAACGCCAGCTCTCCAGCGCGCTAAAGCGGCTCAAGAAGTACGACGAATCGTACAACGGGGAGCTCTTCGACGATTCCGGGCCTGGCCGGCTGAAGCTGAAGGCACGGGTGGCGGGATACTGGAAGAGGTGCGTCGAGCTGGCGATGGCATACACCGAGCGCGTCTATGGAAGGGGAGAGTCTCCGCTCAACGTAGGCGACGACCAATGGTTGACCATCCTGGACGTCAATACTATTGCTCTGATCCTGCTGATCTGACTCTGCGAGCTTTGCGCCGAGAAGAGGATACTGCTTGTCGGGCTAACGAAGGACACCACCGCCACAGACATCCACAGAGCGGTGTTGCCCTTCGCCGTAAGAAGGGGCGTGGTCCATCCCAAGGCAGCGGCTCCTGGCCTCAAGAACGACAAGGCGTTCCTCAGTGTGCTCAGCGCCATGAACCGGGAGCTCGAGATCCCGTGGAGGACCGCCGGGTACGACTATGCGTTCTCCACCATGATCGCCACGCCGGGCGGGGAGGAATTCAAGCCCGCCAGGAAGGTGGTGGCCCGCGAAGAGCTGTTCGTCAGGAGCTTCTTCCAGTCGAGGAGCCTGGGAAGCAGCGGGAAGATACGCTCGCAGGTGTTCCTGTTTGACCGCGCCTTCGACCCGAAGAGGGATGCGGGTGACGTGGACGCCGTGGAGGTAAGGGAGTTCAGCGGGCCCACCATCGTCACCCCGTACTTCGAGGGCGGGCAGACGAGCGCCATGTCCAACATGATATTGCACATATTGGCGATGAGCGACAATCCCGAGGTCTACGAGGCGTTCGGGCACAACCAGCTGCTCTACCTCGCCGACAAGGCGGTGAAGGCCGAGATCAGGCTCATGAGGAGCTCACTCCGGGGCGTCGCGGACCTCAGGCTAGGGTCGATATCCAAGCGCGAGCAGGTCTACGGGATAACGACATCTTATAGAGAACAGCGGGCGGGCACTGAGGCGTCGCGCATGAAAGAGGCCTCAAGGGTTGACTGAGATGTCGGGTCAAGTTTTTGATGATATGGACGGAAAGTTCGACGCCAGGCTGAGGAGGGTCTTCCCGAGCACCAAGACGGCCAAGAACGGGGACCAGGAGATCGTCGTGACAAACGTCGTCGCCACAGTCGAAGCCAGGTTCGACTTCCCAACACTCGAGCGGTTATACTCCCCAAACTTCGTCGCGATCGAGAAGCAGGGAGGCGGGGACACAACCTATCTCATCTTCGAGGTGGTGGGTGTCAACCCGATACACTTCCAGATGCTTGGCATGGACATCTCGATGCCGACCGTGCTCAGGAGGGAGTATCTCGATACCATCAGCGAGAGCTGGGGTAAGTCGCAGGAGACGTGGATAGACATGGCCGCCGTCCCCACATGGTATTCCATGAAAGTCGAGGACGGGCAGATCAAGTTCGAAAAGTCAAGGACGCTTCCTCTCGCTGGCGCGAAGGTGCATCTGCTCTCGAAGAAGACGGTGGAGGACTTCCTCTGCTTCCCGAAGGGAGAGACTGTGGGGACGATGCTGGGGTTCGAGCTTCCACTTACGATAAGCCTGGAGAACCTGATCAGGTACCACGCCGGAATCTTCGGCTTCACCGGGGCTGGCAAGTCCAACCTCACGAGCGTTCTGCTGAGGAAGGTGATGAACGCAAACACCGACATTACGACCGTAGTCATCGACGTCTCAGGTGAATACGCGACTCATCTCATAGACCTCCTCGAGACAGACGGCAGGATTCTTTCCTACGAGACGATGGAAGACGCGGAGCAGCTCTACAACTCCCAGGTCATACCCGAGAGTCTAGAAGGGTCAGTGAGCGACAAGGCAGTACGGGGCATCTTCTCGGGGCTGATGGACAAGAAGCTGGTCCAGAAGCTATCGGTCGGAGCTGGTGCTTCTTCGCTGGACCTCGCCTCCCTCGAGGCGCTGCTCAAGAACACGGCAGAGGAGGCCAAGTCGGGCGCTGTCGTGGCGAAGATAGCTTTGGAGACGCTGGAGAAGAGGTTCTTCAAGGAAATGAAACTCCGCAGAAACACGAAGCTGTCCGAACTTGACGACGCCCCAAAGGCAAACCTGCTGGAGCTGCTCGACGAGATCAAGAGCAAGGTGAACGACAGGACGTCGCTTTACTCCGAGGTCAACGCCATCGCCGACTATGTCGAGACCCATTCCGATGGCGCCGCGAAGGGAGAGGAAGAGCTGACACCGGAGGGGCTCGCCTGGCAGCTCGTGAAGGACGAGGCGCCCAGACTGAACGTCCTCTACCTTCCTGACCCGACCGAGGCGAGGATGATAGTCAGCAGGCTGATCAGGAAGCTCCTCGAGCTCAGGAAGAAGCAGGGGAGCAAGAAGAAGATATTAATCGTGCTGGACGAGGCACAGGAGTACATACCGGGCGAGCCGAAGGACCGAGACGGCACGATGAACTCGAACATCGCGGTCGAGGCGCTGCTGCGCCAGGGAAGGAAGTACAGGATCCACTGCTGGCTTGCCACCCAGAGGGTCGCGCGGCTGAACGTATCCGCGCTCCAGCAGCTTCACAGCTACTTCGTGAGCACCCTCCCCAGGTTCTACGACAGGATGGTAATCTCAGAGTCCTTCGGCCTTCCGCTCGAGGTGCTCGAGAGGACGGCCCAGCTCGACACGGGAGAGTGGGTCTTTGTGTCGTACAAGGCAACTAGGCGCAAGAACGTGCCTGTATTCCTCCGCACCGAGAACAACGAGGAAGCTGTTGCGAAGTACCTGAAATCTAGTGAGACCTGAGCCGCGAGACGTCGGGGAGTATCATGAAGCCCTCGTCCTCCTCGCCGATGGCTTGATAGTTGCCGTCGAGGTACATCTTCCCGAGTATCGCGCAGGTGACGGCGTCGAGCTCGTCGCCAGTGATGTCCTTCTTGCGTATGCCGCCCTTGACCCCGAACTCGATCAGTGCCTTTCTGAGGTTCTCCAGACCTGCCTTCTTCCGGGGCATCCCCAGGATGTCCTGCACGGCACCGGGATAGCCCTCTATGACCTCGAAGCCGTCCGACTCGAGGGTCTTCCGGAGCCTCATGCCCCTCTCTGTGAGCATCCGCATCGGGCCGAGGGATAGCGGGAAGAAGCGTATCTTCAGGCGGAGCAGCTCCCTGTCGCAGGCTCGCAGGTGCGGGGGGCCCTTCTTTTCGAGGCTCTCTCGTCCCTTGGGCAAGAAGAGAGGGGCGTCGATGCTCACCACTTCTGGGGCGGCCAGCCTTACCTCGGAGAGTATCTCTTCGTCCGAGTAGAGGACGGAGGTGGTGCACAGCTGCCTGTGGAGGAGGCAGAACCCGGTGTTCCTCTTGGGACTGCCCGCGAGGTCCAACCCCACTACGTTCAAGCTCGCACGGCTTCGTCAGCAGGCGTATTAATAATCAGCCGAACAACGCCTTTATAGTTGACGATGAACCGCCCGAGAATTACCTATGGCGGGCGTTGGCATAGAGGCCCTTTACGTTTATTCACCAGGATTCTACGTCGACAACGCAGAACTGGCCCAGGCTAGGGGTAAGGACCCTAAACACTTCACCGAGGGCGTCGGGATCAAGACCTTCGCGGTCACCCCGCCGAACGAGGACCAGGCGAGCATGGCAGCGACTGCCGCCTACAGGCTGATGCAGACCTACGGTATCTCTCCGAGCGACATATTCAGGGTCGACACCCCGACCGAGAGCGGTCTTGACGGGTCGAGGGCCCTCGTCTCCGACATCGTGGGGATGCTGGAGGACGCCTACGGTAAGGGGACCCTGTCACACGTCCTTGGTTACGAGCAGAAGTTCGCCTGCGTGAGCGGTATAGAGAGGCTGCTCGACACCGGTGCTTGGTTCGGGGCAGGCTGGAACCCGAGGAAGTACGCGCTGATACTCGCTACGGACGTGGCGAAGTACAACCTGAACAGCGGAGAGGAGCCGACCCAGGGCGCGGCCGCCGCTGCGTTGCTGGTCGGCAACGATGCGAAGGTCCTTGAGATAGTGCCCGGAGAGCTCGGGTCAGCCCTCAGGAACGAGAAGAGGGACTTCAAGAAGCCGGGCGGGAGGACCGTAGCGATGGTGGACGGCGCCCGGTCTTACGCGTCCTACCTGAGCGAGATGAAGGAGGCCTGGCTCAACTTCCAAGCATCAATAAATCGGCTCGCGTTGATCAAGCTCAAGCCAGGCGAGTGCACTCTAGACTACATCGACAGGGCGATATACCACAACCCGCACAAGAAGATGGTCATTTCGGCCTACGCTTCGCTCCTCATCCACGAGTGGAGGGACCTTCCACGATGGAAGAGTGTCGAGGAGCAGATAGGTCCGGAACCCTCGAGGGCAGGTATGGACGACCTCGACTACTACATGAGCGACGCCTACAAGGACTTCAGGCGGAAGTTCATGAAATCGGAGTCGTTCATGGGCAACTTCGAGAAGCACATAGGGAGCTCGATAGTAGCGCCCGAGCTCGTGGGTAACTCTTATTCCGTGTCGGTGTTCGTCGGTCTTGACAGCCTACTGGAGAACGATAGGGAGGACCTTAGCGGCAAGAACGTCGTGCTCTGCGGCTACGGCAGCGGCAGCCACGCCGTGATCCAGGGGAGCAGGATACCCGATGGCTACAGGGAGGTCACGAAGAAGCTCGACCTGATGCAACGGCTCAACTCTAGAAAGAAGGTGAGCATTGCGGAGTACGAGAATATCCACGAAGGGAGGATAAGGCCGGAGGAATGGGTCGAGGGGAGCGGAACGCGGTTCCTCCTCAAGAGCGTGGGCGAAAAAGAGACCCCGTCAGAGGGCGACAGGGAATACTACCTCTCCAACTGAATGCGTTTCAGCAGACCGTTCTCATGAGCTAGCTCGGCGGCGGTGGAACGGTCATTGGAACAGGCTTGGGAGTCGTTCCCGGTACGTCGTCGGGCAACCGGAAGAACGCGAGTCCCTGGAGTACCGAAGCGACGAAGATGACCAGAAGGCCGACCGCGACTATCGTCAGTGCCGCACCTATGAGGTAGATGAGCGCCGCAGTCGCGAACATCTTGACGTTCAGCTTCACAGCGATTCGCTCGTAACCCTTCCTGAGGAAGACGGCGGAAGCGAGCAGGAAGACCCACAGTACAGCCAAGCCCTCCACCACCCCTACGATCAGGCCGCCGAGGTCGCGGGGGCCGCCCGTTGCAAAGAGCGAACCGTCGCCCCGGGCGAGTGTGAGGCCCACCCCGTTGGCACTGAGGAAGCTGAGCAGGTGTCCCACCAAGACCACAGAGAAGACCGCCAGGCCGATGATAGAGAGCAAAGCAGCGATCAGGACGTCGTTCAGGATCTTGCGGTCTCCGGTGATATCGGCTATCTGGTGCACAGCATAGATTATGAGGATCCAGCCGATGACGGCTAGGACCGTACCCGCTCCCGGCGAGAGGACGAAGAGAGTAAGGATCGAGCCTATGACCCCTGTCGACCTTGCCGACGAAAGCAGGGCCATCAGACGGACGCGCACTGTACGACTAATAAACAGGCGGGTTGGCTCTCACAGTTGGCTCAGGACACCCTCTGGGTCTTACCCTCGGCGATAGTGTAAACGTGCTCCGCGAGAGAGCCGTCAGACTGGTCCTGGGTGGAGAAAACTACGTCGATGCCTGCGTCATGAGTCAGCTTGCGATAAGAAGCGATGAAAGCTCGTCGCTCGTGCAGGTTGGAGAACGCTTCGTCGACCAGGATCACCTTTGGGTTGGAGAGCAAGGCGGTCGCAAGGGACACCCTCTCGCGCATCCCAAGACTGAGCTCGGAGACGCGGCCTTCGAAGTTTATCCCTAGTTCGGCCCTCACGGCAGAAAGGCGCTCGCTCGGGATTTTCTGTTTCTTCAACCTAGAACCCCACGTGAGGTGAGCGTCGACGCCGAGATGTGGGATTAGGGACCCGGGCGTCACCATGACCACGCCCCTCGCCTCGCGGGGAGTGGCTGTGACGTCTTTTGCGTTTATCCGGACGTGACCCTCGTCGAGCGGAAAGAATCCCGCGACGGCCCTCATCAAGGATGACTTCCCCGACCCGTTGTTACCTGACAGACAGATGAAACCCCCGTCACTGAGCGTCGCGGAGAGCGAGAACTGACCGAGCTTCTTCGTTACTTCTGCGTCTATCAAACGACTTTCACTGCCTCCTCCGGAAGACGTGACCCGCCAGCGCGATGGGCAGAGAGACGAGTATCATGACGGCGGAGGCGGTGACCGCGGCATCGAGCCCGCCCGGCACTGCGCCACTGAAGAGCGCGTAGATGGTGACTGAAGCGGGGCTCACCCCGTAGAATGGGTACTGAAGCACATAGTACGCTATTATGGAGATGGAACCAAACTCGCTCAGTGCCCTGCTCATCGCGATGAAAGACGCGCTCTCAATTCCGGGGACGGAATTGGGCACGACCACCGAGAGCATCGTCCGGAGGCGAGAGGCACCCATCCCTGTGGCGAAGTCTTCCGGCGATGTGTCCTTGGATTCGAAGTACGGTTGCATTGCCTTGACGTAGATGGGCGCAGAGATGATTACCAGAGCGAACACGAGACCGAGGATGGTATTGTAGAAATTGATCCCTATCGAGGTGAGGAACTCCCCGGTCGGTGTGCGCGGGCTGTCGAGGATGACGAGCGCCACTCCGACGATGGGATGAGGAATGCTGACAGGTATGTCGACGAGCGTCTCAGTAATCCTGTCCCTTCCCCTGGCCAGATAGTAGGCGAGAGGGGTGAACAGAACGACGTCGACTATCGCCGCGCACGCCGACGACGCCAGCGAGAGCTCGATCGAGCGCAGGACCGCGTTGCTGTATCCTGCCGGACTTCTCAGCGGACCAAGCCCGTAATACAGCAGAACCGCCACGGGCACGAGCAGGAGGAGGAGCGACGCGAGTGAGATGAGCCTTAGCCAGTTCATCGCAGGGAGTCTACGGGAGTGCCCCGTTATTGACTATGAGCCCTTGCGTCACGAGCGCCTGGATTGCGGCCGGGGGAGGGCTGTTCTCGTAAAGGAGGCATGGTGTAATCGGCACGAGCCCGAAGGACGAGAGCGACTTGGCGTTCTGGACTAGGTACTGGACGAAATCGATAGCCTCACTCGTATTGACCGAGCTCAGAGGGATGGTGACGCATATGATTATCGTCGCTCCCTTGGTCACACCTGCGGAAGAGGTGTAGGAGAACTTTGAGTAGAACGAACCGAGGCTCGCGCTTCCGAGGTTCACGTGAGAGTTGAGGGTGATGTAGTTCAGCTGGTTCGAGATAGCTGCTGACCTGTAAGTGAATAGGAACTGTATGTTCCCTGCTTGAAGCGGCGCCACGAGGTTGGCCGCGCTAGACGCAGTGACGTTGGCCTTGTCAGCCAGTAGGGTGCTGGCATATGCCTGCTGGTTCCCTCCAGAATACAGGTATCCGGCAGCTTCCAAGACGATCCACGCGCGTGCACCGGCCGGGTCCTGAGCTGGTGCAGAGATGCCTACCTTGACGTTCCCAGCGACGAGGGCCGTGTAGAAGTTGTTCCAGTCAGAGGTTGCATTCGACTGGATGGCGGTGTTCGCAAGGCTGATGATGTTGTTGGTGGCAGCTGTCTGTTGCGTGGAGTTCGAATAAGCCACAACCATCTGGTCCGAAGCGAACCCTATCGCCCAGTTAGAGGTCAAGGTACCAAGATACTGAGAAGAGGTGGCGGGCAGCGAAGAGGAGACGAAAACATCGTCTGGGGCACCCGCAGCGATCGCGGCTGCGTCAGCGGTGGAGCCTCCCGACTTGACGGGTGCGACCGGTATTCCCGAGCTCGCCGAGAACCCAGTTAGAAGGGACGTCGTCTCGACAGCGTAGGCGTCAGCAGAGTAGGAAATCAGAGGAGCGAGAGCTGTCGTGGTGGACGTTGTAGTCGTCGTCACCGTCGAGATGGAGGTAGAAGTCGCCGTTGTCGTGGTGGTCGGACCAGAAACCGTGGTCAACGACGTCGTGGTTGCCGTCGTTGTTGGTCCTGTTACTGTAGCCGTGGTCGTCGTGGGACTAGTCACGGTGGCGGTGGTAGTGGGACCGGTCACCGTCGTCGTGGACGTAGCGGAGGACACGGTGATGACTTCGTACGCGGCCACTATCAGGACGACTACGACAACTACAGCGGCAATGCCTGCGGCGGCAGATA
>Ga0302326_10011326_pt1 | contig 19230 bp, 11 predicted proteins | sample Palsa_T0_3_FD_202264 | JGI IMG/M metagenome (GOLD analysis project Ga0302326, IMG submission 202264) | Peat permafrost microbial communities from Stordalen Mire near Abisko, Sweden - Palsa_T0_3 | ecosystem: Environmental > Terrestrial > Soil > Palsa > Peat permafrost | place: Sweden: Abisko...
ATCCTGGTGCTGGGCATGGAGACTACGCGGGCTGCGATGCCGGCTTCTGCAAGCAGCTTGGCGCCGTCGATTGCATTCCATACTTCTGCGCCGGTGCCGATGAGGACGATTGCGGGGTTGGGAGCATCGGCAACGACGTAGCCGCCTTTGCTCACGCCCGCGTAGGCGTCGATGGTGGCTGGATCGAGGACGGGAAGATCCTGACGGGACAGGGCCATGAAGCTGGGACTGTTGCGTTCGAGGGCTACGCGCCACGCGGCGGCGGTTTCATTGGCGTCCGCGGGACGGAAGTCGGTGAGGAACGGGACGGCGCGCAGGGCCAGCAGGTGCTCGATCGGCTCGTGCGTGGGGCCGTCTTCGCCGACTGCGACTGAGTCGTGAGTGAAGACCCAGAGCGAATGGACTTGCATGATCGCCGCGAGGCGCAATGCGGGCTTGCAGTAGTCGCTAAAGACGAAGAAGGTGCTGCCGAATGGCACCAGGCCACCGTGCGCGGCAATGCCGTTGACGGCTGCGGACATGGTGAATTCGCGGACGCCGAAGAAGATGTTGCGTCCGGTCGGGTCGACATGGAAGCTGGGGCTGTCCTTGAAGATGGTCTTGGTTGAGGCGGTGAGGTCGGCTGCGCCACCGAAGAGCTCGGGTACGGTCTTTTCGAGGGCGTTCATGACGACCTGGCCGGCGTTGCGGGTGGCGACGGGCTTGCCGGCGGGGAAGCTGGGGATGACCTTTTCCCAGTCTGCTTTGCGGACATTCTTCTGAGTGCGCTCGAATTCAGCGGCCAGTTCCGGATTGGCGAGTTTATAGGCTTCGAAGAGCTTCTTCCACTCCGCTTCGTATTCGACGCCGCGATCTACGGCTGTGCGCCAGTTTTTCAGCGCTTCCTCGGGGAGGTAGAAGCTTTGGTCCTCGGGGAAGCCGAAGAATTTCTTGGTCGCGATCACGGCTTCTGCGCCCAGCGCTTCGCCGTGCACCTTGTTGGTTCCGGCCTTGGGGCTGCCGTAGCCAATGATGGTGCGCACTCCGATGAGTGTGGGCCGGGAGGTGTCGGCTTTGGCCTCTTCGATGGCGACTTCGAGGGCGGCCAGATCGTTGCCATCGGAGACGCGCAGAACCTGCCAGTTGTAGGCTTCGAAGCGGGCGTAGACGTTTTCAGTAAAGCTTAGCTCGGTGGGACCGTCGAGCGAGATCAGATTGTCGTCGTAGAAGAAGATGAGCTTGCCCAGGCCGAGGGTGCCGGCGAGCGATGCGGCTTCGTGCGAGACGCCTTCCATCATGTCGCCGTCGCCGAGGATGCCATAGGTGTGGTGGTTGACGATCTCATAGCCGGGCTTGTTGTAGACCGCGGCGAGATGCTTTTCGGCCATCGCCAGACCGACGGACATGGCAAAACCCTGACCGAGGGGCCCGGTGGTGACTTCGATGCCGTCGGTGTGGTGGTATTCGGGATGCCCCGGGGTTTTCGATCCCCATTGGCGGAAGCCCTTCAAGTCGTCGAGCGTCAGTTTGTAGCCGCTGAGGAAGAGCGTGCCGTAGATGAGTGCGGAGGCATGGCCATTGGAGAGCACGAAGCGATCACGATCGGCCCATTTTGAGTTGGCCGGACTGTGCTTCATGATTTTGTGGAAGAGCAGATAGGCGATTGGCGAGCAGGCCAGTGGCGCTCCGGGATGGCCAGAGTTTGCTTTTTGTACAGTGTCGACGGCCAGTAGGCGCAGGGTGTCTATGGAAAGCTGGTCAAGATCTGTGGCGATTGCGGGCATAAGTTTGGGTAATCCTTTCATTCGTCTGAAAGCTGGTCGTCGTAAAGGCGTCGCCTTCAGGGGAATCGCAGAATGCGGTACATAAGACGGGACGCCAGCTGAATTGCATCACTTCTGCCTATTTTAGGCTCGTCCGATGCCGTTTTCTGGTTGCTCAATCCGGATGTCGTAGTTGTGGCCCAGCCAGTGGTTCTCTTCTGGCCAGAAGAAGGTTAATGATAAAGCAGCGGGTAGCTCCCTTTCCGCGGGTAATATGTCCGCGGAGAAACCGGCGCTGCCAAGGCTGCGGCTTTGGGTTGAGTTGGTGGTTTGCCATCCGTTGTCGGACCAGACGAGGACGAAGCGTTTGTCGTTCAGCACACGCAGGGTAGTGTGGGGCGTGATTTCCTGGATTGGACGGCGCTGGCTGAACATTTCGATGCATGTTTCGTGGGCGCGGCCATGGTGCGCTGAGCGCGCGTGATTGTGTTCTGAGTGGAAACGACCGTAACGGCGAAAGACGGGCTCGATGCGGTCGAAGACTTTGCCGTCAAGGGCGGAACGCAGCAGCTTAAGGTACTCGGCGTGTGCCCAGACGAGGGGACAGGCGGAGCCCGCGGGACCGCCGAATTTGAGGTGCACTTCGGGACAGTCCGCCTCGTCCCAGACCTGCTCGGGAAGCATGTTTCCGGCGGTGGCGAAGCCCTCGTAGGTCTTGATGAGAGCGCTTACATCCTTGCCAGCGGCCAACTCGTAGTGGGCGCGTTCGCCGGTCAGCAGTGGCCACACGCGGCCCTGCCCGGTGCCGTGATACGGACCGCCGTTGGGGGCCTGACCGTAGCCGTCCCAGTTGTAGCGGAGCCAGCCCGGTCCTTGGGGCAGGTCGCGCTTGAGTACGGCGTCGACTACTTTGAGGGAGTCGACCATGAGTGGATCGTCGGCGCGGCGGATGCCGTAGCGAACGAGTTCGAGGAAGCCGCCGTCGATGATTTCGCGGGCTTCAAATTCGTATCGAGTGCCGGCAGGGCGGTTGTTGATCAGGATCTTTTCCGTTCCGGGGCCTTCGCGCTGGACGGCGTGGCCATCCTCCGGTGGACGGATGCGCATGTAGTGGCGTTTGACTTCGGGGAGCAGGACGCCGTCGTTGGTGACGGTCCAGTCTTCGAGGTGCAGTTCGATCCAGTCGGCGAACTGCTCGAGAAATTCGGCGAGTTCAAGGGACTGGTGGTCGCGGGCGATCTCCGCGGCGCAGATGAGGCCGCCGATGACTGCGGCGAGGGTCGAGGGCGAGTAGCCGGAGTTTTCTTCCCAGCGATCCTGGTGGGTGATGGGCGCATTTCTAACCAGGAAGCTGGCGGCGCGTTCGACGAAGGGAAAGACGTCCCAGTTGCCGAGACCGCCGGCCTTCCATATGCGCCAGGTGAGGATGAGCGGGAAGGCGACTTCGTCGAGCTGGACGCCGGTCCAGTAAGGCCGGCCGTCGATCCAGAAGTTCTGCGCGAAACTGCCGTCGGGCCGCTGGGTGCAGGCCAGATACACGAGAGCGCGGCGGGCGGTGTCGACGCGGCCGCAGGCCAGCAGCGCCGAGGCGGTCTGGACCATGTCGCGGGTCCAGACGAGATGGTAGCCGCCGAGGTCGTCGTCGCCTTTGGCCTGTCCCCAGGGGATAGAGGCGGAGGCTACGAATGCTCCGGAGTAGGTTTTGTCTTCATGTGCCAGCAGAACGTTGTGGCTGGTTTGCATGAGGAGGCCACGGTCACCGGATTTGGTCGCCAGAATGTACGGGCTGGCGGCGCGCTGCCATTGTTCGAGGAAGCGGGCGGAGTTCTGCGGGAAGGGTTGCGAGAGTGCGCCCATGGTCTTGGAGAGGGCCGAGTGGTAGCTGTCGCCGACGCCGATGCCGAGGGTGAATTCGCGGCTGCCGCGAAGGTCGAGTTCGCCGGTGAGGGCGAGGTTGCCGTTGAGCGCGGAGCCGAACTGCCAGTCCATGTGGAAATTGGCGGTGAGGTCGCGCCAGCCGTCGCTGAATCCCGCGAAGCCGCAACTGACGCGGGAAAAGCCACAGTCAGCGGACATGGCCAGAGTCCAGCGGTTTTTCCAGGCGAGAAGCACCTTTTGCCCGGCGACGTCGACGGCGCGGGCGGAGTTGCCAGCGCCGCCTCCATCCATGTGCGGGGCGATGAGGGCGTAGATTTTCAGCGTGTCGAGAAATTCTTCGCTTCCGTTGGGTCCCGGCTGAAGCCGAACGTGCATCAGGACGACGCTGTGGTGCGGGTCGCAGATGATTTCCTTGACCAGTTCGTAGCGGCCATCCTTGTCGCGATTGGTGTAACGGACGCCGAGGGCCTCGGAATGGATGTATTCGAAAGCCGGGATCAGATCGCGCTTTTCTTCATGGACGAAGCTGTTACCGTCGGTGATGAGCAGCTCCATGTCGCGGGTCTGGGGGTGGTCAATGGTGGGGTGGTAGATTTCGTTGAGGATGCCGTGAGAGACGGTGAACCAGATGCGGCTGGAGGCAGAGTATGCGGTGCCTACGGCGTCTTTCACGCTGGAAGTCCACCGCGGATCCATGCCGGGTGAGCCGAAGGCCTCGCCTTGCTGATCGAGCCAACGGTATAAAGAGTCCTGAGGTGTTGCCTGCAACGTATCCTGAATCAAGAGCGGTCCTCTCGTTCCTTGTTTTCGAACAAGCCTTATTTGTATGCCCGTTGAGTTCAACGGGCGATGAAAATTCTCATTCCTTCCGGCACCACCACCTCAGATGTCTGAAAGGGGGCAGAAGTTCCTCCAAAGTTGGCGTTACTTTGCGAAGGAAGGATCGCGCCTAAGGATCGCATCTAAGGATGCGCATCTATCGAATAGCACCTCCGGCATCAAATTCTGAAGCGGAATCGGTCTTGCTGTATCAGTGAGAGTGCAGCGGCGGGAATGGTTACGGCTTTTTCGCCGTATTGGCTTCGATGCAGAGCTCTCAGCCTGAGCTGGAATTGAAATCTGAATTTGATGCGCGACTCAACCTGGGCTCGAAACAGCCCGGTACAATCCAAGTGAGGAGAAACACCAAGATGGCTTACGAACTTGCACCCTTACCGTACGACTACGCCGCTCTCGAGCCTTTTATCGATGCGGAGACGATGAAGTTTCATCACGACAAGCACCATCAGGCGTACATCAACAATGTGAATGCCGCGCTGGCGAATCATCCTGAGTTGGCGGCGAAGCCGGTGGACGACCTGGTGCGGGATCTGGCATCGGTGCCGGAGGAGATTCGGGCGGCGGTGCAGAACAATGGCGGCGGCCATTCCAACCATACGATTTTCTGGAACATCATGGGACCGGTGGGCACGCCTGGTATCGGCGGCGACCCGACGGGAGCGATCGCCGCGCAGATCACGGCGGATTTTGGCGATTTTGAGAGCTTCAAGAAGGCTTTCAACGATGCAGGCGCGAAGCGGTTTGGTTCGGGCTGGGCATGGCTGGTCTATTCTGGCGGCAAGCTGAAGGTGATCAGCACGGCGAACCAGGATTCTCCGCTGACCCAGGGACTGTATCCGATCCTGGGCAATGATGTGTGGGAGCATGCGTACTACCTGAAGTACCAGAACCTGCGTCCGAAGTATCTGGAAAACTGGTGGAATGTGGTGAACTGGACCGAAGTCAACAAGCGGTTTGCGACGGCCAAGGGATAACACGGCAGGGAACAGGGAACAGGGAACAGGGAGTAGAAAGGCTCTGTTTTGTGGACCATAGTTCGTTGAATGGGGGTGGGCTTCAGCTCGTCCCCATTTGCTTTTGCGCAACCATCGCGCTGAATCCGGGTCTAACTTGGGTAGGAGTGACGAATTATGCGTTGGATTGAGAATGTCGCCGCGATAGGCCTTTTCTCTTTGGTTGGAGCGATGGCCGGTTCTCAAACCGGCCTGGCACAGAGTTTTGAACTCAGTCAGAACGGCAAGAGCGTTGGAAAGGCGAAGTTGCAGGTGGACAAGTCGGCCGCCGGTTTTGAAGCAAATTCTGACGCCGATATCAACATGCCGGGGCTGATCTACAAATTCTCGGAAAAGGAGTCTCTGGATTCGGGCTACCGGCTGACCAAAGTGGAACTGAAAGGCGAGGTGAATGGAGCTAAGGCGACGGTCGACACCTCGAAGCTGGGCGCTCAGTTTCTTATGAAGATCAATGCGAATGGCGGGTCGACAACTACTCCGTTGGTGATGCATCCGCATGCGGTGTTTATGCCGGATTTTGATCCGGGAGCGCTACAGGTACTGCTGAGTCTGGGCGCGGCGTACAACAACGCCAACATGTGGGCCCTGGTGCCGAAGCAGGCAGGTTCGATCACGGCGATGCGGATTGTGACGAATGCCGATATGCAGGGAACTCTGAATGGCAAGCCGCTTACAGTGCACCACCTGACGATGACTTACGATTCGAATAAGACTGAGCTGTTCTCAAGTCCAGCGAATGAGTTGCTGCAGGCGGAATGGACGAAAGAGGGATTTGCGCTGGTGCGGGAGGGATTTAAGCTGACGCCTCCGGCGAAGCCTGGCGCGCCGCCGCCGGCTCCAGCGCAGCCTGCTCAGCAGCAACCGGCGCAGCCGCAGACTCCGCAGCCGCAGCAGCCTCAAGCGCAGTAGATTTGACTTGCCGGTCACTTTCAGTGGGCTAGACGGCCTTGCCGGCGGCAACGGCTGAGGCCCAAGCCCACTGGAAGTTGAAGCCGCCCAGGTGGCCGGTGACGTCGATTACCTCGCCTATGAAGAAGAGGCCGGGGACGTTCCGGGCTTCCATGGTGCGGGCCTGCAGGTCGGCGGTGTCGACGCCACCTGCAGTTACTTCGGCCTTTGCGTAGCCTTCCGTGCCGACGGGATGGAACGGCCAATGGTGCAGGTTGCGTTCGCAGGCTTCGAGGGCGGCGTTGGACCAGCCGGTTGGAGCCGCGATCTGGGACAGGTGTTCGGCCAGGCGCTGAGGCAGGTGTTCGCGCAGGGCTTTGAGCAGGGCTGCGGCGTCGCGGCGGCCTTGCAGCACTGGCGCTAGGATTGCCTGATTTGGCGCTAAATCTGCGAAGATCGGCTCTCCGGGCTTCCAGTAGGAAGAGATTTGCAAGACTGCCGGGCCGCTCAAGCCGCGATGGGTTACTAGCAGTTTTTCGATAAAGCTGGTTTTCGTGGATGGTGAACTCGCGCGTACAAGGGTCGAGACTCCGGCGAGATTGGTCCAGCTTGCTTCTTTTTCGGCCAGGAGAAGTGGAACGAGCGCGGGTCGCGGTTCGACGATCTCCAAGCCGAATTGGCGGGCGAGGTCATAGCCGAATGCCGTCGCGCCTAATTTTGGAATGGACAGGCCGCCGGTTGCGACGACGAGTGAATCGCAGTGGAATTCGCCTTTTGCGCATTGGAGATGAAAGCCGCTGTTATTGCGCTCGACTTGAGTGCTGTGGGCGTCGGGGATGTGCTCGACGCGGCCTTTTTCGCATTCGGCGAGGAGCAGGTTGAGGATGGCGTGGGCGGAGTGGTCGCAGAAGAGCTGGCCCAGCGTCTTTTCGTGGTACGGGATGTTGTATTTCTCGACCAGTTCGATGAAGTGGCGCGGGGTGTAGAGCGCCAGCGCGGATTTGGCGAAGTGAGGGTTGGCGGAGAGAAATCGGTCGGGTGCGCAGTGGATGTTGGTGAAGTTGCAGCGGCCGCCGCCTGAGATGAGGATTTTGCGTCCTGGAAGGCTGCCGTGGTCGAGCAGGGCGACGCGGCGTGAGCGCTGGCCGGCGACGGCGGCGCACATCAGGCCTGCGGCTCCGGCTCCGAGGACGATTACGTCATATTTTCGAACCGGATCAGGCATGCAATTGGCGATTTTCAGGGAGCGGAAATTGGGTGCGAATCAGGGTTAACGCCTCTTCGGGGGTGTGGATGGAGCCTTCTAGCTGGGCTTCTTCGACGGCGTGGAGCATGGTTTTGAAGGCTGCGCCGGGGTGGTAGCCAGCGGCGATGAGTTCGCGGCCGGTGAGAAGCGGCTTGGGGCGGACTTCGTCGGGCGGCATGGATTCGTAGCGTTCGCGGGCGAAGTGGTAGTTGTCGAGGTTGCCGCTCATATCGAGGCTGGAAGCTCGACAGTCCATACGGTGCAGCGCCAAATGCTCGGGGAAGCGGTCGAGGCGGAAGAAGCGCTTGAGGGTCGCGGCTTTCATGCGCTGGGTGTCGGCGAAGCGCATGTGGTTTTCGATGAGGGCGAGGATCTGCGTGGTTTCGTCGTTGGAGAAGCGCAGGCGGCGGCAGATTTCCGCGCCGATGCGGACACCGACTTCGACGTGGCCGTTGAAGCGGATTCTGTCGCCGGGGCCGGATGGGGGTTGATAGGTGGCGGGTTTGCCGATGTCGTGCAGGAGCGCGCCCCACGCAAGGGTCATGCTGCATCCTGGTTCGAGCTGGGTGAGGAGCAGCAGGGTGTGGGTCCAGACGTCGCCCTCGGGGTGGTATTGCGGGGGTTGGGCTACGCCTTTGAGCCGGGCTACTTCGGGTAGGACCTGCGCGAGAAGGCCGGTTGCGTCGAGCAGTTCGAAGGCGCGGCGGGCGTGGCCTTCGGTTAACATGCGGGTCAGTTCGTCGCGGACTCGCTCGCGGCTGACGGCTTCCATTTTTGGGGCGAGGGATTGGATCGCGGAGTGCGTGGCGGGGTCGATCTGGAATTGGAAGCGGGCGGCGAAACGGACGGCGCGCAACATGCGCAGGTGATCTTCTTCGAAGCGGCGGTGGGGCGAGCCGATGGCGCGGATGACGCCGGATTTTAGGTCGGCGAGGCCGCCTACGTAGTCGAGGACAGCTGCTTTTAGGGCATCGACTTCTGCGGTTGGGAACGAAGGTTCGTTTCCCTCAGGGGCTAAAGCCCCGTTTGCTTCTGCTGCGCTTATGTACGGGCTGAAGCCCGTACCCTTCCCTTCAACGAGGCCTGTACCCTTTCCTTCAACGAAGCCTGTACCCTTCCCTTCAACAAAGCCTGTACCCTTCCCTTCAACAAAGCCTGTACCCTTCCCTTCAACAAAGCCTGTACCCTTCCTTTCAACGAGGCCTGTATCCATTCTGAAGCCCCTATTCTTCCCCTCCATCTGGTCTGTATCGTTCTCCGAACCTTTTCCTTCGTTCTTCTCTGTATTCATCTTTGGGGTGAGGAGATCTGGATCGAACAAAAGGCCGTTGATGGTGAAGTCACGGCGCTGGACGTCTTCTTTGGCGCTGGTGGTGTAGCGGACCTGGTCGGGATGACGGCCGTCGGAGTAGGCTCCGTCGGAGCGGAAGGTGGCTACTTCGGTGAGGGTGGGGATGCCCTCGAATTCAGCGGAGACGAGGACCACGCCGAAGTGCGCGCCGACGGCGAAGGTGCGGGGAAAAAGATCGAGGACGATGCCGGGAGTGGCGGATGTGGCCACGTCGTAGTCTTTGGGCTCGCGCCCGAGGAGCAGATCACGGACGCAGCCGCCTGCGAGGTAGGCAAGGTGGTCGTCGTCGCGCAGTTTTTGCAGGATCGCTCTGGCTGCGGCAAGGCCGGCGGCGGATTGTGGGCCTGCGGAGAGCATCACTCCCTTATTGTCGCCCGGATGATCTGTTTTGGACGGCTGAAGATATTCCCGCTTGAATGACCAACCTTGCACAGGCGCAGATTGCAGGAACCCCTAGTTTGTTATGAGCAGGCAGCGGCTTTGGCCGGAGCGTCGAATTTGCTCCAGCTTTGTCTTGGCAAACAGTACGTAACAAAGGGAGAGATCAAATGACTCTAATCATCATCATTCTGTTGATTCTGATTTTTGGTGGGGGCGGCGGGTATTACGGGTATGGCCGGTGGGGTTACGGCGGTGGAGCCGGAATCGGCCTCGGAACGATTCTGCTGATTGTGCTGATTGCCTATTTACTGGGTGTTCTTTAGCCCGGATAGATCGGCGGCGTTTTCGACCTGGTTGCCGCGTAAACTAAAGGCTGATGGGTAGCGGGCTCATTCTTGGCATTGAATCCTCTTGCGATGAGACGGCGGCGGCGGTGGTTGAGCGTGGCGCGTGGACACGCTCGTCTGTGGTGGCTTCGCAGATTGCGACGCACGCGCCTTATGGCGGGGTGGTGCCGGAGCTGGCCAGCCGGGAGCATTTGCGCAACATCGTGCCGATTACGCGTGCCGCGCTGAGCCAGGCTGGTTGCGGTCTGGACGAACTTGAAGCGGTGGCTGTGACCAATGGGCCCGGGTTGGCTGGCGCTTTGCTGGTGGGGATTACCTATGCGAAGGCGCTGGCTTTTGCGCGCGGTATTCCGCTGATTGCGGTCAATCATCTTGAGGGGCATATTCACGCGGTACTGCTTGAGGACAGGCAACGGCGATTACTGCCGAAGTCTTACCCGGGCTGCAGAACCAATGACCCTGCGAGGGCGGGGTTGCAGGATGGTTCTTCGTCGGTGGTCAATGGCGAAGGTTTGCCGATGCCGGCGCTGGCGCTGGTGGTTTCTGGCGGGCATACGCATCTATTTCTGGCGCGGCCTCCAGTTGCGGGAGCTGCGGAGTTCGGAGCGTGGAAGTACTCTCTGATTGGCAGGACGCTGGATGATGCAGCGGGTGAGGCGTTTGACAAAGTCGCCAAGCTGCTGGGGCTGGGGTATCCGGGCGGACCGTGGATCGATCATCTTGCGCAGTTTGGCGATCCGAAAGCGGTGCCGTTTGGATTCGCGCAGATCAAGAACAAGGCGCATCTGGAGGGCAAAGCGCCGCGAACCAAGGGTGCGCGGTCAGCGCCGATTGCCGATCTGGACCGACATTTTCTTTTCTCCTTTTCGGGGATCAAGACGGCGGTGCTGCGGTATGTGGAAGTGCATGGACTGCGCGCGAGCTGTGAGGTGCGGCAGCGGGCGCTGATGGCGATGAGCGAATCCGGCAGGCATCCTTCGTGGCTCGACGCGCAGGCGCTGTGCGACCGGCAGACGCTGGACCTGATTGCGAGCTTTCAACATGCCGTGGTCGGCGATTTGCTGCGGAAGACCTTTGCTGCGGCTGAGGCGGTGGGTGCGGCCTCTGTGCTCGTCACTGGCGGCGTGGCGGCCAACCGCGAGCTGCGGGTGAGGTTTACGGCGGAGGCTGCGGAACGAGGGTTGCCGGTGGCCTTTCCGACGCTGGCGCTTTCGACGGACAATGCCGCGATGATTGCGGCTGCGGCATGGCCGCGCTTTCTGGCAAGAGAGTTCGCGGGGTGGGATCTCGAGGCCAATCCGCGTCTCGCTTTGGGTGGTGGGTCAGGTTGAAAAAAGTGCCAACCCCCAGGGGCTAAAGCCCGCTGATATTGGAGGACTTAATGTACGGGCTGACGCCCGTACCCTTCAAACTGATCCACCTCGTGGCTTTGGGATGAGCGGCGTTATGGCTTTATTACCGTGTAGTTTGGAAGTTTGGGAGTGAACCGGCGTACGAAGAACTCCTGAATTATGTTCTGGGCGGCGCCTCCGGCGATGCCGAGGAGGGTTTCGTCGATGGTGAGTGAGATTCCGTCGCGGTCGCTGGCTGGGTAATAGAGGTTGGAGATGCCGCCTGCCGCGAGGCTTCCGAGAATGCCGGAGTAATTGGGCTGCCACTGGCCGTTGTCGCCTTTGCAGACGACAGAGTTTGCGATGGCATAGAGGATGCGCGAGCGAATTGTTCCTGTGCCCTTGTAGAAATAGCGCGGATCCTGCTTCAGGATTGAGGGAAGGATGGCGCTGCCGATCATCGTGCCGATGAAGGTGTCGGCGTAATTGGCGCCAAATCGCTTGGCGTAGCCCTGCGCGCCTTGCCCGTAACCGCTGAATCCATCATCGGCCTGCTCAATTCCGGCAAATGCGCCGGTGATCGCAAATGTAAACGGGTCGATGGAGGATCTCCATGCGAGGTGGAACTTTTGCCGCGTGTTCAGCGGCTGAGGGTTGGGCGCGTAGACGACGTAGAAGTTGGGAATAACTCCGAATACGCGTTGTTGTTCCTCTTCATGAAGCTGCTCCTGGGCTACCTCGACCCGGGATGCTGTCACCTGAATCTCGCTGGTGGTGGCTGCGAAGGCCAACGTGACGGCGGGTGCCTGATAGCTCTCGCCGGAATGTAAAACGCCGGAAATGACCTGGGTTGTGAATCCCTGCGAGGAGATTGTGAGTTGGAACGAGCCCGCGGGGACATTCAGGAACTGGAACTCACCGTTGCTGTCGGAGGTGGTTGTCTTTGCCGGAGTTGCGCCGGGAGCGGTCAGGGCCAGGGTGATTTGAACGCCCTGATAGACGGCTCCATCGTGATCGACTACGACGCCGCGGATGCTGCCGCTTCCTGCTGCAGGAGGCTGGGTTACGGTTGAAATCTGGGTTGAAATCTGGGCTTGGGCATCGGGCTGGGCTTGCGGCGCATCCGGCAAGTTGGCGGCGGCGATTGGGGGGGACGGCGTTTGCAGCGACCGGGCGGGAATCGCCGATCCGATGAAGAGCAGGACAAGCAGCGGGACAGCTAGCAACTGGACAGGGAGAATCGGGGCAGCGAGCATCGGGCGCGACAGACGGCGCTTCCGGAGGGCCCGACGTAGCGGGACGCTCTCGCAATGGTTCAGATTTCCTTCATTTCTCATTGGTTGCCGCATTAAACGCGGAGCCATGGAGAAGTCATGTTCGGAGATAATTGCCTCAAATAGGTCACTAGAAAGTTAGACGTTTATCGTAGCGTGCAGACTCACGGCCTGCTGCAACTTTCAACCTGCTTTGATCTGCGGCCGGCTGGTCAAGAGCAAAGATTCCGGACGGCGGATTCGAGTTTGGCTGTCAACGCTGCGGGATCGGCTGTTTCGTCCACCGGAATGACCTTCCCGACTCGGATTTCCAACAAGCCGGAACGGAACCATCCGGTCCGGTGCATTTCATCGAGGCCGACGAGGGCGACCGGAAGCACGGGGATCTGCGATTCCTGGCCAAGAAGACCGATTCCCTGGCGGAAAGGCCGCATTTCGCCTTCGTGGTAGCGGGCGCCTTCGGGAAAAATCAGGACGGAATATCCCCGATCCATGGCTTCGCCCGCATGTAGGAAGCTCTTGCGGAAGCCGTGCATGCGGGGCATCGGAAATACGTTGAAAAGCGCTGTGACGAGCCAGTATTGGGGCGGAGCGAGCAGGTTGAGCAGGAAGTTCGACTGATTGCGGCCGCGCCGGTAGTCCAGGAGCATTTCGCCAGACATCGCGATGGCGACGCGGCGGCGGAGCTTGCCGGGCAGGGCGTAAAGGACGAGTGCTCCATCGTAGGCAGACCTGTGGTTCGCGATTACCAGCAACGGGCCGGGCGGAAGCTCGTCTGTTTGCCGAACGATGCGCGGGGCGGATAACAGCCAAACCAGGGGCCGCATCAGGAGTTCGAGAAATAGGGAACGAAGCGGGGCGAATGGCCAAATGAATGGCCACTTCGGATACAGAGGCTCTGAGCTGAGCGCTTTTAGATCGCTGTCCACGATGCCAGCCGTGATGCCAGCCGTGATGCCAGCCGTGATGCCGGGCGCGCGGTTTGCCGGCGCTGGCGGCAACGCTGGTTCGTTCGGGGGTGGATTGGCTTGCGGTCCGGTTTGCGGGGCGACCGAGGGGATGGATGCGGTCTGAATCTGGAGTTGCTGTTTCGGCAGATCAGGGCTCGGCAGATCAGGGCTCGGCAGATCAGGGCTCGACAGATCAGGCGCGGATGCTCCGGAGACGATTGCCCGCAAAGCGCCGAGCGTCTCTATGGCGGCGAGTGCGTCGTCTGGCAATTCGAGGTCGAGGCGTTGTTCTATTGCTGTTTGAAGCTGTACGCGGCCAAGACTGTCGAGGCGCAGATCTTCTGTGAGGCGCAGGTTATCGTCGCTGCCTGGGGAGCGTTCTCCTGTGACTTCGGCGATGAGATCGAGCAGGAGATCCTGTCCCGTTTGAGACGAGTTCCGATCTGATTGTTGCTGGCCCAGAACCGATTGGGCTGCCCATTCCGCCACTTTTCTTCGCAGGAGTTTTCCGGTGGAGGTGAAAGGGAATTGCGGGTCTGGCCAATGGAGGACACGGCGAATCTGCTGGAAGTCGGCGAGCTCTCGATTTGCGGCTTGCACAGCCCCCTGCAGCTGCGCTTCATCGCCTGCTGAAAGCACCACGGCGACCGGCTCCACGCCTGTTGCGGTTTCATATGGAACTACGACGCAGTCCTGTATGCCGGGCTGCTTCTTCATGGCTGCTTCGAGATCGTCAGGGTGCACATTCATACCCGCGCCGGTGACGATCATGTCGCCTTTTCTGCCGAGGAAGCGGAGTTCACCGCGTTCGTCGCGTTCGCCCAGGTCGCCGGTGGCGAGCCACTCGCCTTCGCGCGGGCGCATGCCGCCGCCTTGCCATGTGGCGGTGGCCAGCATGTCGCCGCGTACGAGGATTTCCCCGTCTTCGCTGAGACGAAGTTCGCGTCCCGGCAGCGTTTTACCGATGGAGCCCTGCGAGATCTTGAAGGGGTAATTCAGAGTTACGAGCGCAGTAGTTTCAGTCATGCCGTAACCCTGGATGAGTCCGATTCCCATTTTGTGCCAGAAGGCTTCGAGTTCGAGCGGGACGGCGGCTCCGCCGGAGATGACTGCCCAGAACTTCCATCCGAATGCCCGACGGACCTGCCGGAAGCGCCACCATCGCCTTAATCGGGAAGGGCCGGATGCTTGTTCCATCTGTTGCGCAAGGCCATCGAAGCGTTTGAGAAGATGCGCTTGCAGCAACTGAAGTACGCGCGGCACGGCAACGAGCACGGAGATGCGCTCGCGCCGGATCAGGTCGGTTAATCGGCGGGCTTCTATCTGGTCCGTGAAGTGGATTTCGCCCGGCAGCAGAGGAGGGAGCCAAAGGCCCATGAACTGTCCGAAGACGTGGCTCAGAGGCAAGGTATGAAGAAAGCGGATGGGATGAACCAGACGCTCGAGCAGCCGGAACTTTGCGATCTCGCGCTCGATGGGGCTGGAGCTGGCAAGGACATTGGCGTGGGTGTGGACGATTCCCTTGGGCTCGGAGGTAGTGCCGGAGGTGAATACGATCTGAAAGGGTGTCTGCGGGGTGATGGATTCGCTGACGGTGAAGTTTGGTTCCTGAGGCAGATGATCGCCGAGTTTGGAGAGCTCAAGGTACGGACGGGCGTCGATGCCTGAGAGAGTGCTCAAAAGCTTGTGGTCGCCGACGATCAGTTTTGGGGCGACATCCTTGATCACGCGTGCGGCAAAGTCGGCGGAGCCGGCGGCGTCGAGTGGAACGGCGATTACGGCGCGAAGCAGGCAGCCGAAGAACGCGGCCATCCACTCGGCGGAGTTCGGGCCCCAGAGCACTACGCGGTCGCCGGGCGTTATGCCGCGCCGGTCGAGTTCGGCGGCGAAACGGCCTGCGAGATGGGCGAGTTCGCCGTAGGTGGTGCGGTAACGCCGGATTCCGCGATGAGCGACCACGGCTGTCTCGGCAGCGTGGCGGCGGAAATCCTCGACCAGGCTGGCGAGATGGGTGCGCACAGTTCCATCATAGATGCGCGCTCTGAGGTTCTCGGTCAGGGGCTTACGCTGTTTCACATGTTGGAGGTCATTGTCCGGTTATCAAGGCCGAGGAGGGTCATGTCTCTCGTGATGGCTACGCGGTTCGCGTGCGAATCCCGCGCTGATACAATCGAAAAGGCTCAAACTGCGGGGATTCTGACCGCAGCATCAAGCAAGACTCAAGACACATGCCTCTTCGCCTCTACAACACCCTCAGCGCACAATTGGACGAGCTGACTCCCTCTGACGGCAAGGAATTGCGGATGTATGCGTGCGGCCCGACGGTCTACGACTACGGCCATATCGGCAACTTCCGCACGTTTCTGCAGATTGATGTGCTGCGGCGCTTCCTGCATTTGCAGGGGGTTCGCGTTCGCCACGTCATGAATATCACGGACGTGGATGACAAGATCATTCGCAACGCCGCCGCAGCGGGTGTGCCGATTGGCGAATATACGCCGCTTTACGAAAGGGCGTTTCTGGATGATCTGGCGTCTCTGCGGATCGAGCAGCCGGAGATTCTTGCGAGGGCTACGGAGCATATTCCGCAGATGGTGGATCTGGTGGAGCGGCTGGCGGCGGCTGGTGTGGCGTATCGGACGGAAGACGGAGCGGGGCATGGGGTCAGCAACCGGGCCGGCAACGGTTCATGGTACTTCCGGCTGGCGGGTTTTCCGGAGTATGGCAAGCTGAGCAAGAAGGATCTCGATGGGATTGAAGACGGAGCCCGCGTGGACGTGGACGAGTACGAAAAGGACTCCGCGCGCGACTTTGCCTTGTGGAAGGCTACGAAGCCTGGCGAGACGAGCTGGGAGACAGCGATTGGCACCGGACGTCCTGGCTGGCATCTGGAATGCTCGGCGATGGCGATGAAGTATCTGGGCGAGAGCTTTGATCTGCATGCCGGCGGCGAAGACCTGATGTTTCCGCATCATGAGAACGAGATTGCGCAGTCTGAGTCGGTGACGCACAAGCCTCTGGCTCGGCACTGGATGCATGTGCGCTTTCTACTGGTGGACGGGCGCAAGATGTCGAAGTCCGAGGGGAATTTCTACACGCTCCGGGACTTGCTATTGAAGGGCTACAAGGCTTCGGCGATTCGGATGGCGCTGATTTCTGTTCCGTACAGGCACCAGCTGAACTTTACGTTTGAGGGGCTGACCGAGGCGACAAACGCGATCGACCGGCTGCGGACTTTTGTTGCGCGGCTCAGGAAGGCATCGTTGGCTGCAGGGACGACTCCGGCGCTGCAGGAGGCGGCGGACAAGGCGGAAGCCGGTTACTTCGCTGCGCTCGAAAACGATCTGAATACGGCCGACGCGCGAGCGCCGATTTTCGACCTTGTGCGCACGATGAATTCGGCGCTTGATTTGGGGTCTGTCCTGGCCGGAGACCGGGAGCGGGTGCTTGCGGTACTCGAAAAATTTGACGCGGTCTTTGCCGTGATCGCCGATCACGACGCGGAGCCGACGCGCGCGGCGCTGGCGTGGGCAGAGAGCGAAGGATTGCTGGACAAGGTTGCTCCGGAGCTGTTGGTGCAGCAGGGGCTGAGTGACGCGGATATCGAGGCGTTGATCGCGGAACGGAATACGGCGCGGAAGCAGCGAAATTTCCGGCGATCGGATGAGATTCGCGATGAGCTGGCGGCCAAGGGTGTTGTAATTGAGGACGCCAAGGATGGCGTTCGGTGGAAGCGGAAGTAGCGACCAGAATTTGCGATGAGTGGTACTCTTGGATAGCCGCAATGCTGGATATCTGGAACGCGAGAGGGTCAATCGAATGGAATTTCAGATAGTTTTCGATCGGGAAGAGGACGGGCGCTGGATTGCCGAAGTTGAGAGCCTTCCTGGTGTTTTGGCCTATGGAGAGTCCCAGTTGGAGGCGCAGTCAAAGGTCTTAGCTTTGGCTTTACGTGTCCTTGCAGACCAGATCGAATTGGCGCATAGTGCGCCTGATCAGGTGCGGCTTGCAGTTGCCTAAACTTCTTGTATCCCACGCATTATAAAAACCTGGGTTAGATCTTGATCATCCTCACGATTCTGCTCTTGACTGCGCTTTTCCACATGCCACACATTAGTGCAAAGTAGATACTTTTGGTATGAGCCAGCAGAGCAAGTGGGCGTCCTCTAGCGCGAAAAAGGTTTTTCGAGCGCTTCTTCGAATAGGATGGTGCGAGAAGCCTCGCGTCAGTAAGAGCGGTTCGCATAAACAGCTTGAGCACCAAAGCTACCCGTATGAATTCACATGGGCTTTTCATGATGGCGATGAGATCGGTCCAAAGATGCTGGTGCGCATTGCCAAACGTACTGGCCTGAAACCGGAAGACATCTGAGGGAGAACGAAAGGTTTATGGAAGCCAACGAAGCAGGTGAGTTGCAGGAACACGCAGAGCACGGCGCGCACGAACCCTCGATGCGGCCGGTTGCTTTTACGATGAGCGTGCTGGCTGTGCTGGTGGCCATTACTACGGTGCTGGGGCATCGGACGCACACCGAGGCGGTGCTGACGCAGAACCAGGCGACCGACCAGTGGAATTTATACCAGGCCAAGAAAATCCGTTCTAGCGATACGGCGCTGGCTGCCGATCTGCTTTCGGTGGTCAGCATCACCGACGCCAAGGCCGCGCAGAAGATTGCCAAGAGCTACGCCGATCATCAGGCGAAGTGGACGGATGATCTGAAAGAGGAGCAGGAAAAGGCCGAGGCGCTTGAGACGAAGGTGGAGCACGTCGAAGCCAAGGCAGACCGATTTGACCTGGGAGAAGCGCTGCTGGAGATTGCCCTCGTGACGGCGTCGATTACGCTGCTGACGCGGAACCGCGCCTATTGGTTGCTGGGGCTGATCTTTGGCGCGGCAGGAATTATTTCGTCGGCTTCCGTGTTGTTGCTAAAGTAGTTATCGCATCGCCGCTCACGGCAGGCCGCTTCCATTCGTAAGGATGGAATCAGAAGTGCTACCGCATTTCCTTCTCAACGTGTTATGCTCACGCCATCTGGATTCAATTCAGAGGGCTCAATGCATACCCACCTTTGCCATGGTCTATTCGCGACCCCTGCCAGGAAGCTCTGGAGCAGGTTGAGGGCTCGCGTGATAGGTCCGCGGCGGCATCTGTGTGTGCTTCCAAGCAGGACCAGGCCGAGCCTATACGCCGGCGACTAAGTCGCTGGCTCGTTCTTCCATTCCTTTATCCAATTTCATTTCCGCGCTTCTACTTCCCTATTCCAGGAGCAGGGAGATGCGGGATACCTTCATATTGCCAAAGCCCATTCTTCTAAAGGAGATTTCGCTATGTCACACGCTGAGTTATACGAAAAATTTGGACCTAAATTGATCTGTACGCTGCCAGGGCCGAAGGCCAAGGCTGCTGTGGAGCACGACGATCGGATGATTTCTCCCAGCTATACCCGGTCTTATCCGCTGGTGGCCAAGCGTGGGCGGGGCGTTCGCGTGGAGGATGTGGACGGAAACGAATTTCTGGATTTTGCCGCGGGAATTGCTGTGAATTCGACTGGGCATTGTCATCCGGAGGTAGTGGCCGCAATTCAGAAGCAGGCTGCGGAGCTGATTCATATCTCGGGTACGGATTTTTATTATGAGGCGATGGCCCAGTTTGCGGATCGGCTTTCCGCGATTGCTCCTATGCCGGGGCCGCATCGTGTTTATTACGGAAACTCGGGTACCGAGGCGGTGGAATGCGCATTGAAGCTTGCGCGCTATCACACCAAACGGCAGCATGTGATCGCGTTCTTTGGGGCGTTCCATGGGCGGACGATGGGCGCGTTGTCGCTGACTGCCTCGAAGCCGCAGCAGAAGCGTCGGTTTGCGCCGCTGGTGCCGGGTGTGACGCATATCCGGTATCCGTACGCGTATCGGGGTTGCTCGGGTGGGCCGCAGGCTGAGGAGGAGTTCAGCCTGGGCTGTGCGCGGTATATCGAAGAGAAGCTATTCA
>Ga0302326_10011327_pt1 | contig 19229 bp, 18 predicted proteins | sample Palsa_T0_3_FD_202264 | JGI IMG/M metagenome (GOLD analysis project Ga0302326, IMG submission 202264) | Peat permafrost microbial communities from Stordalen Mire near Abisko, Sweden - Palsa_T0_3 | ecosystem: Environmental > Terrestrial > Soil > Palsa > Peat permafrost | place: Sweden: Abisko...
CTGCCTCGTATACCCATCGACCGAGCCAGAGCCGTGGGGCCTGGTGCTAGTGGAAGCCCTCGCCTCTGGCACGCCCGCGGTGGGCACTGACGCAGGAGGTGCCCGTGAAATCCTCACCGGGCTGCCTGCGCAAGCGGGGCGGCTCGTGCCTCCGGGGAACGCGGCCGCTCTCGCTGCCGCCATAGCCAGCCTGCTGCCCGCGTCGACGAGCACCGCGCTCCGCCGGGAGCGGCCCGTCCTTCGGACCGGCGAGCCGGCTCCCTACCCGAAACTGTTCGAAGCGGTAGCGGCGGCGGCGGAGGCGAAGCGGCCAAGCGCGCAACGGTGAGGTCCTAGCCTGTGCCGGCGGCGGTCCGCTGGCTCACGGGGTTCATCTACTTACCGTCCGAGCCGTTCGCCCGAAAGGCGCCGACGCCTGTACGCTCGCCCGGTGCCCGCGATCCACGAGTCGGAGATCATCAAGGACGTCCTGATCGTCAACCCGGACAGGCACGGCGACGAGCGGGGCGTGTTCATCGAGACCTACAGGCGCAGCTGGTTCCCGCTCGGGCGGGAGATGGTGCAGGCAAACCGCGGCGAGCGCAAAGCTGGCGCCGTTGTAGGGCTGCATTACCACCTTCACCAGGCGGACTATTGGACCGTGCCGAGGGGCCGAGCGCGAGTAGTTCTCCATGACCTGCGGGAGGGATCGGTTACCAACCGGGCTACGCTTTCCCTGGACATCGATGCCGACAACGCCCTCGGGGTGTTCATACCGCCAGGCGTCGCCCATGGCTTCGCATCGCTCAGCGACCTCACGATCTCTTACATGGTCGACGGTTACTACAACCCCGCGGACGAGCTGGGCGTGGCGTGGGATGACCCTGACATCGGGGCCGACTGGGGAGTGAAAGACCCGGTCCTTTCGGCCCGCGACCAGGAGAACCCGAGGCGAGGCGAGCTGGACGTAGCCCTCCGGCCGCACGCCGGGCTACGCCGTTGAACCCAACGAGCCCTCGGGTAACCGCTCTCGCCGGCGGGGTCGGAGCTGCGCGCATGCTGCGGGGCCTGGCAGCTGTTGTCGGCCAAGCGGCGATAACCGCCGTGGTCAACACAGGCGACGACCTGGTGCTGCACGGGCTGTACGTGAGCCCCGACATCGACACGGTTACCTACACCCTCGCCGGGGCGTCGAACAACGAGACCGGCTGGGGCCTTGCAGGCGAATCCTGGACGGTGATGGAGGCCCTGCAGCCCTTCAACAAGGCGAGCGGTCCGGGAGGGGCCAACCTTACGTGGTTCAACCTCGGGGACCGTGACCTCGCCACCCACCTGTTCCGGACCGGACGCCTCGCAGCAGGGGCCACTTTGTCGCAGGCGACGGCCGAGGTGGCACATCGTTTTGGGGTTGAAGCGCGGCTGCTGCCAATGACGGACAGCCCGGTAGGAACCAGGGTCACCGTCGAAGCAGGCGATCACGTGCGACCCTTAGGTGGCTTGGGTGCGCGGAGCTCGCTGGCCCACCTGCCGACCGAGGAGCCATTAGGGGCCGCGTTGGTGGAGATCGGGTTCCAGGAGTACTTTGTCGGGCTCCGGCACGGCGTGGACGTGAAGCGGGTCCGTTTCGACGGCATCGAGCGTGCCCGGCCAGCACCCGGGGTGATCGAGGCGATCGAGGCAGCCGAGGTAGTCGTGATCTGCCCCTCGAACCCGATCGTGTCGATCGGTCCTGTGATGGCCGTTCCCGGCATTGCTGACGCCGTGGCGCGCAGGCGCGAAGACGCCGTGGCCGTCTCCCCGATCATCGCCGGTAAGGCGTTGAAGGGGCCTGCGGACCGGATGCTCGCAACCCTCGGCCATGAGGTCTCCGTGGTGGGAGTGGCCCGCCTTTGGGCACCGCTGGCAGCCACGCTGGTTGTAGACGAGGCGGACTCCGACCTCGCCGCCGCGGTCGAAGCAGAGGGCATGCGCTGCATAGTCGCCCCTGCCGTCATGTCTGGGCCCACAGAAGCAGCGAACCTGGCCAGGACCGTGCTCGGTGCGGGCGCCCGGTGCTAGCGGCTCGACCGAACCGATGATCTCGATCATCCCCGTTCTGGGCATCCCCGAGGTCTCTCCGGGAGACGAGTTGGCCGAGCTCATATTGGGGTGCGCCAGCTTGGAGGACCACGATGTCGTGGTCATTACCCAGAAGGTGGTCTCCAAGGCCGAGGGCCGCCTCGTCGCGTTCGACCCGGCCGCCCCCGACGCCCGGCGACGACTGGTCCTCTCGGAGAGCACCCGGGTGCTGCGCGAGCGCGAGGAGCTCATTATTTCCGAGACGCGACACGGCTTCGTCTGTGCCAACGCCGGGGTGGACTTCTCGAACGTTGCTGACGGTCAGGCGGCACTTCTACCCGTCGACCCCGACCGAAGTGCACGCCGTACCCGGGACGCCCTGCGGGCGCGGACGGGCCTGGAAGTGGCGGTCATCATCTCCGACACCTTTGGCCGCCCGTGGCGCATCGGCGTCACCGACGTCGCCATCGGTTGCGCCGGCATCGCCGCGGTGGTCGACCTTAGGGGGACCACCGACGTCTTCGGCCGGGAGCTCGTTGCGACCGAGATCTGTGTCGCCGACGAGATCGCCTCCGCCGCTGAGCTTGCCAAGGGCAAGACGGGCCGCATCCCCGTAGTGATCGTCAGGGGCCTGGAGCCAAGCTGGTTCCGGGAGTCATCGGTCAAGGCCGAGATCGTCCGTCCCCCAGGTCAGGACCTTTTCCGCTAGTTACTCGGCGCGACTAGCGACGGCCGGAGGGTAGCCGTGTACGCCTCATCGACCCTGCTGCGAGCCACGTACGAAAGTGGGAGGACAGAGCGTGGTGCCCACTTCCCTCATCGTTCCGTAGGACGTGAGGGAACGTGGGCATCCGCGCCTGGACCCCAGGCACGAGGGCTTTTCCGGCTAGCCCTGTCAGTTTGCGGTTTGTTTGCGCGACCAGTCGAGGACTGCTGCGGTCCCCTTGTCGATGGTCGTCCAGGGCTTCCAGCCAAGGTGCATGCCCGCCCTGCTTGGGTCCAGGGAGCTCCGCTGCAGCTCCCCGGCACGTGCTGGCTGATATGTTGCCGGCGCTTTGACACCGGCGTTGCGAGCCATGGCCGCGTACAGTTCGTTGACGCTCGTCTCGACGCCGGTGCCGACATTGCACAAAAGGCCGCTCCCGCGCTCTCCGGCTCGAGAAAATGCATCGACCACATCGTCGACAAACACGAAATCCCGGGTTTGCTTGCCGTCCCCGAAGATCATGCAGGGCTCGCCGGCCAGCAGGCGCCCGGCAAAAATGGCAACGACGCCCGCCTCTCCCCGAAGGTCCTGGCGTGGGCCATAAACATTGGCGAGAGCCAAGGCTGTGTACTCGAGCCCGTACAGCTCGCGGTAAACGTGCAAGTAGTCGCCCACCGTCTTCTTGGCAACCCCGTACGGAGAAAGCGGCTTCTGGGCCTGGGACTCCTTGATCGGCAACTTGTCGGCGTCCCCGTAGATCGTCCCCCCGCTCGACGCAAATACAACCTTGCGGGCGCCTGACTGCCTAGCGCCCTCCAAGGCTCGCAGAGACCCGAGGATATTGATGTCGGCGTCCAGGACCGGGTCTGCCACCGAGACACGCACGTCGGCCTGAGCTGCCAGGTGGAAGACCACTTCGGGCTTGCGCCGGGACATCAGGTCGACCAGGTCGGTCGAGCGGACATCGAGCTGGTGAAAATTGAAGCGACCGGTGCCGACCGACCTCGCCTCGGCGAGGTTCGCAAGCGAACCGGTAGACAGGTTGTCCACGACGTCGACAGTGTGGCCCTCAGCCAGGAGCCTGTCCACCAGAGTGGAGCCGATGAACCCGGCCCCGCCGGTGACAAGTGCCCGGTACCCAGCGGTCATCAGCTGTCCGCTACTTCGCCGTGGTCGCGGTTGTCTTGGGAACGCTCGTCGTCGTCCCAGTCGGCACCGAGCTCTCGGTTCCCTTCACCGTCGTAGAGGTCTTCACCGTCGTAGAGGTCTTCCCGGCCGGTGCAGCGGTCGTTGGCACAACGGGTGCCGCTGTCGTGGTGGTGCCACCGGTGCTCACCTGGCTGTTCAGCGTCTTGACGATCGCGGCCGATGGCTGGGGGATGTCGGGCGTACTGCCTTTCTTCGGTGCAGGGAGGAAGGCGATGGTCACCAGCTGGTCGTTCTCCAGGAGGACACCCGAGTCGCAGTCAGGGTCGCAGGTGTCTTCGAGGCCCGAGGCGTTCGGGACGCCGGCCGAGCTAGGGAGGCCCTTGGCGTTTTGGAGTACCCCGTTCTGGGGGAGCTCGGCGGGTGACGCCCAGGTCATGACGTAGACGTGGCCAGCTTTGCCCTCACAGGTTGCGCCGTCCTGCCACAGGCGCCCACCCGGGGTCTCGATCTCGCCGGCGTTGAGCTGCATGCCGATCGAGCTGGCGAACTTGCCCAACGTGGCGTTGCGCCCTGCGGCCGCCTTGACGGTCGGGCTCACAGAGATGACGCCGTTTTTCGTGGTGATGCCGTAGGGGTCTTTGGTGGTCTTGATAGGGGGAAGGATCTTGCCGCACTCGTCGATCGCGTAGCCCTCGAACCACGGCGGCTTCTGGTGCACCGTCGGCGCCGTGTTGCCTTGCTTGTTGATCGCTGAGTCCCGGTACTCGCGGCTGTTGTAGACGCCGAGCACTCCGAGGACGAGGAGAACGAGGACGCCGAAGTAGTAGCCCCAAGCCGGCCGCTTGGCATAGGCCCGCCCTCCGCCTAGGCCGGCGGCGCGAGCTACTTTCTTAGAAGAAGAGGCTTTGCCCATAACGACCTGACAGGTTACCCGTCAGCGCGCCTTGCCGCGGGCCGCCCCGCGCGCCGGCCCTCTAGCCCACCCTGCCTCTGCCGGCCAAGGCCCGGCGAGCAACCGTCAGGCCGAACCTGACCGCCAGGCCGGCCAGCACTAAGGGGAGCAGCCAGCGGCGCCTGCCTTTGGCGGTATGCCGGGCAAAGCGCCACATCGAAACGTGGTGAGCGAACAGCATCCGGTACGGGTTGCGGTCGGCCGACACCCCCTGGGCGTGGGTGACCTCCGCGGCCGGCTCGTACGCGACCGACCACCCGGCCTTGGCGAGGCGCCAGCAGAGGTCGACGTCCTCCATGTACATGAAGTAGGCCCGGTCGAAGCCTCCAACGGCTTCCCAGGCGCTGCGGCGGGCGAGAAAGCAGGCGCCTGAGACCCAATCGACCTCGCGCGCCTTGGCGTGGTCCCAGTCCTCCATCCTGTAGCGGCGAGAGAACGGGTTGCCGACCCAGAACTGGCCCAGGATCCCGTGCCCGAACGCCTCGAGGAGATCTGGGAACCGCCGCGCCGAGGGATAGAGGATGCCATCGGAACCGTGGATGCGGGGGCCGACGAGAGCTACCTTGGGCCGCCCTTCGAGGAAGCTCCGTAACCGCGCGACCGAACCCTCGCTCATCACCACATCGGGGTTGCATATGAGCAAATAGGTACTGTCCACCACCGCTGCGCCGATGTTGGCGGCTGTGCCATAACCGAGGTTGGCGCCCGTCGGCACCCACTTGGCTTCGGGGTACCGCTCCAGCAACGCCATCTCCGAGCCGTCCGTCGAACCATTGTCCGCCACGACTACAAGCGCCACCCGCTCAGCCAGAAGGCTTCCCACGCATGCCAGCAGGTGCTCCCCGGCGTTGTAGTTGACGACTACGCCCGCTACCGGCTCTTTGGACGCGTCTTCGCTCACGGCATCGCCCCGCTCACGGCATCGCCCCCCTCACGGCATCGTAAGCAGGTACTTGACCGTGCGCTCCAGCGGCTCGTGAAAATCGGCAAGGAGAGGGATGCCGAGCAACCGCAATACGGCATTGTCGAGCACTGAATTGGCCGGCCTCGGCGCGGGCCTCGGCGGGCCCAGGTCGGCCGTCTTGATGGGCTCGACCCGTTCCGGGCCCTGAGCTGCCGCTGCAAGCACATCGCGTGCGAAGCCGTACCACGATGTCGGGCCCTGGTTGGTCACATGAAAAATGCCTGGCATTCGCGAAATGGCCAATTGGACGAGCATCCCAGCCAGCTCGTCGGCAAAAGTCGGGCAACCACGCTGGTCGTCGACAAAACGCAATGGGCCTGGCGAAGCTGCGAGGCGCAGCACCGTTTTAACCATATTGGAGCCGTAGCGGCCGCACACCCACGAGGCGCGGACCACGGCCGCCCCTGGCAGCAAGGAGAGAACCTCACGCTCTCCGGCCAATTTGGAACGACCATACGCGGACAAAGGGTTAGTCGGGCTCCATTCCACGTATGGGGACGGCGACGTGCCATCGAAAACATAGTCGGTAGAAATGTGCACGAGGTGGGCGCCAACCAGGCGCGCCCCTTCGGCAAGGTTGCGCGGGCCGAGCGCGTTCACTGCAAAGGCTTTGTCCAGTTGGCTCTCGCAGGCATCCACCGCCGTAAAGGCGGCCGCATTTATTATCACCTCGGGCGCCCACTCGCCCGCCACCTGGAGCACGCGCTCGCGAGCCGAGATGTCGAGCTCTGAACTGTTGAGCGCCAGGCATTCATGGTGTGCTGATGCGCCAAGCAGTTCGACGATCTCGCGTCCAACTTGGCCGGCAGCGCCTGTGACAAGCACTCTCACTTGAGCGGCTCCCACCACGGGCGATTGTCCCTGTACCACTCAAAGGTCCGGCGGAGCGCCTCGTCGAAGTCATTGTCCGGCTTCCATCCAAGCGCTCGGACTTTGCTGGAACTGATCGAGTAGCGGCGGTCATGGCCCAACCGGTCCGTGACATAAGTGACCCGTTCGGGCCCGGCGGCGGCCAGTCCCAGTAATTTGTCGGTCAACACCTTGTTCGTGAGCTCGTTACCCGCTCCAATGTTGTAAACCTCCCCCGGCTCCCCGCGGCGCAACACGGTATCGATCGCCGCGCAGTTGTCCTCCACAAATAGCCAGTCCCTCTGGTTGAGGCCGTCTCCGTAAAGCGGGACGTTCTTGCCATCGAGCAGGTTCGTTATGAAAAGGGGTATTACTTTCTCAGGGTATTGCCACGGCCCGAAGTTGTTCGACGACCGGGTAACCAGCACCGGAAAACCGTACGTCGTGTAGTAAGACAGCGCGATCAGGTCCGAGCCTGCCTTTGACGCAGAATACGGAGAACGCGGCTCCAGCCGGTCGGTCTCAGCAGAAGAGCCCTCTTCGACCGACCCGTAGACCTCGTCTGTCGAAATATGGACCACCCGTTGGACGCCCGCGCGCCTGGCGGCGTGCAGGACGAGGTTGGTGCCGACGCAGTTTGTCATTGCGAAGCTTTCCGGGCTGGCAATCGACCGGTCGACGTGGCTCTCCGCTGCAAAATGCACCACGGCATCGTGTCCCGGCACCGCTGCGTCGAGGGCAGCCAGGTCGCAGATGTTTTCGTGGACGAAGAGGTACCGGCCAGCGTAAGCCGCCTCGACGTCGCGCAAGGTGGCCAGGCCACCGGCATAGGTGAGAGCGTCGTAAACGGTTACCTCGTCGTCGGTGTTGGAGAGCACCCAGCGCACGTAATTCGAGCCAATGAACCCGGCACCACCAGTCACCAAAAGCCTCATAGGGAGCGAGGCTAGTAGGGACTACCTAGGAAAGGTCCACCAAGCAGTGGTCGCCCAACATCAGCCGCGTGGCCCGGGGCCGGCGCGCGCTCCGCGTCACCTCGACGTTGTAGCCGAGGAGCGAGTCCTCTATGCGGCCCGCATCGAGGACCCGAGTGGAGCCGAGGAGGACGGAGTGCTCAATCTCTGAGTTGCGGATCAGGCAGTCCGGCCCGATCGCGCTGAAAGGCCCGATGAAGCTGTCCACCACCTCTGCCCTCGGCCCGATGATGGCCGGGCCACGGACATGGCTGCGGACCAGACGGGCACCTGCTTCGACAACAACCCGTCCATCGAGCTGGCTTTCGGAGTCGACTTCGCCGTCTATGCGCCGCTCGACCCCTTCAAGGAGCAGCCGGTTGGCCTCGAGCAACGGAGTCAGCTTGCCGGTGTCGATCCACCAACCGGCCAGCACCTCCGAGAGCACCAGGTTCCCGGCGTCGATGAGCCACTGGATCGCGTCGGTGATCTCGAGCTCGCCTCGCCAGGACGGTTTTATGGAGGCCACCGCCTCGTGGATCTGGGTGTCGAAGAGATAGACGCCCACGAGGGCCAGATCCGAGGGGGGGACGTCGGGCTTTTCGACCAAGCGCAAGACATGGCCGCTCTCGTCCAGTTCCGCCACCCCGAAGCGTTGCGGGTCCTCGACGTGCGCAAGCAGGATTTGCGCCGCTGCAAGCAATGGCCCTTCGTCGCCGAGGCGGGGCGCCGTCGCCCTCGAGCGCTGCGCCTCGAAGCGAGCGACGAAATCACCGAGGTCCTGCTGGAGGAGGTTGTCGCCCAGGTACATGACGAAGTCCTCGTCGCCCAGGAACTGCCGGGCGATCAGCACGGCGTGGGCAAGCCCGAGTGGAGCTTCCTGCTGGAGGTAGGTGACCTCCAGACCCCAGGTCGAACCGTCCCCTACCGCCGCCTTGATCTCAGCTGCGGTGTCGCCGACGACTATGCCGACCTGCTTGATCCCAGCCCCGGCGATCGCCTCCAAGCCGTAGAAAAGGACGGGTTTGTTGGCGACAGGCACCAACTGCTTAGCCCGAGTGTGGGTGATAGGGCGCAGGCGCGTCCCGGCGCCTCCAGACAGGACGAGTGCCTTCATTACCCGGAGAGGCTAGGGCCTTATGGTCCCCACGCGTGGGTTACGTCGCCGGCGGCCACGGCGACGGTGCCACCTTGCAGGTCCCTCACCACCAGGCACCCGTCCTCGTCGACTGCGACCGCTGTGCCGACGAGGTCAGGCTGGTGACCCGCAAAGCTGACCGTAACGTTGCGCCCGACCGTGGAGCATGCCTGACGGTAGAGGGTGCTGACGAGGTCCCAACGACCGTACAGGCGGTCCAGCGCCAGCAGCGCGCTCACCAGCACCTCGTCGCGGGGAACGGGTCGGCCGGCTAGGGACTCGAGGCAGGTCGCCGCCGGCGCCCCAGAACGCTCGAGCGGCCCCGGTGCCCCAGAACGCTCGAGCGGCCCCGGTGCCCAGGCCACATTGACCCCGGCGCCGACGACGATAGCGCCGTCTGAGGTTGCCTCTGCGAGGACACCCGCAACCTTCCGCTCGCCCGCCGTGGCGTTGCCGGCGGTGGCGTTGCCGGTTGTGGCGTTGCCGGCGGGGGCGTTGCCGGCGGGGGCGTTGCCGGGCGTGCCTTCGGCGACAATGAGGTCGTTCGGCCACTTGAGCTCGACGGCGACCTTGGCGACATCCCTTGCAGCTTCGACCAGCGCCAGCGACACCGCTGCCACGGCCAGGTGGCGGCGCGCCGGCGGCAACTCCTCGCCACTAGGCCGCAGCAGCACCGAGAACAGGAGGGATTTCCCCGGAGGGGACTCCCACCGGCGATCGAATCGCCCGCGCCCGGCAGTTTGGTAGTCGGCGACCAGGACCATGCCCTCGGGAGCGCCGCCCTCGGCGTTGGCGACCAGCACGGTATTGGTGGACGTGGTCTCCCCCAGCTGGACTACCTGGGCGAAGCGGGAGCCGGCGAGCCGGGCGAGCTGGGCGTCACCCACGACGGGCACATGCTCGACGGGCACTGGATCGACGGACATAGGTCCAGCCTGGCAGACTGCCCCAAAGTGTTGGGCGCTCCCATTACAAAGGTCCTGATCGCCAATCGCGGCGAGATCGCCGTCAGGGTCGCGCGTACCTGCCGGGACCTAGGCATCGCCTCGGTGGCCGTGTACTCCGAGGCAGACCGCGGCGCAATGCACGTGGCCGCCGCCGACGAGGCTTACCTCCTGGGAGGGGCCAGCGCGAAGGAGAGCTACCTCTCGACCGAAAAGCTCATCGACGTCGTGTCGCGCTCCGGTGCTGACGCAGTTCACCCGGGCTACGGGTTCTTGGCGGAAAACGCCGGATTTGCCCGGGCTGTCATAGGAGCCGGAGCGACCTGGGTGGGGCCGTCCCCCGATGCGATCGAGCTGATGGGCTCGAAGATAACCAGCCGCGAGGCGGCGGCCAAGGCTGGCGTCCCCCCAGTGCCAGGGACGCACCGTTCCCTGGCCGGGCCGCAGGAAGTGGTCGACTTCGGCGACGCATACGGCTGGCCCGTGGCCATCAAAGCGGCCTTCGGCGGAGGTGGCCGGGGGATGCGAGTCGTGGCTTCGTCCGGCGAAGCGGCCGGCGCCCTCGAGTCAGCGCAGCGCGAAGCCGAGGCCGCTTTCGGGCGGGCCGACTGTTACGTCGAGCGGTACCTCTCCTGGCCGCGCCACGTAGAGGTACAGGTCATCGCGGACTCGCACGGCAACGTGGTCCACCTGGGCACCCGCGACTGTTCGGTGCAGCGGCGCTACCAGAAGCTGGTCGAAGAAGCACCGGCGCCGGATCTACCCCCCTCCGTTGCCACGGCGATGTGCGACAGCGCGGTCCGGGTGGTCCGCGCCTGCGGGTACGAGAACGCCGGGACAGTCGAGCTCATCTACCAGGCCGGGGAGTTTTACTTCCTGGAAATGAACACCCGGCTGCAAGTTGAGCACCCGGTGACAGAAATGGTGACGGGCTTCGACCTCGTGGGCCTCCAATTCCTCGTGGCAAGCGGTCAACCGCTCCCGTTTTCACAGGACGATGTGCGCTTACGCGGCCATGCGGTCGAAGCGCGTATAAACGCCGAGGACCCTGCCGGCGGCAAGTTCACTCCCACCCCTGGGCCTGTGACGCGCTTTCGGGCCGCCGGCGGCCCGTGGGTGCGCACCGACGCCGGTTACGCGGAGGGCGACACCGTCAGCCCGTACTACGACAACCTGCTCGCCAAGGTGGTGGCCTGGGGACCTGACCGCGAGAGCGCCCGGAGGCGGCTCCTGCGTGCGCTCTCCGAAACCGATGTTGCCGGAGTGGCCACGACCATCCCCGCTCACATGGCCGTGCTGGCCCACCCCGACTTCATCGCCGTCAGGCACTCGACCACCTGGCTGAGCGATCGGGTGGACCTCTCGGGGATCGCTCCATCGCCGAACATCGCGCAGGCGCCTGAGGCCGAGGAACGAAAGGACATCGAGGTCGAGGTCGGCGGCCGGCGCTTCGCCGTCAGCGTGTGGGTACCGGCACCGGCTGAGCCGCACCCAGTGGCGAAGGCTGCTGGGTCTGAGCGTGGCGGCCACGTTGGGCACGCTGCCGGCGGGGCGGCGGCCGGGGCCGACCCGGGTGGCGGCGCTGGGCAAGTCACCGTGCCGATGCAGGGCACGGTCGTGAAAGTCCTTGTAAACGAGGGCGACACGATCGAGGCCGGCCAGTCGGTCTGCGTACTCGAAGCGATGAAGATGGAGAACAGCATCGTCTCCCCGTTCGCCGGCACGGTCGTCCAGGTGAGGGTGGCACCGGGGAGCTCGGTGGGAACCGGCGATGTAGTCGCGGTCGTGGGGCCGCTCGCCTGACGGCCCGGCTACTCGCCTGACGGCCCCGCTACAGGTCGATGCGCCAGTCGAGGCCGATGTCGAGCGCCGGCGCGGAGTGCGTCAATGCCCCGACGGCAAGGTAATGCACCCCGCAGGCTGCGACAGCCCGTATGTTGGCGAGGCTCAGGCCTCCCGAAGCCTCTATCTCGGCCCCCACGTCGCTGGCACGCCGGACGGCTTCAGCGGTGTCTTCGAGGGACATGTTGTCCACGAGCACGAGCCCTGCGCCGGCGGCAAGCGCTTCGTCCAGCTCCTCCAGTGTGTCGACCTCGACCTCTAAAGGCAACGGCTCCCGCCGGCCCAGCATCATCCCTTGCGCCTGCGCCTGACGCCGAGCCGCCTCGACGGCCGCTTTGACGCCCCCGAGCGCCGCGATGTGGTTGTCCTTTACGAGGAGCGCGTCCGAAAGGCTCATGCGGTGGTTCGCTCCCCCGCCGCAGCGAACGGCGTACTTCTCAGCCGCACGCAGGCCCGGCAGGGTCTTGCGCGTGTCCCTTACCACCGATCCCGTGCCGGCGACGGCCTCGACGAACGCAGCTGTCATGGTCGCGATCCCAGAGAGGTGGGTAACGATGTTGAGGACCGTCCGCTCAGCGGCCAGAAGCGTACCGGCAGGGCCCCTCAGCTCGCCGAGGACCGTCCCTGCGAGCGCACGTTGCCCGTCCTCCAGCGCGAGCGTGGCAACTGCCTTGCCGGTGCCCAACCGGTTGCTCACTTCGTCCAGGACCAGTTGGGCAACGAAAAGCCCTGCGATGGTGCCAGGTTGCCTGGCGACAATGGACGCGTTGGCCCGCCGCGGGCCTACCGACGCACCGGTCAGGTCGCCATGCGGAAGGTCCTCTGCGACCGCGCGAGCCACGATTTCTCCAAAGTCCTCCCCCGGGGGGATGAGGGGGCTCAAACCGCTGCTGCAGCCTGGCCGACCCCGACCTCGTGCAGGCCCTCCACTGCAAAGGTGCCCAGCGCCATCTCGCCCGTGGGCATCAGTTGGGCCACCTGGCGCACGCGCCATTCGGGGAGCGGGACCGGGTAGTCGGTCCTCCAGTGCGCTCCCCTCGACTCAGAGCGCCTGGCCGCGAGCGCAACGACGGCCCGGGCGATGAGCACCATGTTGGCTAGCTCGGAAGTCTCTCCGCCGTTGCCGGGGGCCGGGCCCGCGTCGGCGTGGGCGAGGTAGTTGGCCAGGCGTCCCAGGCCCGACGCGTCGCGGGCGACCCCTGCGTCAGCTTGCATGGCGAGGCGCAGCGTGCGGCGGTCGACGGGCCGCGCGGCCGATGAGCCTCCGGCCGTGACCTTTACCAGCTCCTCGGTGCCAACCGGAGGCCGCGGGGCTACCGGGCCTCGCGAGGCCACGACCGCCAGGGCCGCGCGCCGGCCGACGACCGCTCCTTCGAGCAGCGAGTTGGACGCCAACCTGTTGGCGCCGTGCAGCCCGTTGCAACCAACTTCTCCAACCGCCATCAGGCCTTCGAGCGTCGTGCGGCCTTCGGTGTCGGTCAGTACACCGCCCATCGTGTAATGAGCCGTCGGCGAAACAGGGATCCAGTCGCGCTCAGGGGCGATCCCGGCAGCCCGGCACGCAGCCACGAAGGTCGGGAAGTGCGCCTCGACAGCTTCGCCGAGCATCGTTGCATCGAGGAAGCAATGGTCGGCACCGAGCTCTGCCATCCTCTGCGCCATTGCCCGGCTCACCACGTCTCTCGGCGCCAGGTCACCCGGCCCGTCCGGGCCGTTGAGGTACTCACCGGCGCGGTCGCGCAACCTGGCGCCGGCACCTCTCAGGGCCTCCGAGGCGAGCGGCCTCGGGTCGCGGCCGAGATCCATCCCCGTTGGGTGGAACTGTGCGAACTCGAGGTCAGCCACCTGCGCACCGGCCCTGAGTGCTGCCGCCAACCCGTCGCCACTGCAAGCGCGCGGGCTTGTGGTGCAGGCCCAGAGCTGGCCGTACCCGCCGGTGGCAAGCACCACCGTGCTGGCGTACAGGTGCCTGACGCCTCGGGAGCGGGAGTCCCAGACGGCAGCGCCGATGACCCGGGACTGGTCAGGCGACGTGAGCAGGTCGGCCAGGAACAGCCCATCAGCGACAGGAACGCCGCGGGCACGGGCGGCCTCCATCAATGCCCGCGTTATCTCCGCTCCGGTAGCGTCGCCGCGAGCGTGCGCCACCCGTGCGAACCCATGGCCACCCTCCCTGCTAAGGGCTCCCTGATCGAAACGGACGCCGAGGCGGGTAAGCGTCGACACAGCCTCGGGCGCTTCGCTTGTCACCGCTTCGGCCACCTCGGGGTCGCCGAGCCCGGCTGCCGCCGCGACCGTGTCCATTGCATGAGCTTCTGCGCTGTCGCCCCGGCCTATCGCTGCAGCGATCCCGCCTTGGGCGAGCAGCGTGCTGCCCCCACCCCCGCTCTCCTTCGAGATCACGGCCACTCGTCGGCGTCCCGCCAAAGCGATCGCGGTGGATAGTCCCGCTATCCCTGAACCGATGACTAGGACGTCGAGCTCGTCGTCACTGCGGCGGCCGTGCACTTCACTCGCCCCCGCCAGGCGAACCGATCGCGATCATCCGCTGGACAGACTGGCGGGCGCGCTCCGCTGTGGCCTCGTCGACCTCTATTTCGTAAAAACCTTCTCGCAAGCAATTGAGCAACCGTTCCGGTGTGGTCATTTTCATGAAGCGGCACTCGGCGCGCGGGGACACGGCTTCGAAGGTGGCCTTCGGGTTCGCGTTGCGCAACTGATGGAGGATCCCTGTCTCGGTTGCCACGAGCGCGTGCCTGTCACCGAGGTCCTGTGCGGCTTTGACCATCCCTGAGGTAGACAGAATGTGGGTGCGTTCCTTAGGAAAATCACCAGTCTCAGCCAACCAGAGCGCGCTCGTCGTGCAACCGCATTCCGGGTGGATAAAGAGCTCCGAGCGAGGGTGCAGGGCAATTTTCGCGCGCAGTTCCACCGGCGATATCGCCGCATGGACATGGCATTCGCCCATCCAGATGTCGATGTGGCGCCCTGTGCGCCGGGCCACGTGCTGGCCGAGGAACATGTCGGGGAGGAAGAGGATCTCCCGGTCTTGCGGGAGGGACTGGACCACCTCGACTGCGTTGGAAGATGTGCAGCAGATGTCTGATTCGGCCTTCACCGCTGCGGAGGTGTTGACGTAGGCGACGACCATCCCGCCGGGGTGATCGGCGCGCCACCTGAGCACGTCGCCGGCCGTGATCGTGTCTGCCAGCGAGCACCCTGCTGCGAGGTCGGGCAGGAGCACAGTGCGGTCCGGGGCCAGCAGTTTGGCGGTCTCGGCCATGAAGTGGACACCGCAGAACACGATTGTGCCCGCGTCGCTGGCAGCGGCCAAGCGCGAAAGGGCGAGGGAGTCCCCGACATAGTCAGCAACGTCTTGGACCCAGGGGACCTGGTAGTTGTGGGCCAGGATGACCGCGTTGCGGTCCTTCGCCAACCGGCGGACCTCAGCAGCCCAGTCCTCGAAGTCTTGGCCCTGCTCGCCCTGCTGGCCGTGCTCGCTCCTAGCCGGCCCAGGGAGAGCCTCGGTCGCCTCGTTGCCCTTCCGACTTATACTCTGAATGAGCATATTGCCACTATAGCGCGTCCTGGGTGTCTTAGGGGCCGCCGAGGCGCCGGAGGCCGAGCCCTGGGGCAGGGCGTTCCCTGAGGACCTCCCGGCGGAACCTGTACAGCTCGGCCGGCCGCCCGCCGGTGCGCTGGTCGGACTCGCCGGTTGGCTCAACGAGGTTGGCCGATGCAACGAGGCGCCGGAAGTTCTGCTTGTGGAGCACCTGACCGGCGAACGCCTCGACGACTTGCTGGAGCCGGGACAGGCTGAAGGTTTCCGGCAGGACCTCGAAAACGACCGGTCGGTAAGCCAATTTCCCCCTAAGGCGCTCCAGCGCCGCGGCGGCGATCCTTCGGTGGTCGAGCGCCAACGGCACCCCGAGGCCGGGCCCGTGCGCCTCCACCCCCGGCTTCGACCGGGCCTCTTCGACCAGGGCCAGCTCGAAGAGAAGCTCGTAGCGGTCAAGTACCCTCACGGGGTCCCAGCGGGCGTGCCCGAGGCCAAAAGTCAGCTCCGCCCGTTCTCGCCGTGTGGGCAGGTCGTCGGTTGCTCCCGCGGCCAGCCACCGGTCGAGCGCCGGAGTGACGACCTCATCGAGCATGGCAGGCCGGCCTCCGCGCCAGTCTTCCCAGGGGAACAGCTCGTAGCAGCTGCGCCACCTGGGCCGGCCCGGGCCCTGCCCATCAGGGCCGTGCCCACCGGGGCCGTGCGTAGCCTGGAAGCGCGTCAGTGCCAGATAGGCCACGGCCAGCTCCCGGCCGCCCGGAGCCCGCTCCTGGTCGCCGAAGGTGTAGAGCTGCTCGAAGTACCGTACCGGAAGGCCGACTTCGCTGCTAACGAGACGCCGTACACCCTTCTCCAGCGTCCGGTCCACACTGTCGTCCAGGTGGGTGGACGGCAGCCCCTCGGCGACGTTGCCCTCCATCGTCACAAGGCGCGGCGTGGTCCCGTCGACGGAAATTATGACAGCGCTCAGGCCGACGCGGGCACGAGCCGGATTGGGAGCACCGCGTGCGGGAGGCACGCTCGATCGTAGGGCGGTGCTAGCTCAGGCCGCTGGAGCCTGCAGCGGGTGCGGCATGCACAGCTCGTTGTACTCAGCGATCACAATCTGCTCCTTGGGGATCGAGCAGGCGGGGCAGGCCGGGTCACGGTTGAGCTTGAACGTGCGGAAGGTGCCCTCCAGCGCGTCGTAGGCCAGGAGCCGGCCGACGAGCGGGTCCCCTAATCCGAGCAGCACCTTGATGGCCTCCATGGCCTGGAGCGAACCGATGATGCCCGGCAGCACACCCAGCACGCCGGCCTCGGCGCACGACGGCGCCAGATCTGGCGGAGGCGGCTCAGGGACCTGGCAGCGGTAACACGGCCCTTGGTGCGGCAGGTACACGCTCGCCTGGCCCTCGAAGCGGAAGATCGAACCATGGACAACGGGTATGTCGAGCTTCAGGGAGGCGTCGTTGACCAAGTACCTGGTCGGGAAGTTGTCGGTGCCGTCCACGATCAAGTCGTAACCCGCGAAGATGTCCATGACGTTGTCGGCGCCAAGACGGACGTCGTATGCCACGACGCTGACATCGGGGTTGATGGCGGCGATCGCCTTCTTCGCAGAATCGACCTTTCGCTCGCCGACGCGGTCCAGGTTGTGAAGGATCTGGCGCTGCAAGTTGGAGGCGTCAACCACGTCCATGTCAACGATCCCGAGGGTGCCCACACCGGCCGCGGCAAGATAAAGCGCTGCAGGAGACCCGAGCCCGCCGGCCCCGAGCAGCAGCACCTTCGAGCGCAGCAGCTTGACCTGGCCAGCGACGTCAACCTCTGGCAGCAGCAGGTGGCGCTGGTAACGGTTGCGCTGCTCGGGGGTCAGCACGCCGGGCGCTTCCCAGGGAAGGCCCTCGTCTTTCCAGCGGTTGAAACCCCCTGTCATGCTGACAACATCGGTGTACCCGAGCTGAGCCAGCGTCTGAGCTGCGAACGCGCTGCGAACGCCCCCGGCGCAGTACACGACGATCGGTGCGTCATGTTCGGGTATGCGGCCCGCAACCTGGATCTCCAGGAAGCCACGCGGGATGTGGACAGCCCCCTTCAGGGCGCCCTGCTCGAACTCGTCCGGTTCGCGGACGTCCAGAGCAACGGTCCCGGGGCTCTTGAGGACAGCGGCTGCGTCTCCCGGCAGCACCTCGGTGATGTTGGATCGTGCAGTGCTCAACAGGTCGCGGAAGCTCGGCATGGTGTGTAAAACGCTACCAGCATGGTCGGCATTCCATTCCGTGCACTAGCTTGCGGAAGTTGGAACTCAAAGACGTCATCGCCCGGCGGCGGATGTGCCGCAGTTTCCTCGAGGGCCCAGTGGATCCCGTCGCGCTCGAGCGAGCCCTGGGAATGGCCACCCACGCCCCGTCTGCGGGCAACACCCAGGGCTGGGCGTTCGTGGTCCTCGAGGACGATGAGACGGCGCTGTTCTGGCAGCACGAAGCCGAGAGCTCGTGGCTTGCTCACCCAAGCCACCCGGGACTGCTCAACGCTCCGGTCATCGTGCTGCCGCTCGCAAGCAAGCAAAGTTACCTGGAGCGTTATTCCGAGCCCGACAAAGCCAGCGTCGGGGCACGCCGCGTGACGGACTGGGCGGTTCCCTACTGGTTGGTCGATACCTCCTTCGCCACGATGCTGCTGTTGCTCGGGTTGGCCCAAGAGGGCCTCGGGTCGCTCTTTTTCGCTCTCCAGAGGCCGGCGGGGCCCCTCCTGCGGGCGCTCGGCGTCCCGGACGGCTGGGAACCTCTCGGCGCCGTCGCCATCGGGTGGCCGAGCAGCGACGACAGGCCGTCTACCTCTGCCAGCAGGCCCCGAAAGCCCTCGGCCGAGGTGGTACACCGTGGTCGTTGGGGCCAGCATTGACCGGGTCCCAACGTGGCTTCGCCGCCCGGGCCACGCTCGCGACGGGCGCGCTCTGCCTGCTAGCGACCGGGTGCTCCAAAACCGAAGCGCTGGTCCCCAAACCTCTCGCCATCTACGAGGCGACGATCTCAGCACGAACGGCGCGGGTCTGGGTCTACCTCGACGTCCAAGCTCCGCGGGCAACCACGTACATCCTCGCCGAGGGCAAAACGAACCTGTCCAGCGGGGCTTGTGCCCTCGGCGTCCAGGCTGCCGGCGTGACTACGAGCGAGCTGTTCACAGGCAACGATCTCTATTTCGGGGTCCCCGAAGCCGCCCGGGCGACAAGCGGGGGGAAACCCTGGGCCGAAGTGGTACTCGGCTCGGCTCCACGGAGCGGGCCTGACGCGGCTGCAGGCACGCCATTAGCAGGACCGGAACTGACGGACGTGGACCCCGCGCCGCTGTTGGACGTGCTGGCGGCACAACCTGAGAGCTCGGTCTCCCTCGGCCCGGGCATGGTGGGAGGTCGACCGGCTAGCGAGTACCGACTGGACTTCCGTACTGCCGCCCTGGTCGCCCCTATGCCCGGCTCAGGCGGCGAGATGAAGGGGGGCCTGATCAGCCTGATCGCCGGCCTTCCCCACCCGAGCCGAGCCGTCCTCCCGGTGTATGTCTGGCTCAACAAGCGGGGGCGGGCGGTCCAGCTCGTGACAAGCGCGACCTTGGAGACTGAGCCCGCCAACCCCTCTGCGTTGCAGGCGGCTCTCGCCAACCAGTTACCGGCTACGGTCACCGTCCGCGTCGACCTGCGCAACTTCGGTGAGCGCTTCAGCTTCGAGCGGCCCGCAGCTGGTGAAGTCTCCCGTGTGCCTGTTTCCCAGCTTCAAGCGGGAGTGCTCTAGGCCGCCCTGTCGCTGCAATACTGGGGCCCTGGCAAGTTCGAAGAAAGCGACCGCTACGCGGCCAGACAGCCCGTTGCGGAGGGGCACGAGCCGGTTGGGCCCAGCTGGTCCAGTGCTCCTGGCCCTGCTGGCCTGCGCCGTTTGCCGCCTGGGCGGCTGGCGCGGGACCGATTGGGCGGCACAGGTCTACAGAGCAGGGCAGGCTTACCACTGGGCGCTCGCCGTCTGGGACCCGGGCTGGTACGGGGGAATTTACCCGCTCAATTACAGCCTGGTGTACCCGCTCGTCGCGGGGTACTTCGGGCTATGGCCTGTGGCCGCGCTCTCTGCCGCCGGAGCGGCTTTTTGTTTCGACAGGTTGGCCCTCCG